>Ga0134128_10004009_pt1 | contig 18027 bp, 14 predicted proteins | sample KB31754_FD_96462 | JGI IMG/M metagenome (GOLD analysis project Ga0134128, IMG submission 96462) | Terrestrial soil microbial communities with excess Nitrogen fertilizer from Kellogg Biological Station, Michigan, USA - KB3-175-4 | ecosystem: Environmental > Terrestrial > Soil > Unclassified ... | reverse complement strand
TCGCGGCGGTCGCGCCCGCCTCCTTCGACCTGCTCCAGGAAAACGAAGCCGGCTGCACGCCGCCCCGACCCATCGCCGAGATCTGCTTCCGGAGCAGCAACGATACGGTCGTCCCGTACGCCGGCGGGGCGTCCTCGCTGGTGCCCGGCATGCCGGTCAACTTTCTCGGCGCCGTGGGCACCTTCCAGAAGTGGGCGCAGATCGACAACTGCACGGGCTCGCCGACCGCGACCGACAGCAACAACTGCCAGTACTACAAGAGCTGCGGCGGCGGGGTGCAGGTGGGCCTCTGCACCATGAACACCGGCCATGCGCCCGGCAACGCGACGATCGGCTGGCCGTTCATCAAGCAATACACGCTGCCGTGATCGGCACGGACCAGGTGGCTTCGGGAATTCCTCGAACCCTCTGGGCCGCGCGCGTTGGCCTCGCCCGCTGCCGCGCTGCGCGAGTCACCATCGACGATTCAGGGGCTAACCGAACGGCGGTTCGGCGCCCCGATCCAGGGGTGATCTGCGGCTGCCTCCACCCGTCGCTCCACCCGTCGGGCGTGAGGCTCTGTCGCAGCGCGACGCGGTCGTCCTGTCGCGCGCCGACCCTAAGTCCGATCGCCGATGAGCGGGAATTCGTCATATCATTTTCTTCTCGGCGCGCGGTCGCCAGCCGGTCTGCGGCGCCGCGGAAGGACGACCATGAAAGTTCGGGGACTGACAATCCTGACCCGGAAGGTGATCGTCACCAGGAGCTTCGGCGCGGAGGCGTGGCTGCAGCTCTATCGAGACGTCGCCAGCTCGCACCGCTCTTTCCGCTCGCTCATCACGCAGGACACGTTGGTGCCGCTCCCCGACTACCTCGCGTTTCACGACGAGCTCGTCCGTCGGTTCTACAGCGAGGAGGTCGCGTCTCACCTCGCGCTCGGCCGCGAGTCGGCGCGCTGGGCGCTGGTCGACGGGCCCTGCAAGCCCTTCCTCGACCACAAGGACCTTCCTGGCTTCGTCAGCGCGTTTCCAAACTTCTGGCAGACCTATTTCTCCGACACCAGCAGCCGGTCCGAGGCCTCGCTGAACGGCGACTCGGTCGAGTTCAAGACGTTCGACCTGCCGCAGTGGCACCCGTACTTCGAACACTTCGTCATGGGGTACATGACCGAGGCGCTGGAGATGTTCTGCGCCAACCCGATCGGCTCGACGCGACTTCGCGGCGGCGGCAACGGTTACCATTATCTCCTTCACACCGCGCAGGCCGCGCTCGAGCTGTCGCCCGATCACGCCGGCGCGTTTGCCAAGAAGCCGGCCGTCCGCGAAGCCACGCCGCGCCTGTCGAGCCGGGAGATGGAGGTCCTCCGGCTCGTCGCGGAGGGGAAGACGAACGAGGAGATCGGGATCGTGCTCGGCATCTCCGGCAAGACCGTGCAGCATCACGTCGCGCGGACCTACCGGAAGATCGACGTCTCCGGCCGCGTGGGCGCCGTCATGTGGCTGGCGCAGCGCGGGATGGTCGGCAACTGAGGTATCTCGCGTCGCGGCGTCGCGCATTCTGCGTGACAAGCAATCGTGCCTCGCGACAAGCAACATCAGAGGCTGGCTCGACGCTCCCTGAATGATAGGGTCGCTTGAAGTCGGGTTCGCCCGCGGTTGGAGATCGTCCAATGCAACGAGAGGTGCCCCTGGAGAGATTCATCGAGGCGTTCGACGCCGAGCTCGACTACGTGGCCGCGTCACTGCGCCGCCTCGGCGGGCGGCCGACGGAGATCGAGGACCTGGCGCACGAAGTCTTCCTGGGGCTCGTTCGAACGCAGCCCGGCCTGGCCGATCGGCGGTCATTGCGGTTGCACCTGTTCGGGCTCGCTCTGCGGGCGCTGGTCAGACATCGGCGTCAGGCCGGCGCCGCGCCGACGGGCGAGGTCGAGTCGGTGCCGTTGACTCTGGCTGCGCTGGATCGCGTGCCGCTGAAACGGCGCGCTGTGCTCGTCCTGCGCGAGCTCGAAGAGGTTCCGCTGGGCGAGATCGCCGCCAGCCTCTCGATGACGCGCTGGGGAGCGGCCGCGAGGCTTCGCCGCGCCCGGCGCGAGTTGGAGCGGGCGCTTCGCCAGTTGGCCGCTGACTGGCAGGCGGGCCGATTCGGACGCTCGGACCTTCTTCTCGCCGCCCTCGGGTTACGGGAGAGCATTCTTCTCGGCTCGAGCGGCTGGCGCGAGCTCGGACCGGCGGATGGCCAGATTGGCCGGCTGCAAGACGACATCTTCCTCCTGGAGATGGTGATGGACGACATCCCCGAGACCATCTACTTCAAGGACCGAGATAGCCGCTTCACCCACATCAATCGGCGGGCGGCGGCGCACTACGGCATCGGCAGCCCTGATCTGGCCGTCGGTCGGACCGACTTCGATTTCTTTACCGACGAGCACGCCTGCCAAGCGCTCCGCGACGAGCGGGAGATCATCCGCACGGGACAGCCGCTGGTGAGCATCGAGGAACAGGAGACGCTCCCTGACGGAAATCTCCGCCGCGTCTCCACGACGAAGCTCCCCTTGCACGATTGGGACGGCGAGATCGTGGGGACCTTCGGGCTCTCTCGCGACATCAACCGGCAAAAGGCGGCCTGAGCGAGCGCCCCGCGATTACTTGAACACCACGTCGTCGATGCGGAGCTCGACGGTGCAGGTTCCGGAGCCGTTGTTTCCCGAGTCGACCTGCCACTGAACGCCGACCAGTTGGGTGGCCAGCGGAATCGTCGATCCCGTCTGATTGGTGAAGGCGGTGAAAGCCTCGGTGTAAGTGGTGGCGGTGGCGCCAGGAACGGCGAGGTTCGAGACCACCGGGTAGGCGTAGCAGTTGGTGCTGCTGCACGTCCCCCCGGTGGGATCGGTCGCGGTGGTCGCTCGCTGATCCTGGGTCTGCAGCTGCACCTGCCAGACGCAGCCGGTGAGACTTCCCGAGGTGATGCTGGCGGTGAACTGCACCGACGTGAAGGCGGAGGCGTTGACGCAGGACTCGAACATGATGCTGCCGCCGGCGTAGTCGGTCTTGCCCACGCTGAGGTCCAGCTTCAGGTTCTGCGCCGTGGTGTCGACGGCCGCGGTTGCCGTCGACGCCGTGCCGGCGAACGCGAACAGATGACCGCGGAGGCCGCTCGCGTCACACCACTGCAACGTCGTGCCGTTCCACTGGCTGGTGGAGAAGTTGGTGATCTGGCCGCCGGGCAGCGTCAGCGCGCCTGAGCTCGAGCAATCGAGGTTGCCGCCGAGCGGACACATGGAACCCCCTGCGCCCCCATGGCCACCGGCGCTGCCGCCTGCGCCGCCGTGGGCCCCGGCGTTGCCGGCGGCTCCCCCGATACCGCCGGTGCCTGCCGTCGAGCCGGCGGCGCCCCCCATGGCGGCAACGCCCCCAGCGCCGGCGTTCCCGCCGGTTCCCGTCGTTCCCCCGCCGGCTGCGCCGCGGGTCCCCTTCATGCCGGCCGCGCCGCCGGTTCCGGCCATGCCACCCGTGCCGCTCGCGCCACCCGTGCCGAGCAGGCCGCCCGTTCCGGTCAGGCCCGCCGTTCCGCCGAGACCGCCGCCGCCGGTTCCGCCCGTCCCGCCGTTGCCGGGGCTGGCCCCACCGGTCGCCGTGGCCCCCCCGGCTCCCGCCTGTCCGGGCCCAGAGGTGCCGCCGGCCCCGGCGCCGCCACCGCCGCCGCCGCTCATGTCGAAGGTGAAGCCACCATCGCTGATATCGAAGTTGGGCGCCTGCATCCCCCGGTTCGCGCACCCTCCCCACGCGGCCAACGCTCCAGCCACCAAAGCGCATCCGAAACTGCCCGAACGGTAGAGACGCCCGGGAAGCGCGCGACGCGGGCGCGCGTTGGCGTCGTTCGGGACCTTCTGGCGCGAGAGGTGGGCCATCGCAGTGTGGGCGTTCCCCTCTCGTTTGTGCGGAGCGGATCCCAATTGTCAAAGTTCGGGAGAAAGCAGGACCAGAGATAAGTCGACGTTTTCTGACAAGTTGGCCGGCGCTTCGGCAGGTAGGGAAGACGGTCGCCGTTTCTCCTCGAAAGGTCTTCCCATGCACCGGACCTCGCGCGCGTTGGCAACAATCTCTGGTTTGAAGTCGCTGCCTTCGGCGGCCGGTCTGGATGACGCCGACCAAGGTCACCAGCGGCAACCACGTCTGCACCAACCTGACGGGCTGCCTGACCGGGTTCTGATCGGGCCGGCGGCACTCGGGCCAGACGCGATGAGGAAGCGAACATGACCATGTTGGAGCGATCGGTACTTGGTATTTGCCTTACCCTCCTCGCCTGCGGATGCTCGGGCGCTGGAGGCGGAAACGGCGGGACGACCGGCGCGGGGGGGAACGGCGCCGCGAGCTGCGCCGGCGAGACCCAGTGCGGTGACCAGTGCGTCGACGTCCTGACCGACCCGGCCAACTGCGGCAGCTGCGGGATCCCCTGCTCGGCGGGGCAGAGCTGCCAGAACGGAATCTGCCAGTGCCAGTCCGGGATGCTGTGCAACGGCGCCTGCGTCTCTTCAGACGCGACCCACTGCGGCAGTTGCACGACCACCTGCTCGACGAACCAGGTCTGCAGCAACGGCACCTGCACCTCGAGCTGCTCGAGCGGCCAGACGCTCTGCGGGTCCGCCTGCGTCGTCACGAATGGCAGCGACGCCTTGAACTGCGGCGCTTGCGGTCAAACCTGCGGCTCGACACAAAGCTGCGAGAGCGGGGCTTGCGTCGACAACCCGATCACCGGAAGCGGTGGCGGCGGGGCCGGCTCGGGGGGCGTGACCGGGGCGGGGGGGGCGACCGGCGCCGGCGGCGGGGCCGGGGCGACCGGATCCGGTGGTGCGACGGGGACCGGAGGGTCCGGGGCCGCCCAGACGACGCTGGTCACGTCGGCTGCGGGCGCCTACTGGCAAACGAACGGCCAGCTGACCACCGTGACGAGCGGTAACGCCACGGTGACCGTCAACGACGGCTCCGCGGCGCAGACCTGGGAGGGGTTCGGCGGAGCGTTCAACGAGAAGGGGTGGAGTTACCTCTCCATGCTCAGCCAGAGCGACCAGAACACCGCCATCCACCTGCTCTATGGAACCGACGGCGCGCGCTTCAACCTCGGTCGGATTCCGATGGGCGCGAGCGACTACGCCCTCAGCCCGTACACCGACGACGAGGTGAGCAGCGGCAGCACCGACTACGGGATGTCCAGCTTCTCGATCAGCCGAGACACGCAAAACCTCATCCCCTACATCAAGGCGGCGCAGGCGGCGAATGGGGGCATTCGTTTCTGGGCCAGCCCCTGGACCCCGCCCACCTGGATGAAGACGGGCGCCTCGATGGACGGCTCGCCGTTCGACGGCGAGAACATGACGGACAACGCGCAGATCCTGACCGCGCATGCGCAGTACTTCGTCAACTTCGTGAAGAGCTACGCCCAGCAGGGGATCACGATCGAGTCGGTCGCCCCGCAGAACGAGCCGAACTACAGCGAGAATTACCCGTCCTGCCTGTGGAGCGCGGCGCTGTTCACCAAGTTCGTCGGGCAGTACCTCGGCCCGGCCCTGACCAGCGCCGGCCTGACGACGAAGATCATGCTCGGCACGATGTCCAACAGCGGCAGCAGCGCCGATACCGCGATCGTCAACGCCGTCATGGCCGACGCGACCGCCAAGAGCTACATCAAGGTCCTCGGCTATCAGTGGGAGATGCAGGCCAGCGTGGCGAGCGCGAATTCGTCCTATCACTTGCCCGTCTGGCAGACCGAGCACCAGTGCGGCAACTATCCGTGGGTCAGCGGCTACAAGACCACGGCGCCGAACGACCAGGCCTACGCCGTCGAGAGCTGGGGCCTGATCGAGAAGTGGATCAAGGCCGGGGTCACCGCCTACAGCGCCTGGAACATGATCCTCGACACCGTCGGGGACAGCATCGACTCGAAGATGCCCTGGGCACAGAACGCGCTCCTCACCGTCGACACCTCCGCCAAGAAGCTGAACGTCACGCCGACCTACTACGTCTTTCGCCACTTCTCGCAGTTCGTGGCCCCCGGGGCGCAGGTCGTGGCGGCGACTGGCGGCGACGCGCTCGCCTTCAAGAACCGCGACGGCAGCATCGTGACGGTGATGTACAACTCGGGATCGGCCGCGACATACACGTTGTCCGTCGGCGGCAAGAAGCTGCAGTTCGCCATGCCCGCCAACGGATGGGCGACCGTCGACTACGTCCCTTGAGGCTCCGGGCGGAGTCGAAGAGGACGCCCCTCGGGGAACCGAGGCCGGAGAAGGTTTCTTAACAACGGCTTCGTCCGCGCGACAAATCACAAAGTCAAAAGGGGAACCGCCACTGGCGGCGGAAGTGTGGGACCTCCGCCGCCAGTGGCCACGTTCGCGGGCAAGCGAGTCTCCGCCGCCGTCGCTCCTCGGCGACGGCGCCCATCTCCAAGGAGAATCATCCGGCGGCAGCGCCAAGGGCGGTTCGGGCGGCAACGCGACGGGCAGCGGAGGCGCGACGAGCACGGGCGGTAAATCCACCTCTCTCTCACTTTTCGATCACAAATCGGGCAGTCTGCCGACAGTTGGTCTCAAGAGCCTGACCACGTTCGCTTCGTTCCGCGCCAGAGCCGAGCCGCTCGCGCGGGGCGAGAGGAGCTGCCCCGCAATGCATCGCGATATCCTGCCCCGTTCCCTCCTGACTCTCCTGCTGGTTGGCGGCCTGGCCTGCGCCAACAATTCTGCCGGCTCGGAGGGGACCGGAGGATCTTCCGCCGGGGCTGGGAGCACAGGCTCCGGAGGGAATAGCGCGTCGGGCGGGTCGACGGGACTCGGTGGCAACCTCGGTACCGGCGGCAGCCAAGGCGGCGGGGGCAGCGCCGTCACGGGGGGCCACTCGGGTAATACCGGCGGGACGGGCGCCGGGACCGGCGGTGGAGCCGGCGCTGCGGGTGGTCACCTCGGCACCGGCGGAGCGGCTGGTGGAGCCGGCGGGACGGCGGGAAAGGGCGGGGCGACCGGAACGGGGGGGACCGCGGGCACGGGCGGCACGAACGGCACGGGTGGCGCGAGCGGAAAGGGCGGGGCGACCGGGACCGGCGGCGCCGCGACGGGTGGCACGGGTGGCACCGCCGGCGCGGCAGGAAGCGCCGGCATCCTTGGCGCGACGCCGCCGATGGGGTGGAACTCGTGGAACACGTTCCAGTGCAACTTGAACGAGACGCTCATCAAGCAGATCGCCGACACCTTCGTCTCGAGCGGCATGCAGGCGGTGGGGTACCAGTACGTCAACCTCGACGACTGCTGGATGGACGGGCGCGACGCCAACGGGAACCTACAGTGGAACAGCAGCAAGTTTCCCTCGGGGATCCCGGCGCTCGCCTCCTACGTGCACGGGAAGGGGCTGAAGCTGGGCATCTACGAGGTACCGAACACCGTCACCTGCGTCGGTCTCTACGGCGGCATCAGTCACTCCGTCGCCGTCGGCAGCCAGGGTCACGAGACGGCGGACGCGCAGACGTTCGCCTCCTGGGGCGTCGACTACCTGAAGTACGACAAGTGCACCGGTCCGCTCAGCGGCTTTTCCGTGATGCGCGACGCGCTCCGGGCGTCCGGGCGGCCCATCTTCTACAGCATCAACCCGGGCGACGGGAGCGGGTGCCCGCCGAACACCTGTTCCATCACCCTGCCGACCATCGCCAACATGTGGCGCATCGGGTTCGACATCAACGCCAGCTGGTCGTCGATGATCGGGCTCGTCGATCAGGACCAGAACCTCGCCTCCTACGCGGCGCCGGGGCACTGGAACGATCCGGACATGCTGGAGGTCGGCAACAGCGGGCTCTCTGACACCGAGGGGCAGACACACTTCAGCATGTGGGCCATCCTGGCGGCGCCGCTCATCGCCGGGAACGACCTCCGCAGCATGAGCGCCGCGACGAAGGCCACGCTCACCAACAGCGAGGTGATCGCCGTCGATCAGGATCCCCTCGGTGCCCAGGGCCGGCTGGTCGCCACGCCGGGCACGAACCTGCAGGTCTGGTCCAAGACGCTCTCGGGCACGAACACGCGCGCGGTGGCCCTGCTCAACCGCGGCACCGGCACCGCGTCGATCACCGTTCAATGGAGCGCGCTCGGGATCCCGACGGGCGCCGCCGCCGTGCGCGATCTCTGGAACCACAGCGACCTCGGATCGTCGAGCGGCTCGTACACCGCCTCGGCCGTCCCGAGCCACGGGGTCGTCATGCTCAAGGTCACCAGCACGCCCTAGCTCTGGGGAGAAAATCGTAACAAGACCGGACCAGCTCCGACAATGCTGGGTATGGCGTGGCTCGTTCCGAAGCGCCCGGTGCGGGGTCGGTGACAGTCCTTGCTTCAACCAAGCGATCGGGTCCCCGGCGGAACTTCGCCGAGCTCGGCGCAGACGGGGCGCCGGGTACGACTCGGGATCCACCCGATGAGCTGGCATCTCTCCTGGGCGCGCTCGACGAGATTCGCCCCCTCGTAGACACCGATCGCATCCTTCGACGGGCCATCGAGCTGGTCCGCGACCGCATCGGGCTGAAGCGGGCGGGGATCTTCGTGCTCGACCGGTCGCACAGCCTCATGCTGGGCGCCTGGGGAATGGACCTCTCGTGCAGCGTCGTCGACGAGCATCACGTCATCTACGAGCTGCGTGGGACCGACCTCGAGGCGGTGCGGCGCGCCGAGGACCTTGGAGCGGCCTTCACGGTGTTCGAGAGCTCCCCCATCATCGAGCACCAGGGCGGTGAGACGAGAATCGCCGGACGCGGTTGGGTCGCCAAGACGCCGATCCCCTCCACCCGGGGCGCGATCGCCATGATGTTCAACGACGCCGCGTTGACCGGCGAGGGCGTCGACCAGGTCAAACAGGCGCACGCCGCCATCTTTTGCGCCGCGCTCGGGACCATGCTGGATCCCGTTCGGGGGTCCGTCGGCTGTCGCATCCTCGGACCGTCGCCGAGCCAGCGCCTCGTCGCGTCGACCATCGGGATGCTCAACGAAAACCCTGGACTGGGCGGCAAGGAGATGGCGGCGGCGCTCAACATGAGCCTTTCGCGCCTGGCGCGGGTGTTCAAGATGCTGATGGGGATCTCGCTGGTCGAGTACCGGAATCGGCTGCGGTTGGAGAGGTTCGAGGCCGTGATCGATCGCGGTCCGAAGAACCTTCTCGACGCGGCGCTGGAGGCGGGGTTCGGAAGCTATGCCCAGTTCCACCGCGTCTTCAGGGCCTATTTGCATACGACGCCCCGCAGGTACCTGCGTGCGGCCGCGGGGAACGCCCTGCGACGCCCATGACCTCTGGTCCCCACCATCTCCTGGCGATGGCCCTCGTCGCGGGGAGCTGCACGGGCACGCTCGACGCGGGCCAGGACGCGCCGCACGGACTCTTGCCGGTCGACGAGAGGAACCCGGTCATCATCTACAACGACTCGAGCAGCGACAACTGGATGGGCGAGTACTCGGTCCTCCTCGCGAACAGCGGTGGGCCGGCGCTGGCCGGCATCGTCATCACGGCGAGCAGTTACTGGCCCGCGGTCGCGGACAACGTGACCGGCTGGACCAACCTGGTGAGCGCAGCGGAATCGGGCGGTCTGACGAACCTCCCTGCGGTGACCACGAGCGCGGGAAAACCGCTGGTTCGGCCGGCTGACGGCCAGATCGGACACACGACCGCGAACGACTCGGCAGGCGCCGAGCTGATCCTGAGCCTCTCGCGCAAGCTCGGCGTCCCAGCGCGCCCTGTCGTAATCCTGGCGGGAACCCAGCTCACCGACATCGCGGATGCTTATCTGGTCGATCCGACCGTCGTCGATCGCGTCGTCGTGGTCGCCGCCCTCGGCACCTTTACGGCACCGAACGGGGTCATGGGGGCGCCGAACGGCGAGCTCGATCCCTGGGCGGACTGGATCGTCGCCCAGCAATTCCGATATGTGCAGGTCAGCGCGTTCTACGACCAGACCAGCGACGTGACGACCGCCGAAATCGCCAACCTGCCGCAGAACGCGCTGGGGGCCGAGATGACGGCCAAGCAGCCCAACCTCTTCGCCATCACGACGGCGTCGGATCAGGTCAGCGTGCTCTCGGTCGCCCTCGATCGCCCGCAGCGATTCGCGACGGCAGTCCGGCGGGCGGTGGCCGACACCTCGGCGACGTTCGATTCGACGCAGGGCCCGCCGCTCGTCCCGAACGCCCAGGGCAACGTCTGGATCGTCACGCAGATCGCCGCGCCGTTGGCGGGGGCACGGCTTTGGGAGATGTTGCTGGGGGAGGGCTCGGTCGATGCGGGCGGAGCGGGCGGCGCCAGCGGCGCCGGTGGTGCTCCCGGAGCCGGGGGCAGCCCGGACGGCGGCGGGGCCGGCGGGGCGGGCGGCGCGGGCTGAGCTCACACACCCCGTTCGCCGCCCAGGCGACGTCCCCGAAGATTCGGTAACAGGATCGGCCCCCGCCCGGCAAGTAGGGGCATGAAACCAAGGGCTCTGTTGGCTGCTCTGGGGCTCGTCGCAGGGCTGGGCGAGAGCGCGGCGCGCGCCAACAGCTACACGATCACGGTGGACGCGTCGAAGCAGACGGCGGGCAATCCACCCTTCTGGGCTGCCAGCGTCGGGACGGGGACGGCGAGCCTGACGCTGCGGTCGGACCTGGAGACGCATTACAAGATCGGCGCGCGCGAGGCCGGCTTCCAGCGGGTGCGCGGCCATGGCGTGCTCAACGACGACATGGGCATCTACAAGGGACCCGGGTCGTACGACTTCACGAACTTCGACAAGTACCTGACCGCCATCTCGTCGGCGGGGATGCGGCCCATCATGGAGCTGGACTTCATGCCCACGGCGCTGGCCCTGAACGGGAACAGCCGCGACATCTACAAGAACGTCACCGACTACAAGAACTTCATCACCGCGGTGGTCCAGCACTGCGTCCAGAGGTTCACCCTGGCGGACGTCTCGCAGTGGTACTGGGAGATCTGGAATGAGCCGGACTATGCCGGGTTCTGGAACGGGACGAGCTCGAGCGAAGCCACCAGCGCCAAGATGACCGACTACTACATGCTGTACGACGCCGCGGTCAGCGCCATCACCTCCGTCATCCCGAGCGCCATCGTGGGAGGGCCGGCGACCACCGGCACAGGACCCATCACCGCGTTCCTGCAGCACTGCAAGAGCGCCGGCACGCGGGTGAGCTTCGTCTCCTCGCACGACTATCCGGGCGGCGCGTCGGGCGGCGCGTCCGCCAACGCCGCCACCCTGGTGAGCGACAACAACACCCGCCTCAGCGACATCACGAGCGGCGGCTACACGACCTCCTCGGTGATGTCGTTCAACAGCGAGTGGAACTCCTCGTACTCGGGCCAGGGGGGCGGCACGGGCGACGACGTCACCAGCATGGACAACAACTGGAACGTCGGGTTCATCCTCAAGAGCGTCAAGCTGCTGTCCGACAAGAACTCGGGCAGCACGCCGCCGCTCAACGTGTTCTCGTACTGGGTGCTCTCGGACGTCTTCGACGAGTCGAGCGGTCCCTCCGGCTCCTACATCCTCGGTCAGTCGAACGGCAACCTTCCGTTCGGTCAGGTGTTCGGTCTCATGACCGCGCAGGGGATGCGCAAGGCCGCCTTCAACGCCTTCAAGATGCTCAACCAGCTCGGTCCGGTGCGCCTCATGTCCAGCGGCGGCACCGCCAGCGACGGCGTCGACGCGATGGCCACCATGTCCAGCGCCGGCGACGCGTTGCAGATCCTGGCCTACGACACCTACGCGACGTTGAACACCACCGGCAGCGACACCGTGGCCGTCGAGGTCAGCAACCTCCCGGCCGCGCTCTCGGGCAAGCAGGTCTTCGTCACCCAGTTCGTCGTCGACGCGACCCACAGCAACCCCTACAGCGTCTGGACCAGCCAGGGCAAACCGACCAACCCGACGGAAGCGCAATGGGAGGCGATGAAGGCGCAGCAACATCTGGCCCTGCTCCAGCCGGTCAGCACGACGACGCTCGGCACCTCGTACAGCGCGAGCTTCACCATCAACCGCCAGGCTGGGACGCTGCTCATCCTCAGCGTGAAGCGCCCGGTGACGGGCCGCGACGGCCTGGGAACGATCGAGGGCGAGGACTACGACGGCCAGTCGGGCCTGACCAAGGAGAATAGCAACGACGTCGACCTCGGACAGTCGGTGACGGGCGGCGCCGGCAGCTACGCCTTCTACGACGTCGTCGACTTCTCGGATGCGGGCACGGGTTCGGTCCAGATGCGCGTCTCCTCGGCCAGCGCCAGCAACATCGAGCTCCACGCCGATTCCCTGACCGGCACGCTGCTCGGCAAGTGCGCGGTGGCCGCGACGAACAATGCCTGGGTCACGCAGACCTGCGCGCTCACGCCGGTGAGCGGTGTGCACACGCTGTACGCGGTGCTCGACGGTCCGCTGCACCTCAACTGGCTCCTGTTTCAGTCGGGGTCGAGCTCGACGGGGACCGGGGGCGCGGGCGCGGGAGGCACCACCGGGACCGGCGGCTCCGGCTCCGCGGGCACCGGCGGCACGACGGGGGCGGGGGGCTCGAGTCCCACCGGTGCAGGCGGCAGCACCGGCTCTGGTGGATCGGGCGCCACGGGCGCCGGCGGCTCGGGAAACGGGAGTGGCGGCTCCAGCAGCGGCGGCACCGGAATCCCGGGCACCGGAGGCACGGGCGGCACCGGCGTCCCCGGCACCGGCACCGGCGGCGACGGCTCTGGTGGCTCGGCGAGCGGCGGCACGGGCTTTGGCGGCAGCTCCGCCTCGGGTGGATCGACGGGCGCCTCCGGCGGCGGCGGTGGCTGCTCCTGCAGTGTCGATGACGGCGGCGCGACGTCGAACGTGCTCCTTGCCGTGGGGATCTTCGTCGGGGTATTTCGCCGGCGCCGGCGAGACCGGCGTTGACGGTATTCGTGACAACGCCGGTCGCGCTCGGCCAAGTAGGGACGTGAGGACGGAAGGGCGACCAGCCCACTGCGGATAGCCGTGAGGGATCCAGGTGGCGAACAATCGAGATTGGCAGCGGATGGTGCGGGGCGGCTTCAGACTGTCGCCTGCGGTGCGCGCCTTGCTCGAGCGCGAGCGGGTCGTCGTCCCGGTGCCTGCAGAAATACGCAATCGTGCCCTGGCGAGAGCACAGGCGTGTTTCCTCTCCAGCCTCCTCGGTGCCTTGTCCAGCGGCCGCCGGACCGGTAACTAGGGATACGTCTTACGTCCCCAGCGTCGGAGGGAGTGGGTCATGCGTCGTGTCAGGCCCCGCCCCGAATCGCCGGGCCACGGGGCCGCGCGATCACTTTCTTAAACAACGGCGGCTCGGCGGCGACAAAGAGAAGCACCGCTCCCGTGAGTCACCTCCGGCTCATTCCGCAGCCACCTTCTCGCTCATCGAGCGATGTCGAGTGCCTCGATGCGTTCCAGAAGGAGCTGAATTACATCCACCGGACGTTCCTGCGCCTCGGGACGGCGCCGTCGGAGGTGGAGGACCTGGTGCAGGAGCTCTTCCTCGTCCTTCGTCGCTTGTGGCACGACTACGACGCCGAGCGGCCGCTGCGACCTTATCTGTTCGGAATCGCCTTTCGAATCGCTTCGAGCCACCAGCGCAAGTACGCCCGCGAAGTGAAGTTCGGCGTCGTCAAGGTGGCCGATCCGCGGCCGGGGCCAGACGATGTCCTCGAGTCGAACCGGGCGCGCGCGCTCGTCCTGGAAGCCCTCGAGCAGGTTCCGCTTCCGAGACGAGCCGTGCTCGTGTTGCACGAGCTCGATCAAGTCTCGGTCGCCGGCGTGGCATCGATGTTGTCGATTCCGCTCTTCACCGTCTACTCGAGGCTACGGAAGGGGCGCCGGGAGCTCGACAGAGCCATTCGCCGCATCCTCAGAAGGGGGGACGCCGGATGATCCGACGCCGAGAGGGATCGTCGCTCGACTTGACCTCGCTTCTCGAGCAGGAGCGACAGATCGCCGCCGTTCCGCAAAGCGTCCGCGGTCGCATGTTGTCGCGGGCCGAGGCCGCTCTACGCGCACGGGAATGCGAGGTCGCGCCCCCCCCCGCAACGAGCAGCCCAGCGCGTATTCCCTGGGCCTTCGCCGCCGGCCTGGTCTGTCTGGCCGGGGCGGCGGGCGGCGCCGCCGCGTACGAGATCGTGGCCCGAGCACACCAGACCGCGACGACGGCCGTGCCGCCAGCGCCGATCGCGTCCCTCGGAGACGAAGCGAGCCCGGTGATAGATCGAACGGTGCTGGATCGAACGCTCGGTCAGCCAGAAATTGCGTCCCCGGGGAGATCGGCGCAGCCCAGAGCCGACCTGCGCCGCGAAGAGTTGCGCGTGCTGGAACCGGCGCGTGTCGCGGTCGCACGTGGGGAGTTCGCGAAGGCCATGCGGCCGATCGCGGAGCATGCACGCAGGTTCAAGGAAGGGCGACTGGCTGAAGAGCGGGAGGCGTTGCGGGTGAAGGCGCTGGCTGGCCTTGGCCGCAGCGAAGAGGCGCGCCGCGCCGCCGCCGCGTTCGCGTCGCGCTTCCCCCGCAGTCCGCTTCTCCCCGTCGTCGGCCAGATCTCCTCGGCCAGGCAGTAGATCTCAGTCCCCGGTCTGCGCCCGCGGCGTGGCCGACATCTTGCTGACCGCGGGCAGAAGAACGCTGCGCGGAAAACGAGCCCGGAACGAGCCCGCCGCCCGGCGCGCCTCCTCGGTTCGCCCGAGGCCCGCCAGGGCCTTGACCCGGAGCGCCTCCCGCTCTTCGACGAGCCGTCCGTTCTTGAACCGGCGCGCGTGCTCGGTGAGGGGCGCCATCGCGCCGGCGAAGTCCCCGCGGGCGACCGCCGCGCGCGCCTCCCGCAGGAGGCGCAGCTCCGCGCGGCTCGCCTCCGCCTTCGACCGCGCCGGCGGCGCGGGGATCGCGGCCGGGCGTGGCTCCTCGACGGCTGGCGGAGCGGCCTCGTTCTCAATGGTGGTCGATTTTGGAGTGCTCGCCGGCCTCAGCTCGACAGTGGCGCTCGTTTCGACCGGCGCGCGCTTCGCCGGCCAGAAGCGACCGTGAAGCTCGAAAGCCGCGGCCGCGACGCCGGCGCTGGCAACGAGGGCCGCCGCCGCCGCGATCCAGCGGCGCGGGCCTGTCGCGCGCGAGGGCGCAACCATCGGAGCGGCCGGCGTCGCCAGCGCGGCTCGCGCACGCGCCATCGCGCGGGTCCGCTGCGCCGCCGACAGGGGTGGAATGTCACGCTCGCGCTCCAGGAGCGCACGGACCTCGAGCGAATACGGCGGTTCGGTCGTCATTGGGGTCGGGCCTCGTTCATCAGCTTGCGGACGGCGCTCTCCAACTCGCGGCGCGCCTTGCGCAGGCGCGAGTAGACGGTGAAGCGGGGGATACCGAGCGCGGCGGCCACCTCCTCGACCGGCGTGCCGTCGATGTCGTGCATGACCAGCACGGCGCGCCTCGGCAGCGGGATTCGCTCGAGCGCGCTCAACAGCACGGCGCGCGACTGCTTGGCCAGCAGCACGTCGTCGGGGGCCGGCGCGGTGTCGGGCATCTCGACGACCTCGAACGCCACCTCGCGTCTCCACTTCCGGTGATGCGCCGCCGCGATCCGGAAGGCGATCCCGAACAGATAAGGCCGCAGCGGCCGGGTCTGATCGTACTCGGGCCACGAAGAGCGCAGCGCCAGGAACACCTCCTGCGCGAGATCGTCCACCTCGGACGGCGCGGTCCCCAGGCGGCGCAAGCTCCGGTAGAGGTAGTCGAGCTCGCGCTGGAACGCATCCAGGCAGGCCTCGTCGGCGGTCATCGGAGGCGGCGGCGGCCGAAGGAGGCGCAGAAAACTCACGACTGTTCCATATTAGAGCCTGGCGGCCGGAACATCGTCAGAAAAGGCGTGCGCCGACGTCGATGCCCAGCAAGGCGCCGAACCGCGGCGTCGTCCAGACGGTCGCCTGGTTCAGGCTGACCGCCTGTGACGAGAGCATGACCAGGCCGTCTGCCCGCGCCTGCACGAAATAGCGGTCGCCGAGGCCGCGCAGCGCGGCAATCCGCCCGCCCACCTCCGAGAACGTGCCGAACGGTGACGCGGGCTCATCGACGCCAAAGCCTCGAGCACGGAGGACGCCCACGGCGGTCGTGACGCAAGCGGCGAACACCTGGGCGTGACCGCACGCGGCCGCGCCCGCGGCGAATCGCTCCAGCGAAAAGCCGCTGCCGTCCACTTCGTGCTGTTCGGACGGCAGGGCCGCGTCGAGGGCGATCTCCAGCGAGAACCGAGCAGTTCGCCCGCTCACGAAGATCCGTCCGAGCGCGGTGGACTGGGGGAGAACGCCGATCGCCAGCGCGGGGCCGAGGCCCAACGAAAGCTGCAGCCGCTGGCCCGGAGATCCGGGGCGTGCCTCTGACGAGACCACCGCTGTCACCGGCGTGGAGATGGCCACATTCCGAGCGGGCGCCTGCGTTGGAGTCGGCGGGGCCACGGGCGGCGCCGGCGCGGCGGGCGGTTCCGGCGACGGAGGCGCCAGCGTTTCGAGCAGCTGAATTTGTACGGCCACCGCGAAGGCCAGATCCGCCGCGATCCCCTGGCAATCCGGGCGTCGTGACGAAAGCAGGCGGTCGCCCACCCAGCGTCCATTGGCATCGCTCCACCGGATGGCGCCCGAGAAGCCCTTCTCCTTGCGGATGATCTGGACGGCCACCCGACGATCCGAGATCGGTCGAAACGGATCATGGCCGAGCTGGCGGCCCACGGTGGCTCGGAAGGCCTCTGCGTCAGGGCATCCCCTGGCGTCCGCCGAGACCTCGTATTCGAGGGCGACCAGCGGCGGCGTCGCCGCGCGCGCCGCCGGCGCCAACCACGCCGACGCCTGCCAGGCGACGAGCAGGTAGCCAAGGCGAACCCTCACGAGCCGATCTAGACACGGCCGCGGCGGCCGAGGCGAGAACATTCGAGGCGCCTCGACAGGGAGAGCCCGCCAGATGTGACCGGCCTGGACGCGCCGCGCTTTCAGCTCCTCACGGTGGCGACGGTGGCGCGCAGGGACGGTCGCCCAGCCCCAAGGCCTCAGCTCCGGGATACGCCGCCACTGCGGCTGCCCTGGAGGGGCCGTCGCTCGGCGCGATCGTGCGCGAGATACCCGCCGGTCGGACGGTACCGGTCGTCGCGCCTCCGTCGGATCGCTTCATCCCACCACCTGTTCCAGCAGTCGGCCCTCGAATGCCCGACCTCCGTGAGGGCCTTCGCTGGACAGAGAGGGTCGGCGTCGCGGTGATAGCTTGCTTGCAGCTCGGCGAGCTTCACGACCTCGCTCCAGTTCGCCGTCAGGAGCCTGCTGGCGCGCGCCACGGCCCGCGTCCAGTGCAAGAGGATCCAATCGCGATGGTCTTCTCCGGTCTGCTCGCCTATGAGCAGACGGCAGGCCTCGAGATCGTCCCCCGCGTTCGAGACCACCCGGCGCCAGCGGAGGCCGAGGCGACACGCCAGTTCTTTCTCCGCCGCATGTCCGGAGGCGGTGAAGTTGAGCCAACCCTCGAAGAGCGCGTTCTGGAGCGGCGGGCGTCGGTTCGGGACTCCTCTCGATAGTTCCTCGATCGCGCCTGCGGCGATAGCGTGTCCGGCGCTGTGATAGGCGGCGAACAGTTCTGCCGACGAGAGAGCCCTCATTCGACCAGGCACTTGCCGGCCGACGGGCGAGGTTGTCATGATTTCGCGGCCACGATCGGCCCTCCTGCCGTAGCGAAACAGTGCCGCTGGGGACCGGGGGAGCCCGTGGCGTCCCCCGCGACGGTCGCTCAGCTCGATCGGCGGATCGATCGGGAAATGGCGACTGCGCTGGCCAATAAGAGACGGTGTACGCTCGCGGCCATGAAGACAGGGCTCGAATATCGGACGGATCGCGCGCTCAGCGCGGTCGAGTTCATCGACGTGCTCGCGCGCTCGACGCTCGGCGAGCGGCGCCCCGTCGCCGACCGCGCGTGCATGGAAGGCATGGTCAAGAACGCAAACTTGATGGTGACGGCCTGGGACGGCGCCACCCTGGTCGGCGTGGCGCGCTC
>Ga0134128_10004008_pt1 | contig 18029 bp, 13 predicted proteins | sample KB31754_FD_96462 | JGI IMG/M metagenome (GOLD analysis project Ga0134128, IMG submission 96462) | Terrestrial soil microbial communities with excess Nitrogen fertilizer from Kellogg Biological Station, Michigan, USA - KB3-175-4 | ecosystem: Environmental > Terrestrial > Soil > Unclassified ... | reverse complement strand
TCCATGGCCGCGAACCTGACCTCCCAGGTGCGCAACATCGCCGACGTGACGACCGCCGTCGCCAAGGGCGACCTGTCCAAGAAGATCACCGTCGACGTCAAGGGAGAGATCCTGGCGCTGAAGGACACGATCAACACGATGGTCGACCAGCTCTCCTCGTTCGCCTCCGAGGTCACGCGCGTGGCGCGCGAGGTCGGAACCGAGGGCAAGCTCGGCGGCCAGGCGCACGTGAAGGGCGTCGGCGGCACGTGGAAGGACCTGACCGACAACGTCAACTTCATGGCCGGAAACCTGACCTCCCAGGTGCGCAACATCGCCGACGTGACGACCGCCGTCGCCAACGGCGACCTGTCCAAGAAGATCACCGTCGACGGCAAGGGCGAGATCCTCGAGCTCAAGAACACGATCAACACGCTGGTCGACCAGCTGAACTCGTTCGCCTCCGAAGTCACGCGCGTGGCGCGCGAGGTCGGAACCGAGGGCAAGCTCGGCGGCCAGGCGCAGGTGAAGGGCGTGGCCGGCACGTGGAAGGACCTGACCGACAACGTCAACTCCATGGCCGGCAACCTGACGTCCCAGGTCCGCGGCATCGCCAACGTCGTGACCGCCGTCGCCAACGGCGATCTCAAGCGCAAGCTCGCTTTGGACGTGAAGGGAGAAATCGGCGCGCTGGCCGACACCATCAACAGCATGATCGACACGCTGGCGCTGTTCGCCGACCAGGTGACGACCGTCGCCCGCGAGGTCGGCGTCGAGGGCGAGCTCGGCGGCCAGGCCAAGGTGCCCGGCGCGGCCGGCACGTGGCGCGACCTGACGGACAACGTGAACCAGCTGGCCGCCAACCTGACCACCCAGGTGCGCGCCATCGCCGAGGTCGCCACCGCCGTCACGAAGGGCGACCTCACGCGCTCCATCTCGGTCCAGGCGCGCGGCGAGGTCGCGGCCCTCAAGGACAACATCAACGAGATGATCCGCAACCTCAAGGACACGACGCAGAAGAACACCGAGCAGGACTGGCTCAAGACGAACCTGGCCAAGTTCACCCGCATGCTCCAGGGCCAGCGCGAGCTGGAGACCGTGTCGCGCCTGGTGCTCTCGGAGCTGGCGCCGCTGATCTCCGTGCAGTACGGCGCCGTCTACCTGATGGAGCAGGGCGAGCTGTTCCCGACCCTGCGCCTGCTGGGCAGCTACGGCTACACGAAGAAGCGCGGCCTGCCGCAGCGCTTCGAGCTCGGCGAGACCCTGCTGGGCCAGTGCGCGACGGAGAAGAAGCGCATCCTGCTGACCGCCCCCAACGACTACGTGTCGATCGCGTCGTCGCTGGGCAAGGCCTCGCCGTCCAACGTCGTCATCCTCCCGGTCCTGTTCGAGGGCAGCGTCAAGGCCATCATCGAGCTCGCGTCGTTCGAGCGCTTCAGCGACATCCACCTGGCGCTCTTGGACCAGCTGACCGAGTCGATCGGAATCGTCATCAACACGATCGCGGCGAACCTGCGCACCGAGGACCTGCTCAAGCAGTCCCAGTCCCTGACGTTGAGCCTGCAGAGCCAGCAGACCGAGCTGACCGAGACCAACGAGAAGCTCGAGGAGCGCGCGCGCCTGCTGTCGGAGCAGAAGGCGGAGATCGAGCGCAAGAACCAGGAGGTCGAGCTCGCCAAGAAGGCGCTCGAGGAGAAGGCCGACCAGCTGGCGCTGACCTCGAAGTACAAGTCGCAGTTCCTGGCCAACATGTCTCACGAGCTGCGCACGCCGCTGAACAGCCTGCTGATCCTGGCCAAGATCCTCTACGAGAACCACGACGGCAACCTGACCGGCAAGCAGGTCGACTTCGCCAAGACCGTGCACTCCTCCGGCTCGGACCTGCTCGCGCTGATCAACGAGATCCTGGACATGTCCAAGATCGAGTCGGGCATGATCTCCGTCGAGTTCGCGGACCTGTTCCTCTCCGATCTGCGCGACTACGTGGACCGCAACTTCCGCCAGATCGCGCAGGACCGCGGCCTCGAGTTCGACATCGAGGTCGCGCCCGGCCTGCCCAAGTCCCTGAAGACCGACGTCAAGCGCCTCCAGCAGGTCCTCAAGAACCTGCTCTCCAACGCGTTCAAGTTCACGGAGAAGGGCTCGGTGTCGCTGTCGATCGCCGCCGCCCCGAAGGACGCCGCGTACGACAACGAGGCGCTGCGGCGCTGCGACGGGACGGTCCTCTCCTTCACGGTCAAGGACACCGGCATCGGCATCCCGGCGGAGAAGCGCAAGATCATCTTCGAGGCGTTCCAGCAGGCCGACATGACGACGAGCCGCAAGTACGGCGGCACGGGCCTGGGCCTCACGATCAGCCGCGAGATCGCCAAGCTGCTCGGCGGCGAGATCCACGTCGAGGGCGAGGTCGGCAAGGGCAGCATGTTCACGCTGTACCTGCCGCTGGCCTACACGCCGCCGGCGGCGGCGACGGCCCCGGACGGCGCCGCGGCCGCCGCCGTCGAGTCCGTCATGGCGGAGGCTGGAGCCGGCGCGCCCGAGATCGTGTCGCTGCCGCCGGTCGAGGAGCTCGCGGACGACCGCGACCGCATCGAGCCGGGCGACAAGGTCCTGCTGATGGTCGAGGACGACGTCCGCTTCGCGCGGATCCTTCTCGACCAAGCCAACCAGAACGGGTTCAAGGTCCTCCTCGCGCAGAGAGGAGAGACCGCGATCGCGCTGGCGCGCAAGCACAAGCCGGACGCGATCACGCTCGACATCCGCCTGCCCGACATGGACGGCTGGCGCATCCTCGACCTGCTCAAGCACGACCCGCAGACGCGCCACATCCCGGTGCACATCATCTCGGTCGACGCGGAGCAGCGGCGGCCGGTGAAGGTCGGCGCGCTGTCGTACCTCGAGAAGCCGGTCTCCGCCGAGGGGCTGACCGGCGCCTTGAAGGGCATCCGGGATTTCATCGACCGCAAGGTCCGCAGCCTTCTCGTCGTCGAGGACGACGACGTCCAGCGCGGCGCGATCGTCGAGCTGGTCAAGAGCGACGACGTGAGGATCACCGCCGTGGGCACCAGCGCCGAGGCGCTCGCGGCGCTCGAGGCGGACAAGTACGACTGCATGATCCTCGACCTGGGCCTGTCCGACATGTCGGGCTTCGACCTGCTGGGCCGCATCGGCAAGAGGGAGGGTCTGCGGCAGCTGCCGGTCATCGTGTACACTGGAAGGGACCTCAGCCGCAAGGAGGAGACGCAGCTCAAGAAGCTGGCCAAGAGCGTGATCATCAAGGACGCGCAGTCGCCGGAGCTCCTTCTCGACGAGGCGTCCCTCTATCTCCATCGCCCGGAGAGCAGCCTGCCCGAGGACAAGCGCAGGCTCATCGACAAGGTGCGCATGGAGGACCCGGAGCTGGCCAACAAGACCGTGCTCATCGTCGACGACGACGTGCGCAACATCTTCGCGCTGACGAGCCTGCTCGAGCAGCACAAGGTCAACACCAAGTACGCCGAGAGCGGCAAGAGCGCCATCGAGACGCTGGAGAAGACGCCGGACGTCGACGTCGTCCTGATGGACGTCATGATGCCCGACATGGACGGCTATGAGACGATGCGGGCGATCCGCAAGAACCCGAAGTTCGCCCAGCTGCCGATCGTCGCGCTCACGGCCAAGGCGATGAAGGGCGACCGCGAGAAGTGCATCGAGGCCGGCGCCTCGGACTACATCGCCAAGCCCGTCGACATCCCGCAGCTGCTCTCGATGCTCCGGGTCTGGATGTATCGGTGAAGCCGCTCCACCTGACGGCGACGGCCACGGCGCCGGCGCCCGCTCAAGCGGACGAGCCGAGGATCCGCATCCTGCTCATCGACGATCAGCCGGCGAACCTGCTGTCGCTCGAGTCCCTGCTGGAGCCGGGGGGGTACGAGATCGTCAAGGCGCCGTCCGGCGCCGAGGGCCTGCGGCGCATGCTCGAGCAGGAGTTCGCGCTGGTCCTGCTGGACGTGCTGATGCCGGGCATGGACGGGTTCGAGACGGCCGCGATGATCCGCGCGCGCCAGCAGTCGCGCCACACGCCGATCATCTTCATCACCGCCAGCAACAGCGACGACACGCACGTGACGCGCGGCTACTCGCTCGGCGCGGTCGACTACATCTACAAGCCGATCGTCCCCGAGATCCTCAAGACGAAGGTCCAGGTGTTCGCGGAGCTGCACCGCAAGACGCAGCGCCTGCAGACCAGCGAGCGGGCGCTGCGGCGCGAGCTCGACGAGCACGCCATGACCGCGGCGGCGCGGCGCGAGAGCGAGGAGAAGTACCGCGAGCTCTTCGAGCGCGTCGCCGACTCCATCATCGTCTACGACCCCGAGACCGGGAGGATCATCGACGCCAACCACGCGGCCTCGCAGCTCTACGGCCACTCGCGCGAGGAGCTCCTCCGGCTCAAGAAGAAGGACCTCGTCGCCGACGCCGACGCCCTGCCTCCGGCGCGGGGCTCCGCCAAGTCGATCAGCCGCGGCCGGACGAAGACCCGGCACCGCACCAAGGACGGCCGCGTCTTCCGGGCGGAGATCAGCCGCGTCGTGCTCAACCTCGGCGGCCGCGCGGCGATCATGACGCTGACCCGGGACCTGACCGAGCGCGAGAGGGCGGAGGAGGCGGAAAGGCTCCGGCAGCGCGAGGCGATGCAGAGGCAGATGATCGCGACGGTCTCCCACGAGCTGCGCACTCCCATCGCGGCGATCAAGGCCTCCGCCGAGACGCTGCACTCCGGCAGCGCGGGCACGCCGCGCGAGCGCGCGCGCTTCCTCGAGATCATCGAGAGCCACGCCGACCGGCTCAGCGCCATCGTCGAGAACCTGCTGATCGACGCCGAGATCGAGTCGGGCAAGATCCAGCCCAAGCCCGCGCACGTGCCGTTGAAGCAGTTCACCGAGCAGCTGCTCCAGGCCATGTCGCCGCTGACGGAGCGGCGGGGGGTGGCGATCGAGCTCCGCGCCGAATCCGACGTCTCGGTCTTCATCGATCCCGAGCACCTGTCGCGCATCCTGCACAACCTCGTCGACAACGCGATCAAGTACAGCCGCAAGAACGGCCGCGTGGAGGTTCGCGCCGCGCGGGGGGGGCCGGACGAGGCCCGGATCTCGATCATCGACGACGGCATCGGCATCGACGCGGACGATCTGCCGTTCATCTTCCAGCAGTTCTTCCGCTCCGAGAAGGCGCGGGCGCTCTCGATCAAGGGGACGGGCCTGGGGCTGTCCATCCTGAAGACCCTCGTCGAGGCGAACGGGGGCCGCATCTGGGTGGAGAGCGAGAAGGGCAAGGGCTCCGCGTTCCATTTCACGGCTCCTCTGGCGAAAAGGAAGCCGCACGCTTGAAAGAGGCGAGGCGACTTCCTAAAATGAACTCCGCTCGTCGACGACGCTCATGAACAAGCCAAAGATTCTGCTCGTCGAGGACGAGCGCGACCTCGCCTTCGTCATCTCGGCCAACTTCCGAAAGGAGGGGTTCGAGTTCCTGATCTCCTCCAGCGCGGAGTCCGGGCTCAAGGCCGCCCGCAAGCACAAGCCCGCCTTGGTGATCTCGGACATCTCCCTGCCCGGGATGGACGGCCTCGAGATGGTCCGCATCCTGCGCCAGGAAAGCCAGGTGCCGATCCTGTTCCTGACGGCCCGCAAGGACGAGGTGAACCGCATCCTGGGCTTCAAGCTCGGCGCCGACGACTACCTGAGCAAGCCGTTCTCGATGCAGGAGCTCATCTGCCGCGTCAAGGCGATCCTGCACCGCACCAGCCCGGTCTCCTCGGCGGCGCGCCAGGCGTCCCTGCGCGTGGGCTCCATCGAGGTCGACCTGCGCCGTCACGAGGTCCGCGTCAACGGCAAGCATCGCCCGGTGACGCCGCGCGAGCTGCAGATCCTCACGCTCTTGATCGAGGCGGACGGGAAGGTGGTGTCCCGCGAGGAGCTGCTGAAGAGCCTCTGGGGCTACGACGAGAGCCTGGAGATCAGCACGCGGACCGTCGACCAGCACATCGCGCGCCTGCGGCGCAGCCTCTTGTCCGAGAAGCGGCGCATCATCACCGTCAAGAGCGCGGGCTACAAGCTCCTGACCGAGGCGTGACGCCTTCTTGAAGCCGCGCCCGGCGATGGTCTAGAATCGCCGGGCGCCGCGTTTTCGCGGCCGGGAGACCCTCATGAACCGTCTATCGCTCGCCGTTCTCGCCGTCGCGCTCGGCGCGGCCGCCGTCCGCGCCCAGGAGCCGGCCAAGGCCGACGCGGCGCCCGTCCGCGAGTTCAAATCCGTCAACATCATCGTCAAGGGCGAGAAGATCTGGATGCCCTCCACCTTCGTCGTCAAGAAGGGCGACAAGGTCAAGATCACGCTCGTGAACACGGTGCCGGCCATCCACGCCTTCGCGATCGAGGGCTATCCCGTCAACGTCCAGGTCAACTTCGCCGACAAGGACAACACGAAGGTCGTCGAGTTCACGGCCGACAAGGCCGGCATCTTCCGGATCTACTGCTCGATGCACCCGGGCCACGTCGGCGGCCAGCTCGTCGTCCTCGAGTAAGCGCGGAGTGGAGTCCTGCCCGCTGTGCGCCGGGACGCCCCGGGCGTTCCTGAGCGACGGCGGGCGGGACTACCTCCGGTGCGGGACTTGCTCCCTCACCTTCCTGCCGCCCGCCCAGCATCCGGACGCCGCGGCCGAGCGGGAGAGATACTCGAAGCATAATAATTCATCGTCCGATCCCGACTACCGGCGCTTTCTCGATCGGCTGCTCCAGCCGTTATGCGCTCGACTCGAGCCCGGAGCGGAAGGGCTCGATTTCGGCTGCGGGCCCGGTCCGACGGCCGCGGTGATGATGAGGGAGCGCGGCTTTCCGACGACGGATTACGATCCGTTCTTCTGCAGCGACGGCGCGGCGCTCGCGAAGAGATACGACTATGTTGTCTGTACCGAAGTGTTCGAGCATCTGCGCCGCCCGGCGGAGGAGCTCGCGAGGCTCGACCGCCTGCTCAAGCCGGGGGGAGTCCTCGGCGTCATGACCGGAGTGCTCGAGGACGACTCGGCCTTCGCCGGCTGGTGGTACCGCCGGGACCTCACGCACATCGCGTTCTACCGTCCGGAGACGCTGGGCTGGATCGCGGGTCGCTTCGGTTGGACGCTGTCCCGCCCGTCGCGCGACGCCGCGCTGTTCCTCAAGGCCTAGGCCTTGGTATGATGCCATCTCCGATGGAGCACTCCGCGTCCTTCCTCGCCGGCACGTTCGCCATCGGCTCCGTCGTGGGCTTCCTCTCGGGCCTGCTCGGCAAGGGCGGCAGCGCGGTCACGACGCCCGCCCTTCAGATATTCCTCAACGTCCCCGACTTCCTCGCGCTCGCCTCGCCGCTGCCCGCCACGCTGCCGACTCTGCTCTCCGCGGCCTGGGCCTATCGCGGCAAGGACCTCGTCGATTGGCGCGTCGTGCGCCTGACGGTCCTCTGGGGCGTGCCCGCGACGCTGATCGGCTCCTTTCTCAGCGAGGCCGTCGGCGGGCATTGGTGCATGATCCTGACCGGCCTGATGGTCCTCGGGCTCGGGTTCTCGCTCCTGTTCGGCTCCGGGGAGCCCAAACCCTCCACGCACGTCGCGGCGGGCTGGGCGATCGCGGCGATCGCGTTGTCGGTCGGCGGTCTCTCCGGCCTGCTCGCGAACACGGGCGGCATCCTCTTCGGGCCGCTGTTCATCCGCGCTCTGGGCATGCCGCCCAAGCGGGCGCTGGCCTGCTCGCTGATCGTCTCGGCGGCGCTCGCCGTGCCGGGGATGGGGGCGCACATGTACCTGGGCCACGTCGATTGGTGGATCGTCGCGGCGCTGTCGGCGGCGGCGATCCCGTCCTCGTACTTCGGCGCGCGCCTGGCTCTGAGCCTGCGCGACAAGACCCTCGTGCGGGTCTACGGCGCGCTTCTCGTCTTGTTCGGAGCGTACGATCTTTGGCATCTTTACCTTGCGTACAATCGCTGACGGAGACAAAATGATCATCCTCCCGCTTCTCGCCTTGCTGGCCCTGCCGTCCCGCGCCGCCGAGGCTGCCGCGTCCATGCCCGCGCCGATCCCGGCGTTCGACCTGTCGGCCCTCGACCGGACGGCCGCGCCGTGCCAGGATTTTTACCAGTTCGCCTGCGGCGGCTGGCTGAAGACGCACCCGATCCCTCCCGACCAGTCGCGCTGGGGCCGCTTCAACGAGCTGGCCGAGCGCAACAAGGCCGTCCTGCACGACATCCTCGAGAAGGCGGCCGCGGGCCCGAAAAGCGACCCCGTCGACCAGCGGCTGGGGGACTTCTATGGGGCTTGCATGGACGAGGCGGCCGCGGAGCAGAAAGGCGCCGAGCCGCTGAAGAAAAACCTCGACGCGATCGACGCGCTGAAGTCGACCGCCGAGCTGCCCGCCCTTCTCGCGAGCCTGCACGCCGACGGCGTGAGCTCGTTCTTCGATTTCGGCTCCGACCAGGACTACAAGGACGCGACGAAAGTCATCCGCGAGGTGGACCAGGGCGGACTCGGCTTGCCGGACCGCGACTACTACTTCCGGACCGACCCCAAGTCGGTGAAGCTGCGCCAGCAGTACGTATGGCACGTCGCCAAGATCTTCGGCCTGCTCGGCGACGATCCGAAGACCGCGGGCGCGGAGGCCGACACGGTCATGCGCCTGGAGACGGAGCTCGCGCGCGTCTCGATGGACCGCGTCTCCCGCCGGGACCCGGAGAACACCTATCACCGCATGGACGGAAAGGAGCTCGCGAAGATCGCTCCCGGCTTCGATTGGAACCTCTACTTCACGAAGACGGAGGCTCCCGAGTCGGCTTGGCTCAACGTGGTCTCGACGGGCTACATGAGCGGCTTCTCCTCCCTTCTCGGCTCCGAGCCGCTGGCGGACTGGAAGACGTACCTGCGCTGGCACGCCGCGAACGCGGACGCCGGCTGGCTGTCGAGCGACTTCGTCGACGAGGCCTTCGACTTCAACGGCAAGAAGCTGACCGGCGCCAAGGAGCTCAAGCCGCGCTGGAAGCGCTGCGTCGAGCTGGCCGACGGCATCCTCGGCCACGACCTCGGCCGGAAGTACGTGGCCGAGACGTTCGGGCCGGAGGGCAAGGAGCGGACGATGGAGCTCATCGTCGCGCTGCGCGCGTCTCTGAAATCGGATCTCAAGACCCTCGACTGGATGCAGGCCAAGACGCGCAAGCGCGCGCTCGAGAAGCTCGCCTCGACCATGGACAAGATCGGCTATCCGGACAAGTGGCGCGACTACAAGGGCGTCAAGATCGACCGGAACGACCTGCTCGCGTCGATCGACAGCGCGCGCGCTTATGAGACCAAGCGCCAGCTGGATAAGATCGGCAAGCCCGTCGACCGCAAGGAGTGGGACATGACGCCGCCGACCGTCAACGCCTACTACAACGCCCAGCTCAACGAGATAGTCTTCCCGGCGGGCATCCTCCAGCCGCCGTTCTTCGACCGCGACGGCGACCAGGCCTTCAACCTCGGCGCGATCGGCGTCGTGATCGGACACGAGATGACGCACGGCTTCGACGACGAGGGCCGCAAGTTCGACGCGAAGGGGGACGTGTCGGACTGGTGGACGCCCGAGGACGCGAAGAAGTTCGAGGCGAAGGCGCAGTGCCTCGTCGACCAGTACTCCGGGTACGAGCCGCTCCCCGGCGTGCACCTCAACGGCAAGCTGACGCTGGGCGAGAACACGGCCGACAACGGCGGCGTGCGCCTGGCCACGATGTCGCTGGGCGAGCTCGAGAAGGGCGGCAAGGTGCCCGCCGACGTCAACGGCTTCACGCCGGAGCAGAGGCTCTATCTCGGCTTCGCGCAGGTCTGGTGCCAGAACTCGACCGAGGAGAGCAAGCGCCTGCTCGCGGCGGTCGACCCGCACTCCGACGCCCACTCTCGCGTGCTCGGCCCGCTGTCGAACACGCCCGAGTTCGGCAAGGCTTTCTCGTGCAAGCCCGGCGACCCGATGATGCCGCCGAAGACTTGCCGCGTCTGGTAGCGGAGTCGTCGAGCTCGCTCCCGGAGAGGTCAAGAAAGTCCGCTATCGCGGGCCTCATCCGATATCTTCCTGGGAAGATCGAGATTGATTAGAGGGCGCCGGCGGGGGACTCGGAGAACTCTTCGCGCGAAGAGTTCTACAACCCTGGCACTTCGACTGAGCTCCTGCGGCTTGCTTGCCGCTCTGTTCTTCGTTCCCTCGCGCGCCGCCGAGCGCGTCAAGAACCCCGACACCTACGTCCTCGCCTCTCAGGCCGACGCGAACAGCCTGGACCCGGCCTGGGACTACGACTCGGTCAGCGCCGCGGTCGTGGAGAACATATACGACTTCCTTTTCGCGTTCGAGGGCTCCTCGACCGAGAAGCTGCTCCCGGCGATCGCGACGAAGGTCCCGACCAAGGAGAACGGGTTGATCTCGGCGGACGGGCTGACGTACCGCATCCCGATCCGCAAGGGCGTCAAGTTCCACGACGGGTCGCCGATGACGGTCGACGACGTGCGCTACTCGCTGCTGCGCTTCATGCTGCAGGACCGCGCCTCGGGCCCGTCCGGCCTCCTGCTGGAGCCGCTGCTCGGCTACGCCTCGACGCGCGACGCGAAGGGCGCGCTGAACAGGCTCGCCTTCCACGACGCCGTGCGCGCCGTCGAGGTGGACCGCGACACGCTCGTCCTCAAGCTGCCCCGCCCCTTCGCGCCCCTGCTCTCCATCCTCGCCTCCTGGTGCCCCGTCGTGTCCAAGCGCTGGGCCATCCGCCATGACGACTGGCACGGCACCGAGGGCACTTGGGAGAAGTTCAACAACCCGAACAAGCAGACCTCTCCATTCTTCGCGGGGGAGATGGGGACCGGCCCGTTCAAGCTCGAGCGTTGGGACCGCAAGCTCCGCGAGGCCATCCTCGTGCGCCACGACGCCTACTGGCGCGGGCCGGCCAAGCTCCAGCGCGCCGTCGTCAAGGCGGCGCCGGAGTTCGGCACGCGACGCCTCATGCTACTCGCGGGCGACGCGGACGTGATCGCCGCCGACCGCTCGCAGATCAGCCAACTGCGGGGCCAGCCCGGCGTCGAGGTGATCGACGACCTGCCCGCGCTGGCGCTGGACCCCATCCTGTTCTTCTCCTACAAGATCAACCCGGTGGCGAACCCCTTCATCGGCTCGGGCAGGCTCGACGGAGAAGGCATCCCGCCCGACTTCTTCGCCGACATCAACATCCGCCGCGGCGTGGCGTACTCCATCGACTACGCCGGGCTGATCGCCGACGTCTATCGCGGCAAGGGCACGCAGGCGACGGGCTGCATCCCCAAGGGCCTGGCGGGTCACAATCCGGATCAGCCCGCGTTCACGCTGGACCGCGCCAAGGCGATCGAGAACTTCAAGCGCGCGCGCGACGGCCGCGTCTGGGAAAAGGGCTTCCGCTTCACGCTCACCTACAACGCCGGCAAGACCGCGCACCAGATCCTCTGCTCCATGATCAAACGGAACATCGAGGCGCTCAATCCCAAGTTCCGCGTCGACGTGCGGCCCATGGACTGGCCCGCGTTCCTCGACGCGGCCAACTCCGGGCGCATGCCCCTGCCCATCATGACGTGGAGCGCCGACTACCCCGATCCCCACGACTTCGCCTATCCGCTCATGCACTCGCGCGGCGTCTTCCCGGCCGTGCAGCATTACTCGGACTCGGAGGCCGACCGGATCGTGGAGGAGGCTCTCAAGGAGACCGACATGGCCAAGCGGACGCGCCTCTACGCGCGCCTGCAGGAGATCGAGCACGAGGACGTGCCGCACCTCGTGCTCGTCGACCAGGCGCGCTTCCGGGTCCAGCGGAGCTGGGTGAAGGGCTGGGTGCACAGCCCCATCCACCAGCCCGAGGGCGGGCTCTTTTATCCGCTCTTCAAGGCGCCCTAAGCCCCCGGACCGACCGTTAAGCGCCGGCTAGAGAAGCCGGTCCGTCCACTTTCCGACGGGGTGGCGGCGTGCCCCCTCGGTGTTGATCACGAATACCGTCCCGTTCTCGACCCAGAAGAACGCCTCCTGGCGGAACTTCCGGCTGAACGGCCGGATGTCCTCGGCAGAGGCGGCCGCGATCCCGTAGCCCGGCTCCTGGTGCGAGCCGTCGCGCGAGCGCCCCGTCACGCGGAAGTGGGGGAGCTTCTTGGCGGTCAGATCGGCCTCGAGCTCCGCGGCCGCCCGCTCATTCTCCTCCGAGGCGGCGATCGCGCTGTCCGGATTGCAAGCCGTCACGATCCCGAACCTCGCGGGCAGGCCCGACGCCGGGGTCTCGGCGCTGAAATAAGCCTCGAGGTGGACGGGATTCGGCGCGTCGTTGTCGGCCGCGTAGCGCACGGTCCTGCGGTTCCAGTCCGGATCGACGTACTCGCGCTCGAACCTCAGCCCGCACTTCTCCATGACCCGCCGCGAGGCCGCGTTCTCCGCGTCGGTGACCGCGAACACCGCCTCCGCGCCGAGCTCGCCGAAGGCCATCGCGATCAAGGCGAGGGAGACCTCCGTGGCGTACCCCTTGCCCCAGAATTCCTTCTTGAGGCGATAGCCGAGCTCGAGGTTCCTGACGTCGTCGAGCTTAGCCCGGTCGGGCCGCAGGTGGAACCAGCCCATGAACTCGCCGGTCTCGCGCAGCTCGGCCGTGAACACGCCGAGCCGGCCCCCGTAGCGCTCGCGATACATCTTGGTGCGCGCGACTCCCGCCTCGGCCTCCTCGCGCGGCGCCGGCGCTCCGCCGAGATAGCGCATGACCTCGGGATCGGAATTGAGCTCGACGAGCTTCTCGACGTCCCCTTCGTCGAGCTGGCGCAGACGCACGCGCCCGGTTTCCAGGTAGAGATCAGCGCTCATCAGGACCTATGTGTATCAAATTTCCCGCGGCCCCTCGCCGCGCTTCAGACCTGAGCCATGCCGCCGTCGACGGTCAGCTCGATGCCGGTGACGAACGTGGAGTCGTCGGAGGCGAGGAACAGCGCCGGCCCGGCGATCTCCTCGGCGCGGCCCCAGCGCCCGAGTGGGACCATCGACGCGAAGGCGTCCTTCATCTGCTGCGGCAGGCCCGCGACGGCCGCGGTGTCGATCGGGCCGGGCGCGATCACGTTGACGCGGATCTTGCGGCCCTTGAGCTCGTTGGCCCAGCTGCGGGCGAAGGACCGGATGGCGGCCTTGCTGGCGTTATAGACGCTCATCCCTTCGAAGCCCTTCACTCCCGCGATCGAGCCGGTGAGGATGACCGACGCGCCGTCGTTGAGGAGCGGGAGGGCCTTCTGCACGGTGAACAGCGTGCCGCGCACGTTCAGATCGAACGTCTTGTCGAAGTGCTCCTCTGAGACCGAGCCGAGAGGAAAGTTCATCTCCGCGATGCCCGCGCTGGCGAACAGCACGTCGATGCGGCCTCTCTTCTTCACCTCCGCGAACAGCTTGTCCAAGTCCGCCAGGCTGGCGGAGTCCCCGCGCACGCCGACGGCGTTCGGGCCGATCTCCTTGACCGCCTTCTCCAGCACGTCGGCGCGCCGGCCGGTGATGATGACGCGGGCGCCCTCCTCCGCGAACCTTTTCGCCGACGCCAGCGCCAGCCCGGACGTCGCGCCCGTCACCACCGCCGTCTTGCCTTCCAGCTTCTTCTTCGCCATGATCTCGTCTCCTTGCAATTAGTTACGATTATAGATACAAAAAGGTCGAAAAAAATTCATGACGTCAGCTCGGAGACCAAGCCGTCCAACGTCGTCTTCTTCAGGTCCGCCTCCAGGGACGCCTGCGTGCGGTCGAGGACCTTCTGCAGGGAGGCCTTGATGCCGCAGCTGATCGGGCACGAGGGCCGGGCGGGGTGCTCGTGGACGGCGAAGGCCTTGGGCGCGTCCACCGCGCGGTAGATGTCCAGCAGAGTGATCGTCTTGGGGTCGCGCGCGACCGCGCAGAAGCCGTTCTTGCCCGTGCTGGTGCGGATCAGGCCGGCCTTGGACAGCTTGGCCAGAACGCGGCGCACGAAGCTGGGGGACGTGTTGACGCTCTCGGCCAGCATGCGGGAGGGGGCGCATTCGCCGCGGCGCGCCCGCGCCCCGAGGCCCGCCATCACGTGCACCGCGACCGAGAATTGCGTGTTCCGCATACTGTTACTTTAATAGATACATATAAGAAAGTCAAGCGGGTCGAATGAGGACCGCTGGGTTCTATTTGCCGGGCAGGCGGGCGAGACGCGCGCGCAGGCCCGCCGCGATGCGCTCGAGCTCCGCGCGGCGCGCGGCCAGCTCGGCGCGCGCGAACTCCGCATGGCGCGCGGCCAGCGCGTCGTCGCCGCGATCGAGCGCCCTGAGCGCCGCGTCGAGGTTCTGCGCCGCGACCTGCTTGGCGCCGACGAAGCCGCGGCCGGCCCAGGCGCGGGCTTCGGCGAGATCGGCGCGCGCGGCGTCGCGGTCGGCCTTGGCCGGGCGGGGGCCCGCCAGGACGGCGGACCAGCGCGCGAGGGCGGCCTCGCGGGCGAGCACGGCGAGATACTCCTTCTTGGACGACTCGAGCGCGTGGAACTGCGCGCGGACGGCCTTGTCGGCGCCGTCGTAGGAGACGGCCGTCGGCTCGGCGAGCTTCGGATGCGGGATCAAGTCCTTGACGGCGAGCGCGCGCTCGGAGAGCGCGGCGCCGTCCTCGCCGGACAGGGCGGCGGCCGCCGCGGCGTGCAGGGCGGCTCCGGCCTCGCGATGGCGAGCGAGCACGGCCGCGTCCTCGACCGGCGCGCGGCTCAGCACGCCCGCCAGCCCGGCGAGCTTCTCGGCGGCGGCGCGCTCGCGTCCGTTGCGCGCGTCGCGCGCGATCTCGTCGAGCTCCGCGTGCGCGTTGCGCCAGCGGCGCGAGACGACGACGGCGCGGCCGTCGCCGAAGACGGCCTCGGCGCGGTCCAGGCCCTCGCGCCAGCCCGACTCAGCGGCGCCGGCGGCGGCGGAGTTGAACGCCCCGACGAAGGACCACAGCGCGGCGTTGCGGCGGAAGGCGGGGGCGTTGAGCGGGGCCTTCCCCATGAGCTGGGCCCAGGCGGCGCGCATCTGCAGGGCGTAGATCTCGGCGTTGAGCTCGGCGCGGCGGCTGCTGCCGTCCGCGCGCGCGACGGGGTCCGCTCCGGCGGCCTCGAGAGCGTCGCGCTCGGCGCGCCTATCCTTGAGACGAGTCGACAGCTCCTTCCAATCGGACGGCCCTTCGGGCAGCTGGGTCAGGACTCCCTTGAGATCGGCCGCGACGGCGCGCTTCGCGGGCTCGAGCGCGGCCGCGGCGGCTCCCGCCTGGGCCTGGTTGTGGACCGCCGCCAACGCGGCGTATAGGCGGTCCGCGTCCTTTTGGAGCTCGAAGGACGAGCGCTGGGCGAGGATCGACGGCGCGACGGGAAGCGGGGGGAGAGCGGGACCGAGCGACGGGGCGGACAGCGCGGGAAGCGCGGGCGCGGCGAAGACGGGAGCGGCGACGACGGGGACGCCTCGGACCTGGGCGAACGCGGGAACGGCGAGAAGGAACGCGAGCAGGGCTCGGAAAATGGCCACGAGGCATTTTACCACCGCCCGGCGGCGGCGCTCTGGGCCCTGCGGCCCGGCGGGAAAAGGGCCGTTCGGTCCGTCACGCGCTCGTGACGCGGCCGTCCAGCGCGCCATATGGCATGGAATCGTCATCGGGTCTATACTGGGACGCAATGAAACACCGCGACCCGCTCCCTCCCGGGGACGAGCCCCGGCGCTGGCGCACCATTTGGATCTCGGACATCCACCTCGGCACGAGGGACTGCAAGTCCGCCTTCCTGCTCGAGTTCCTGAAGCACAACGAGTCCGACACGCTGTACCTGGTCGGCGACATCATCGACGGCTGGCGGCTGAAGACCTCCTGGCACTACTGGGACCAGCGGCAGAACGACGTGGTCCAGAAGATCCTGCGCAAGGCCCGCCGCGGCGCGCGCGTGATCCTGGTGCCCGGAAACCACGACGAGGCCTTCCGCGACTTCGGCGGCATGCACTTCGGCGGCGTCGAGGTCGCGCTCGAGGCCGTCCACGAGACCGCGGCCGGCAAGCGCCTGCTCGTCGTCCACGGCGACCAGTTCGACGGGATCGTCCGGCACGCGAAGGCGCTGGCGCTGCTGGGAACGTGGGCGTACGACGTCGCCCTGCGCGTCAACCACTGGTTCAACCTCGGGCGGCGCCTGATCGGCCTGCCGTACTGGTCGCTGTCGGCCTGCCTCAAGCACAAGGTCAAGAACGCGGTCGAGTTCATCGCCAAGTTCGAGGACGAGATGATCGCGGAGACCAAGCGCCGCGGGCTGGACGGGGTGATCTGCGGCCACATCCATCACGCGGAGATCCGCGAATCGGGCGGCGTCCTCTACTGCAACGACGGCGACTGGGTGGAGAGCTGCACGGCCCTCGCGGAAGACTTCGAGGGCCGTCTTTCCATAATGCGCTGGGCGGACGAGCGCCTCAAGCTCGGCCAGGAGGCCGTGTCATGAAAAAACACGAGAAACCGAAGAGCATCCTGGTCCTGCACGCCTCGGTCGGCGCGGGCCACACGCGGGCCGCGAAGGCGGTCGCGTCGGCGCTCGCGCTCGAGTCTCCCGAGACGCGCGTGGTCACGGTCGACGCGCTCGACCTCGCGCGGCCCCTGTTCAAGCGCGTCTATGGCAAGGGCTACCTCGACCTCGTCGAGAAGGCGCCCGCGCTGTTCGGCTACCTGTTCGAGCTCACCGACCGCCGCCCCAGCCCGCGCGCGCTCGGCGACAAGCTGCGCCGCGCCGTCCAGCGCTGGGGCGTCGGCGAGCTGGCGGACGTATTGACCGGAGGTCAATACGACGCGATCGTGAACACCCACTTCCTCGCGCCCGAGCTGATCGCGGCCCTGCGCCTGTCGGGGCGCTTGGGCGCTCCCCAGCTCACCGTCGTCACCGACTACGACGCGCACCGAATCTGGGTGCATTCGCCGACCGAGCGCTACTGCGTCGCGAGCCCGGTCGCCGCGGCGTCCCTGCGCGGACACGGCGTCCCGGGCGCCTCCATCAAGGTCACGGGCATCCCCGTCGATCCCGCGTTCTCCGTTCCGCTCGACCGCGACTCCGCGCGCCGCTCGTTCGGGCTCTCGGGCGGCTATCCGGTCGTCGTGCAGGCCGCCGGCGGCCACGGCGTCGGGCCGCTCGAGGAGGTCTATCGCGCCCTGCTCGCGTCGACCGTGCCGTCGGAGATCGTCGTGGTCTGCGGGCGCAACGAGGCGGGCCGCAAGAAGCTCGCGGCGATCAAGCCGCCCTCGCGGCACCGCGTCAAGCTCCTCGGCTTCACGGACAAGATGCGCGGCCTGATGGCCGCGGCGGACCTGCTCGTCACCAAGCCGGGCGGGCTGACCATCAGCGAGGCGCTCGCCTGCGCCCTGCCCATGGCGCTCGTGAGCCCCATCCCCGGCCAGGAGGAGCGCAACTCCGACTACCTGCTCGAGAACGGCGCGGCGGTGAAGGCGAACGCGCCGGCGGCCCTGACCGGCAAGGTCGAGTCCCTGCTGTCCTCCGAGGCGCGCCTGACCGACATGCGGCGGCGCGCGAAGGGCTTAGGCCATCCGCGCGCGGCCTTCGCGGTCGCGCGGGAGGCTTTGGAGCTCGCCCGGGGGCGCTCCGTCGCCGCGCCGGGCGCCGTCTCGCCCGTCGCGGCGGACTCCGCGTTCGTGATCAATCCCTGGGCGGTGCCGGGGCTGGCCCTCACGAGGTAAGGGCTCGCTCCGGAGCGAGTCCGCGCTCTCGCGTCAAGCGCTCACTTCGCCGCGGCCTTGTAGTACCTCTCCGCCTCCGGCAGCTCCTTCTTGATGTCGGCGATGCGCTGGGCGTCGGGCGGATGCGTGGCCAGATAGCGCGACAGCCCGCCGCCGGCGCCGCCCTTGCTCTGCGCCTCCATCCGCTCCCAGAACGGCACGGCGTTGGCCGGGTCGTAGCCCGCCTTCGCCATGAGGATGAGCCCGATGTGGTCCGCCTCGCTCTCCTGCTTGCGCGAGAAGGGCAGCAGCACGCCGACCTGGGCGCCG
>Ga0134128_10004006_pt1 | contig 18032 bp, 16 predicted proteins | sample KB31754_FD_96462 | JGI IMG/M metagenome (GOLD analysis project Ga0134128, IMG submission 96462) | Terrestrial soil microbial communities with excess Nitrogen fertilizer from Kellogg Biological Station, Michigan, USA - KB3-175-4 | ecosystem: Environmental > Terrestrial > Soil > Unclassified ... | reverse complement strand
TGTGGATCTTGTTACGCTCACCGAAGATGAAAGGCGCCATCTTCGGGTTCCAGAAGCGGGTCTGATGTCCAAAATGGACCCCCGCTTCCAGCATCTGTCGCATGGACACGCCGGGCATGGAGAGATCTCCTGTTTGGGTTGAGCCTCCGCGCATCCCCGCGGCCATCCTTGAAGCTGTGCTTTGAAAAAGCTCGCTTCAGGGACACCCAGCCGGCGGGTTAACCGATGCGCGTGTGGGTTGATTGCCAAAAAAGGCCGCGCTTTATACCATGAATCGAGACACCATGCACGTGACGATCAAATCCCCCGAAGAGCAGGAAAAAATGCGCATCGCCGGCCACCTGGCCGCCGATGTGCTCGACATGATTGCCGAGTACGTGGTGCCTGGGGTGACCACGGACGAGCTCGATCGCATCTGTCACGACTACATCGTCAACGTGCAGAAATCGGTACCTGCGAACCTGAATTACCGTGGGTTTCCAAAGACCATCTGTACGTCCGTCAATCACGTCGTTTGTCACGGCATCCCCAACGACAAGCGTCTCAAAGCCGGCGACATCATCAACATAGACGTGACTGTCATTCGCGACGGATTTCACGGCGATACCAGCCGCATGTACTTCGTGGGCAAGCCGCCCGCGCATGCGCAGCGGCTCGCCGAGACCTGCTTCGCGGCCATGTGGCGCGGCATCGAGACGGTGCGCCCCGGGGCCCGGCTGGGAGACATTGGACACGCCATTCAGACCTTCGTGGAGGAGAGCAACTACTCGGTGGTACGTGAGTACTGCGGCCACGGCATCGGACGCATCTACCACGAAGACCCGCAGGTCCTGCACTACGGCGAGCCCGGCACCGGCCTCGAGCTCAAGACCGGGATGACCTTCACCGTGGAGCCGATGGTCAATGCCGGCAAGCGCCACGTGCGCCTGCTGCCCGACGGCTGGACGGTAATCACCAAGGATCACTCGCTCTCCGCCCAGTGGGAGCATACGGTGTTGGTCACCGATCAGGGGCATGAGGTACTGACGCTCGGAGCCGCCGACCGGCGGGTGCACTGAGCCCGTCATGGCGGGAGACCTCGATCTCCTCGAGGACGCGCTGCCCGCGCTGCCCGCGCCGCCCGCCGATCCCGCCTGGCCGTGGCTGCAACGGCTGCCGGCCCTCCTCGCCGAGGCGCGCGACTCGCCCGCCGCGTGGCGGGGGCTGCTGGGCCAGGCACACGAGGAGTTGAAGGCCCGCTTCCTCGCCGATGAGCCGGTCGAGACGTTGGTGCATGCCCGCGCAGCCCTCGTTGATGTGGCGCTGCGCGAATCATGGCGCACGCACTCGATCGGCTCCATGATCTCCTGGGCGCTCGTCGCAGTGGGAGGCTACGGCCGCGGCGAGCTGCACCTTTGCTCCGACATCGACATTCTGCTCCTCGTGCCCCGCGCGCCCGACGGGCCGGAACAGGGAGCGATCGAGCGGCTGCTCGCCTTCCTCTGGGACATCGGCCTCGAGGTCGGACACAGCGTCCGCACCGTGGAGGAATGCGCAGCGGAGAGTATCGCCGACGTCAGCGTAATGACGACGCTGCTCGAGGCGCGCCTCCTCTCCGGCAACGCCGCTCTCCTCGCCGACATGCAGGCCGCGCTCGCGCCGGACCGGATCTGGTCCGCGAGGGAGTTCTTCGAGGCCAAGGTGCGCGAGCAGTCAGAGCGCCACCTCAAGGCAAACGACACGGCCTACAACCTCGAGCCCAACGTCAAGACGAGCCCCGGCGGACTGCGTGACGTCCAGACCATCGCCTGGGTCGCCAAGCGCCGCTTCGGCTCCGATACGCTCGATGGCCTCGTCACCAACGGCTTTCTCACCGTCTCGGAGCTGCGGCGGCTGAAGCAGGCGCAATCCTTCCTGTGGAAGGTGCGCTTCGGACTGCACGTGCTCACGGGCCGGCGCGAGGACCGCCTGCTGTTCGATCATCAGCTGCGGCTGGCGCAGACGTTCGGCTACGAGGACGCCTCCTACACTCTCGCCGTAGAGCAGTTCATGCAGCGCTACTACCGGACGGTCAAGGACGTCAGTCTGTTGAATGAGCTCCTGCTGCAGCTTTTCCGCGAGGCGGTGCAGACCGAGAGCGGGCCGCCTCGTCCGCTCAACGCGCGCTTCCAGGTCCGCAACGGCTCGCTCGAGGCAGTGAACGAGGAAGTCTTCGCGCGCACTCCCTCGGCACTCCTCGAGCTGTTCGTGTTGCTGCAGCAGAACCCCGACATCAAGGGCGTGCGCGCCGCCACCATGCGCGCAGTCGCCCGCAGCCTCTGGCTCATTGACGAGGAGTTCCGCCAGAACCCCCGCCACCACCGGCTCTTTCTCGAGATCGTGCGGGCGCCTGCCGGCGTCACCCACGAGATGCGGCGGATGAACGCCTACGGGGTGCTCGGGCGTTACATCCCTGCTTTCGGCCGTATCGTCGGACGGATGCAGTACGACCTCTTCCATGCATACACGGTGGATGCGCATACGCTCTTCGTGGTGAGCAACCTCAGGCGGTTCGCGATCCCGAGGTACGACCACGAGCTGCCTGAAGCCTCGCGCATCATGCAGCAGCTGCCTCGCCCCGAGGTCGCCTACCTCGCCGCCCTCTTCCACGACATCGCCAAGGGCCGCGGCGGCGATCATTCCGAGCTCGGCTCGGTGGATGCGGAAGCGTTCTGCCTGGAGCAGGGGCTCTCGCCCTATGACGCCCGCATGGTCGCCTGGCTGGTGCGCAACCACCTCACCTTCTCGCTCACGGCGCAGAAGCAGGACATCGGCGACCCTCAGGTGATCAACGCCTTCGCCCACACGGTGGGCGATGAGGCTCACCTCGATTACCTCTACGTACTCACCTGCGCGGACGTGCGCGGCACCAACCCCAAGCTGTGGAATTCCTGGAAAGCCTCGCTCTTTCACGACTTCTATCACCGCGTGCGCCGGGCGCTGCGCCGCGGGCTCGAGGCCCCCATCGACCAGGAGCAGCTCGTGCGCGAGACCCAGGAGGCCGCCCGCCGGCTGATGCAGGAGCACAATCTCCCCGCGTCCGAGATCGAGCGGGCGTGGACGCGCTTTTCCGCCACCTATTTCCTGCAGCACTCGCCGGAAGAGGTCGCCTGGCACTCGCGCCTGCTCGCCGACCGCGACCCGAGCTCCGATGAGCCACTGATCGCGCTCGACCCGCAGAGCGTGCGGGGCACCACCGCAGTGCTCATCTACACCCGCGCGCGCCGCAACGGTTTCGCGCGCACCACGGCCGTACTCGACCAGCTGGGACTCAACATCGTCGATGCTCGCATCACCCCTACGGGAGACGGCTTCAGCCTCGATCTCTACCACGTGTTGGAGGATGACGGTGCGCCGATCACCGACCGTGACCGCCAGGAAGAGATCGAGCACGCGCTCTGGCGCTCGCTGCAGCGGCCGGAGGACACGCCCTTTGCGGTTTACCGGCGGGCGCCGCGGCAGGCGCGCATGTTCCACACGGCGACGCTGATCGCGCTCAGCGTCGACGAGCGCAACCGCCGCTCGGTCCTCGAGCTCACCGCCGGCGACCGCCCGGGCCTCCTGTGCGATGTGGGCAAGGTGCTGATGGAGGAGCACGTGGAGCTGCAGGCGGCGAAGATCATGACCGTAGGCGAGCGTGCCGAAGACGTCTTCTACGTGATCGACTTCGATGGCCGCCCGCTAGACTCCCCGGCCGCGGAGCGCCTGCGGGAGAGTCTCGCGCGAGCGCTCGACCGGCGCGATGCGGCGTAACCCCGATCATTCATGAACGTCGCGATCATTCGGCGGGGACTTGGTTCGAAAGGCATTTCCCGGGGCGTGAAAAACAGGATGTTTTTCCCGCAGCCTACAGGGAAGTATTGCTCGGCTTTCGTCCCTGCGCCGAGCCCTCCGGGCCGGCATTCGCCGTCCAAAATCGCTCCTGCGATTTTGTCACGGCGGCCCGGGAAATGCCTTTCGCAGCGAGGCCCCGCGGCCTGATGATCCATATGAACCCGCTCCTCACGCGCCTGCACGCGTATCCCTTCGAGCGCCTCGCCCGCCTGAAAAGCGGGGCGAGCGCTCCCGCGGGCCTCACGCCCATCGAGATGTCAATCGGCGAGCCCCGCCACGAGCCGCCGCAGAGCGTGCTCACGACATTGCGCGAGAACCTTCACCGCCTCGGTACCTATCCGGCGACCGTCGGCCTTCCCGAGCTGCGCTCGGCCTGCGCGCGCTGGCTCGAGAGACGCTACCATCTGCCGGACGGCAGCATCGATCCTGCCACGATGGTGCTGCCGGTGAGCGGCACGCGCGAGGGGCTCTTCGCCTTCGTGCAGGCGACGGTCGACAGCGCGCGCGACCCGCTGGTGCTGATGCCGAATCCCTTCTACCAGATCTACGAGGGAGCGGCCCTGCTCGCCGGAGCGAGTCCCCACTTCCTGGATACGACCGCCGCCAATGACTACACGCCGGATCTCGATGCCGTGCCGGAGAGCATCTGGCGGCGCTGTCAGGTGTTGTTTCTGTGCAGCCCGGGCAATCCGACGGGCAAGGTGCTCTCACCCGGGTTCCTGCGTCATGCGCTCGGGCTCGCCGAGCGGTACGGCTTCGTCATCGCGGCGGACGAGTGCTACGCCGAGATCTACCCCGATGGGCGGTCCCCTCCCCCGGGGCTCCTGCAGGTCTGCCTCGCCGCCGGGCACGACCGCTTCCAGCGTTGTGTGGTATTCCACAGCCTGTCGAAACGCTCGAGCGTGCCGGGACTGAGATCCGGCTTCGTCTGCGGCGACCCCGAGATCGTCGCGCGCTTCCTTCTCTATCGCACTTATCACGGCAGCGCCATGCCGGTGCCGACGCAGCTTGCCAGCATCACCGCCTGGCAGGACGATGACTATGCCGCGCGCAACCGGCATCTCTACCAGCAGAAGTTCGAGCGTGTCGTGCCGATCCTCGCGCCCTTCCTCGAGTTCGAGAAGCCGGATGGAGCCTTCTACCTCTGGCCGCACGTGCGCCGGGACGATGAACACTTCGTCCGCGATCTTTACGTCAGTCAAGCCGTCACGGTCCTGCCCGGCAGTTATCTTGGGCGTACTGGCACCAGCGGCAATCCCGGCGCCGGACGCGTGCGCATCTCGCTCGTGCCGCCCCTGGCGCAGTGCATCGAGGCAGCGGAGCGAATCAGCGACTTCCTGCGACAGTACCGGACATGAACGACGACCTTCAGAACCTCAAATCCGCCATCGACGCCGCCTTCGAGTTCCGCGGCGAGATCACGCCGACGAACATTCCGCCAGGACTCGCGGGCGTGCTGGAAAGGTGCATCACACTGCTCGACACCGGCGCCGTGCGCGTCGCGGAGCAGAAGGACGGCATCTGGACCGTCAATGAGTGGCTGAAGAAAGCGGTACTGCTCTACTTCCGCACCCGTGACAATACGGTAATGGATGCAGGGTTCACGCGCTTCTACGACAAAGTACCGCTCAAGTATGCAAGCTCGACGGAGGCGCAGCTGCGTGAGTCCGGCGCGCGGATCGTACCGCATGCGGTGGTGCGCAGGGGCGCCTACGTGGCTCCCAACGTCGTCCTGATGCCGAGCTACCTCAACATCGGATCGTACGTAGGCGCCGGAACGATGGTGGACACTTGGGCAACTGTGGGCTCCTGCGCCCAGATCGGACGCAATGTGCATCTTTCCGGCGGCGTCGGCATCGGCGGCGTCCTCGAGCCGCTGCAGGCGAGCCCGACGATCATCGAGGACGACTGCTTCATCGGCGCGCGCTCTGAAATCGTCGAGGGCGTCGTGGTGGAAGCCGGATCGGTCATCTCGATGGGCGTGTTCATCGGCCAGAGCACCCGGATTTATGACCGCACCAGCGGGCAGGTACTGCGGGGACGGATTCCGGCGGGATCGGTCGTGGTCCCCGGAACGCTGCCCTCCGCCGACGGCCGCTACGGCCTTTCCTGCGCGGTGATCGTCAAGCGGGTCGACGCGCAGACGCGCGCCAAGACATCGATCAACGATCTCCTGCGAAGCGCCGAATAGCGGCTCCTACCCGAATCGCCCCGTGATGTAATCTTCCGTGAGCCGATGCTGGGGGTTCGTGAACACCCGATCGGTGTCACCCACCTCGATGAGCTGACCCATGTAGAAGTACGCGGTGCGCTGTGAGACCCTCGCGGCCTGCTGCATGGAGTGAGTCACGATCACGATGGCGTAGGAAGCGCGCAGCTGCTCTATGAGATCTTCGATGTGCGCCGTGGCGATCGGATCCAGCGCGGAGCACGGCTCGTCCATGAGGATCACCTCGGGCTGCACGGCGAGCGTCCTCGCGATGCACAGCCGCTGCTGCTGGCCGCCCGAGAGACCGAGAGCGAGCGAGCCCAGCCGGTCCTTGACCTCGTTCCAGAGCCCCGCACGCTGCAGGCTCGTGAACACCAGCTCATCGAGGTCCGTGCGGCTGCGGGTGAGCCTGTGGATGCGCGGACCGTACGCCACGTTGTCGTAGATCGACTTCGGAAAGGGATTCGGCTTCTGGAAGACCATTCCGATGCGTGCCCGCAGCTGTGCGACGTCCTGACGCTTCGAGTAGATGTCCTGGCCATCCATCGTGATCGTGCCCGTCACGCGCGCACCCGGAATGGTGTCATTCATGCGGTTGAGACAGCGCAGGAAGGTCGACTTGCCGCAGCCGGACGGGCCGATGGCGGCGAGCACCTGGCGGCGCGCAATGTCGATGGTCACGCTCTTGAGCGCCTGTTTGTCGCCGTAAAAGACGCTGACGTCGCGGCAGGAGAAGATCGGATCGACGACCGAGATCTCCCCCAACGGCCGCCCGGGGGAGCCGGCCTCGAGGGACTCGGGAACGTGCATGCGGCCGCTCGGCTTGAGATTCAGGCCGCCGTCGCCGAATCGGCCACGGACGTCCGCGCCGCTCCCGCTGTTGGATTCGGCACGCCGGGGCCCGTGGATCATGTCTTCTCCAGGCACTGCACTCACCCGAACCTGCCGGTGACGTAATCGTCGGTCCTGCGCTTCCTGGGCGCAGTGAACATCTGCTCGGTGGGCCCGATCTCGACCAGCTCACCCAGGTACATGAAGGCCGTCATGTTGGAAACGCGGGCGGCCTGTTGCAGGTTGTGGGTCACGATCGCAATGCAGTACTTCTCGCGCAGGCTCTGCAGCGTCTCCTCGACCCTCAGCGTCGAGATCGGGTCGAGCGCGGCAGTAGGCTCATCGAACAGAATCACTTCAGGCTGCAGCGCTATGGTACGCGCGATGCAGAGCCTTTGCTGCTGCCCTCCGGAGAGGCTGCGCCCGTCCTCTTCGAGCTTGTCCTTGACCTCTTCCCACATGGCCGCATCCTGCAGGGCCTGGTGCACGCGATCCCGCAGCTCTCCCCTGCCCAGCCGCCGCGCCAGGCGAAGTCCGAACGCCACGTTCTCGAATATCGACATCGGGAAGGGCGTCGCCTTCTGGAAGACCATGCCCACGCGGAAGCGAAGGTCCGCGACGTCCACCGACGGGGCGAGGATGTCCTGCCCGTCGAGCAGCACCTCGCCGGTGGCGCGATGTCCGGGATAGAGGGCGTACATGCGGTTGAACACCCGCAGCAGAGTCGACTTGCCGCATCCCGAGGGGCCGATGAACGCGGTGATACTGCGGTCGCGCAGCGTGAGACTCACGTCTTTCAGGGCGTGCAGGTGGCCGTAGTAGAAGTTGAGGTGGCGTACTTCGAGCTTGGCTGTCGATTCTGCGGCCGGCTGACCGAGCTCGATCTTCCGCTCGGGCACGCTCATCGCGATCCGGCCCCCGCGCCGAGCTTCGCTACCACGGTGCGCGCGAAAATGCTCAGGATCAGGATCGCGAAGGTGATGAGGAGCGCGCCGGCCCAGGCGAGCCGCTGCCAGTTGTCATATGGGCTCAGCGCGAACTGGAAGATCACCATGGGCAGGTTGGCAATGGGTGCCTTGAGGTCCGTGCTCCAGAAGGAATTGTTGAGCGCAGTGAACAGCAGCGGGGCCGTCTCGCCGCTGATGCGTGCCACCGCGAGCAGCAGGCCCGTGACCATGCCGCTGCGGGCCGCGGGGTAGGCGATGCTGGTGATCGTCCGCCAGGGATAGGCGCCCATTGCAGTAGAGGCGTCCTTCATTCCGCGCGGCACCAGATTCAACATGTCCTCAGTCGTCCGCACGATCACCGGCATCGCAATGACGGCGAGCGCAATGGCTCCTGAGATGGCCGAGAACTGGCCCATCGGCACGACGACCAGCTCGTAGACGAAGAGTCCGACGATGATCGAGGGCGCGCTCAGGAGCACGTCGTTGACGAATCGGATCACCGAGCTCAGGGCGGATCCGCGCCCATATTCTGCGAGATAAGTACCGGCCAGAACGCCGATGGGCGCACCGAAGAGAATTCCCAGCACCGTCAGGATGGCGCTGCCGTAGATCGCATTCAGGAGGCCGCCGTTGGCGCTGCCCGGCGGCGGGGTAACCTGGGTGAACACCGCCCATGACAACCCTGCCACGCCCTCCTTCACGAGCGTCCAGAGAATGGCCCCGAGAAACACCAGACCGATCACGGTTGCAAGCGCGGACAAGCCCAGCGCCAGGAGGTTGACGATCCGACGATAAGCGCGCCGGCTCATACCGAACCGAATGCCCGGCGATTGAGCCGCAGCAGCATCAGGCGCGCCGCACCGATCACCGCGAAAGTAATGATGAAAAGCAGAACCCCGAGCCCGATCAGGGATGACTTGTAAAGCGGTGACGTTGCCTCGGTGAATTCGTTGGCGATCGCGGCGGAGATGGTCGTCGCCGGAGCGAGCAGCGACGGGCTGATGGCATGGGCGTTGCCGATGACGAATGTGACTGCCATCGTCTCCCCGAGCGCCCGTCCGAGCCCGAGCATCGTCCCGCCGATCATGCCGGCCCGCGAATACGGCACCACGACCTTCCAGATGACCTCCCAGGTCGTGGCACCGAGCCCGTAGCCCGACTCCTTGAGCACGTCCGGAACGGTCTCGAAGACATCGCGCATCACCGCCGAGATGAACGGGATGATCATGATCGCGAGTACGATTGCGGCGGTCAGCATCCCGATACCGTAAGGTGCTCCCTGAAACAAGGCTCCCACGAGCGGCAGGTTGCCGAGGTGTCCATCCATCCAGGGCTCCACGTGCTCCTGGAGCAGGGGGGCGAGAACGAACAGGCCCCAGATTCCGAAGATGATGCTCGGAATTGCTGCCAGCAGCTCGATGGCAATGCCTACGGGACGCTTCAGCCAGTCCGGAGCGAGCTCCGTCAGGAACACGGCGATGCCGAAGCTGACGGGAACCGCGAAGATCATCGCCAGAACGGAAGTCACCAGCGTGCCGTAGATCGCCGCGAGCGCCCCGTACTCGTTGGTGACCGGATTCCAGATATTCCGGGTGATGAAGGCCAGCTTGAAGCGCGCGAAGGCGAGCCAGCCGGCGTGCACCAGCGACACGGTCACGCCGCCCAGCAGCAGGAGCACGAGGACGGCGGCCGCGAGCGTCGAGCCCTTGAAAATCCGCTCGCGCAGCCGCTGGCTTTCGAGCTGCTTCGCCAAGGCTTCGGCAGAGCTCATGATCCACCCTGACCGACCGGGTCGCTCACTCTGTCATTGCTCCATATTGCAGACGGACGGGCGGCCGCGCATCCTGGCGACCGCCGCTCGCGGTGTTGCTTTTCGGAAGGTGGCCCGCATTGCGCGCAACCACTCGTCCCGCGTGGCAGAACCGGTCAGATCCCGAGGTTCTGTTTCCAGTATACCTTGATGGCGGTGACCGTGCTCGCGGGCAGCGGCCCGAAAGCGATCGAGCGGGCCATGTCCTGGCCTTGCTCGAAACCCCAGAGAAAGAACCGGGTCACCTCACCGTTCACGGTCTTCGGCGCATCGGTCCGCAGGATCTGCCAGGTGCAGCCGGAGATCGGCCAGCTCTGCTCGCCCGGCTGATCGGTGAGAATGACGTAGAAGTCCTGCGCCTTGGTGAAGTCCACATTGGCTGCGGCGGACTGGAAGGTCTGGAGGCTGGGACTCACGACCTTGCCCGCGCTGTTGATCAGCCGCGCGTAGCTCATGTGATTCTCGAGAATGTACGCATACTCCACGTAGCCGATGGAGCCCCTGAGCCGCTGCACGTAGGAAGCTACGCCCTCGTTACCTTTGCCGCCGAGACCCGTGGGCCAGGCAATCGAAGTGTCGGCACCGACCCGCGACTTCCACTCGGGGCTCACCTTCGAGAGATAGTTGGCGAAGGTGAACGTGGTGCCCGAGCCATCGGAGCGATGCACCACGCTGATCGCCATGCCCGGCAGATTCAGGCCCGGATTGAGCTTCTGGATCGCCGGGTCGTTCCAGCGGGTGACCTTGCCCATGAAGATGTCGGCGACCAGCGGGCCGCTCAGGACGAGCTGGCCGGGCTGCACTCCGGGAATGTTGTAGACGATGTCTTCGCCGGCGATGGCCGTCGGGAACTGGATCAGATGAAACTGCCGCAGAACCGCCGGCGTGAGCGGCTTGTCGCTGGCACCGAAGGCGACCGTGCCGGCCTCGATCTGTGAGATGCCGCCGCCCGAGCCGATCGACTGATAGTTGACCTGCACTCCGGCCTGTCCCTTGTAGGCATCAGCCCACTTGGAGACCAGGGGATAGACCCAGGTGCTGCCGGCGCCGGTGATGGTGCCGGCTGCAAAGACGTGCGTGCTGAGAAGCGCTGCCGCGGCGAGCGGGACGAGGCGCGCCATCGTGAATAGTTTCATGATACCTCCGCGTTCGTTGTGCTTTGGAGACGAGAGCAGCGATGCCCTCAGAATGCCACCTGCGCCCAGATGCCGGCTTCGTTGACCTCGCCGCTGGTCATCGATGCCGTCCCGAATGTCTTGCTGAAGCCGCCGTACTGGCTGTTGATGAAGCCATTGTCCATTTTCTCATGCTTGTAGACGAGCGACACGTCGACTCCCTTGGTCGGATGCGTGGCCAGACCCACGTTGAAATATTCGTCCTTCAGGTTGGGCGCGAGATCCTTGCTGGTCTTCGCCTGGTCCCAGCGTCCGAAGACGCCGAACATCGGGGTGAAATCGTAAGAGGCCCAGGCCGAATAGCCGTCGGCTTTGTCCGAGGCAGGCTTCGTCACGGTGGTCCAGTTGTTCGCCGAGAAGTACTCCACGCCGGCGCGCGCGCCGTTGCCGACATACGCCACCAGCGCATCGAAGCGGTCGGCCGTGTGGAACGTCGGGCTGACGGTGACCGTCGGGTCGGTAGACCCGTAACTGTCCTTGCCGAGCTTGCCGCTGTAGCCGCCGATCGCGAAAGTCACGCCGCCGATGCCATAGGCCAGACGCGCCTCGACGTCCATGCTCTTCGAGCGAGTCGGGTTCTTGTAACCCGCGCCGTTCACGACCGAGAGGGCGTAGCTGGCGCCGCCAGCCTGACCGCCGCCGTGAAGGCCCCAGTCCGCCGACGTGCCGAAATGCAAGCGGTCGATCAAAACGTTCTCAACGTACCGGTAGCCGTAGAGGTCCTCTTCGAAGGGAATCCAGGGCAGGTCAGCCGAGCCCAGGCGGGCGAAGAAAGCCTTCGAGCCCGGGAGCGAATACTGCAGGTAGGCCTTCTTGATGAACACATCCACTGCGCCACCGTTGCTGCTGAAGCTGGCGTCGGTGGTGATGTTCGCCGACCACATGTCGTCGAACTTCTCGTTGAAGACCAGGTAGAAGCGCTTGACGTCGACACCGGTGCCGCTCGGAGCAATCCTGGTGTCGTTCTCCTTCTCGTCAAGATGGGTCAGGTCCGCGTAGACCTTGCCGCCGACGGTGGGCATCGGCACGCCGGCAAACGCGGTCCCGGCGCCGAACGTGCCGAGCGCGGCGGCAACGGCGCACGAGACTGCGAGAGATTTCTTGAACATGTGTGGCTCCGTGGTTGACTTATTGTGATTGCCGGCGCCCCGCATCGGGCCGCGCGCGCATTAAATGACATCAATGTGACGGCCCCGTGACAGGCGCTCGATGCGGCTCGCGACGCCGCGATGCCGCATAGTCTTGCCGCTCAAAGTTGCACGCGTGTGACAGGAAGGGCTCTCTTCTGGATAATCGCAGCCGCAACGTCCTGCCCCAGCCGGATGGAGAGATGTCCGCAACCCTAGAGCTCACCCGTGACCTCATGACCCGCCGCTCGGTAACGCCCGCCGATGAGGGCTGCCAGGAGGTGATGATCCGGCGCCTGCAGTCCGTGGGCTTCGAGGTCGAGCCCCTGCGCTTCGGCAGCGTGGAGAATTTCTGGGCACGGCACGGGCGCGACGACGGGCCGGTGTTCTGCTTCGCCGGCCATACCGACGTGGTCCCGACGGGACCGCTGGAGGAGTGGCACAGCGATCCTTTCGTGCCCGCGATTCGCGACGGCATGCTCTACGGCAGAGGCGCTGCCGACATGAAGAGCGGCCTCGCGGCGATGATCACTTCCACGGAGGCGTTCGTTGCCGCGCACCCCTCACACCGGGGCCGTATCGCCTTTCTCATCACGAGCGACGAAGAGGGTCCCTCGGTCGACGGCACCAAGCGCGTGATCGAGGCGCTGGCCGCCCGGCGCGAGCGGATCGATTGGTGTCTGGTGGGCGAGCCTTCGAGTGAAGCCTCGGTCGGAGACACCATCAAGATCGGCCGGCGCGGCTCCTTCAGCGGCCGCCTGACGGTGCACGGCGTGCAGGGACACGTCGCCTATCCGCACCTCGCCGAGAATCCGGTGCACAAGCTCGCGCCGGCGCTCGCGGAGCTGACGGCCCGGGTGTGGGACCAGGGGACCGAGCACTTCGAGCCGACGAGCTTCCAGGTCTCGAATCTCAACGCCGGAACCGGTGCGCCCAACGTCATCCCGGGAGAGCTCAGGGCGCGGTTCAACCTGCGCTACTCACCGGTGCAGACGCTCGAGGGGCTGAAGGAGACGGTCGAGGCGATCCTGCGCCGGCACGGGGTCCGCTACACGCTGGAGTGGTATGTGTCCGGAGAGCCGTTCTACACGCCGCCCGGGACGCTGTCGGACGCCGTTGGAGCGGCGATCGAGGGTGTGACGGGCGGAAGACCCAAGATGTCCACGGGAGGCGGCACCTCGGACGGCCGGTTCATCGCGCCCCTGGGAGTCCAGGTGGTGGAGCTCGGCGTGGTAAATGCGTCAATTCACAAGGTGAACGAGTGCGTCAGCCTGACGGACATCGACGCCCTGCATCGCATGTATTTCAACGTGCTGCGGAACCTGCTGGCCTAGCGACGCCCGGGATCAGGCCCGCCGGGCATTCGTCATCGCGCCAACGCCACCGAGGAAGGCCGCCCAGATCAGCACCCAGGCCGGCATGGCCAGGCCCAGGAACGTCCAATTGACGACGCCACATTCCCCGCTGCCGGTGAGCACCTTGCGGATGACCGTGGTGAGCGGCATGAACTTCAGCATCATGGAGAGCGGCGCGCCGCAGGAGGGGATCGCGCCCGGCGGCAGGTGTTGGATGTAGAGTTGACGGGCAGCCACCGCTATGGTGGCGAGCGCGGCGAGCCCGACCAGCACAGCGTAGACGCGGGCGCCGGAGCGCCCCGGATTGTGCAGGGCGGCGATCAGGAAAAGGACGCCGAGAGCGGCGATGCCGATCCGCTGAAAGATGCAGAGCGGACACGGTTCAAGGCCGAGATGGAGCTGCGCGTAGAGGGCGTAGGCGATGAGCGCGGCGCAGATGAGGAATCCTGCGAAGTTGACCGGGCGGCGGGCAAGCAGGCCTGCGGGCCGGCTCGCGGCGGGCAGCGGTGCGCTGCTCACGGGGTCGCGGCCGGACGAGTGTCGCCGGCGGTTGCGCGCTCCCTCAGCTCCCGTTCGACGTCATCCAGGGACGTATGCCGTACGTCTTTACCAAATACCATGTATATGACGTACTCGCTGATGTTCTTGGCGTGATCGCCAATCCGTTCCAGCGCGCGAACGACCCACATGACATCCAGCGCCCGGCGGATGGTGCGCGGGTCCTCCATCATGAAGGTGATGCTCTGGCGCTGGATGGCCTCGTATTCCTCGTCGACCAGCCGATCCTGGCGAGCCACGCGCAGGGCCGACTCCGCATCCATGCGCGCGAAGGCATCGAGAGCATCATGGACCATCTCGGAGACGATGCGGCCGAGATGCTTGATCTCGCGGTATTTGTCGGCGGGGCGCTCCATGGTCGCGAGCCGCGAGGCGATGTAGCCGATCTTCTCGCCCTCATCGCCGATGCGCTCGAGGTCGGTGATCGTCTTGATGATGGCCACGATCACGCGCAGGTCGCCGGCCGCCGGCGCCCGTGTCGCGAGGATCCGGCTGCACTCCTCGTCGATGGAGACCTCCATGTTGTTCACCTGATGATCCCCGAGCGCCACCGATTCGCCGAGGGAGCTGTCGCCCTCGGTCAGCGCCGTGATGGCCTTCTGCAGCTGCTCCTCCACGAAGCCGCCCATGGCGAGCACCTTGCTGCGCACGCGCTCGAGATCTTCATTGAAGCGGCGGGAGATGTGATGACTGAGATCGGCGGTTTCCATCAGGAGGGTTCTCCGGCTCTGAGAGCCTGTGGGGCCATGACTTGCGGCGCTCGCCTCATGGGTCGGACAGACTCGCGGACGCGATGATAGCCGAAACGGCGGGCGCAATCCTCATCCGCGCAGATGACAGCACGATGACGGCAACGTGAGTTTCCTGCGCCGCTCGTGACATCTACACGGCGGTCGCGGCGCGGGCAGCCTGCACCCGTTGCGGAGGAAAGTGACACGAGAAGGTGCTCCCCTTCCCGATGACGCTTCGCACCTCGAGCTCCGCACCGTGCCGCTGCAGGACGTGCTTGACGATGGCGAGGCCGAGCCCCGAACCGCCGGTGGCGCGCGAGCGGCCCTGATCCACACGATAGAAGCGCTCGGTGAGCCGCGGAATGTGCTCGGACGGGATGCCGATGCCGGTATCGGTCACGGAGAAATGCCCACCGTCCTCGTCTACCCACCAGCGCATCTCGATCGATCCTTCCGCCGGTGTGTACTTGGCGGCATTGTCGACGAGGTTGGAGAAGGCGGAGTGGATCTCGGGCTCCTCGCCGAGGAGGACGGCGTCGGAATCGATCCGTACGCGCACCTCCCGTGGGTGCACCGGACGAGCCAGCACGTCCTTGCGCAGTAGCGCGAGGAGCGCGGCAACCTCGATCGGCTCCCCCACGACGGACTCTCCCTTCTGCTCCAGGCGAGAGAGCTCCAGGAGGTCGTGGATGATGGCGGTCATGCGCTCGGCCTGGCGGCGCATCTCCGCCACCGGCCCGGCAAGCTCCCGGTCGAGTGCCGGATCCTGACTCAATGTCTCCAGGTAGCCCGAGACCACGGTGAGCGGCGAGCGCAGCTCGTGCGAGGCGTTGGCGACGAAATCCCGACGCACCGCCTCGAGACGCATCTGCTGGGACACGTCCTCCGCAAGCAGCAGCTGCTGCCCATCGCCGTAAGGCACGATCTGCAGGGAGAGAAAGCACTCCTCGCGCGTGGCGCGACGGATGACGATGGGGCTCGAGAAATCCTGCAGCTTGAGGTACCGCGCGAACTCGGGCTCGCGCACCAGGTTCTCGATCCTCAGCCCCAGGTCCACCGTGCGGCGCAGGTCGAGGAGCCTGCCGGCCATGCGGTTGAACCAGACGATCTCGCGCTGTGGGTTGAGAATGACCACGCCATTGGGCAAGGCCGCCGTCGAGCTCTGCAGCTGGCGCATGAGCTGCACGAAGCGCTGCTTGTGGAAGCGCTTGCGACGGTGCAGGCGCACGACCTGGGAGATGATCTCACCCCAGACACCGCCGATGTCGGGAGGGTCGGCGAGACTGCGGTGCCGCAGCCACCATTCGACCCGGAACAGCACGGTGAGCTGCCAGGTGAGGTGGATGGCGAGCGCGCATGCCAGCCCGGCCCAGATCCTACCGAGGAATGCGCCGACGATCAGCCCGGCGGCGATCGTCCCAACCAGCCGCCCGGCCGCGAACCACCACGCCTGAGTTGCGGGTTGCAGCGGAGCCCTCACTGCGCCTTGTTGGAGAACCGGTAGCCCGCGCTGCGCACCGTCTGAATGAAGCGATCCAGACCGTACGGCTCGAGCGCCATCCGGAGCCTGCGGATACAAACATCGATCGTGCGGTCCTCGACGCTGGTATCGCTGTCCCAGAGCCGCGCGATGAGCTGCTCGCGGCTGAAGACGCGCTCCGGGCGGGTCATGAAGAACTCGAGCATGCGAAATTCGGTCCGCGCGAGGGCCAGGACTTCATCGTTGACGGTGATCCGCTGGCCCTGCTGGTCGAGCTTGAGCCCCTCGAACTCGATGAGCTGATCGATCCCGACGGTGCCGGCCCGGCGCAGCACTGCGCTGATGCGCGCCAGCAGCTCCCGCGGCGAGAAGGGCTTCGTAATGTAATCGTCGGCTCCATTCTCGAGGCCCATGACCTTGTCCCCCTCCTCTGCCCGTGCGGTCAGCATGATGATGGGGAGCTCGCGCATGCTGCGGTCGCGCTTCACCGAGCGGGTGAGCTCGAGGCCGCTCATGTCCGGGAGCATCCAATCGACCAGCATCAGGTCCGGAAGGCGGTCCGCCAGCGCCTCGCGGGCGGACCGACAGTCCTCCGCCTCGCGTACGCCGTACCCGGCGCGCTTCAGGCCGAAAGCGATCATGTCGCGGATTGCCCGCTCGTCCTCTACCACCAGAATGAGTTTTCCGTGCATGGTCATCTCTATTCCGATGGCATTATTACAGTCGGAGAATGTTGCAGAGTGATGACAGCACGGCAGATATGTTACGGCACCCGCGCGACATCATCCCGCAGGTAAACCGGCACTGCGGCCTCGGGTCCGAGGAGCCTCCCCGCCGCGAGGTCCGGTGCGGCTAGACGTGCCACCTCTGCCGCCCTCGGCAGCAGCCGATCCGCCCCGGCACGCACGGCAATGCCGGCGAGGCCCTTCAGAGCAGGATAGACGGCAAAGCCGCGCCCCAGCCCCGCCGCTCCCGGCCATGTGGACGGTAGCTCGACCTTGGCCGGAGGCCCTACCCGCTCCGGGCTGCGGGCCACGGCCAGTCCATTGGATTCCCGCTCGAAGCACGCCCAATAGACCTCCTGCATGCGGGCATCGTTGCAGACGACCGCGCGCGTAACGCTGGCGTCGTCATCGAAGGCGCGCTGAGCGACGGCGCGCAGGTCCGACACCGGCACCACTCCGAGGCCTGCGCCGAAGGCGAGTCCCTGGGTCACGCTCGCCGCCAGCCGCACTCCCGTAAAGGAGCCCGGACCCCGGCCGAAGGCAACGGCATCGAGCTCGCGGAGGGTCACGCCGCCCTCGCCAAGGAGCTCTTCGATCATCGGAAGGATACGCTCGGCATGGCCGCGCGCGAGCTCCACCTCGCGTGTGAGCAGTCGATCGGCAACGAGCAGCGCTGCCGAGCAACACTCCGTTGCGGTATCGAGCGCCAGCAATCTCACGGCGCGAAACCCGTCCGCGGCGCTGCCATTTCCGGCGCCCCATGGCGTACGAGGAAGTCGAGCGCCACCTGCCGGTCGTGCGTCACGGTCATTGGAGGCAGCGCGCGCAGGAACACTTTGCCGTAGCTGCGTCCGGTCAACCGTGGATCGCAGATGGCGACCGCGCCGAAATCCTCCTCGCTGCGGATGAGGCGCCCCACTCCCTGTTTGAGTGCCAGCGCGGCTTCCGGGAGCTGGTACTCGCGGAATGCGCTCCGACCCGTCGCCTCCAGATGTTCAACCCGCGCGCGCACCAGGGGATCGTCAGGAGACGCAAACGGCAACTTCTCGATGACCACGAGCCGCAGTGCGCTGCCCTTGACGTCAACACCCTCCCAAAAGCTGGTGGTGCCGAGAAGGACGGCGCTGCCGTCCTCGCGAAATTCCCGCAGCAGTTGCTCGCGCGGTCCCTCTCCCTGTACCAGCAGGCGATAGCTCGCCCCTCCCGGATAGCGCTCCCGCCACAGAGAGGCC
>Ga0134128_10004002_pt1 | contig 18039 bp, 17 predicted proteins | sample KB31754_FD_96462 | JGI IMG/M metagenome (GOLD analysis project Ga0134128, IMG submission 96462) | Terrestrial soil microbial communities with excess Nitrogen fertilizer from Kellogg Biological Station, Michigan, USA - KB3-175-4 | ecosystem: Environmental > Terrestrial > Soil > Unclassified ... | reverse complement strand
CCTCCTCGGGTGTCATCTCCTCCGCCATCGTGGTGAAGCCGACCAGGTCCGCGAAGAGCACCCCCACCGATTGCCGGCGAACCCGGCCCAGGGGCTCGTCCCGCTCGGCCAGGGTCTCCACCACCTTGGGCGAGAAGTAGCGCGCGAGGTTGCCGCGCGTGCGCTCCGCGTCGACCCGCTCCATCACCAGCGCGCGCGAGCGGCGAACCAGGAGCGCGAGCCCCGCGCTCACCAGCAGGAACGCGATAACCTCGTTCTCGTACTTGAGGACCGAGACGTAGTTCGGGTCGAGGTACCGCGCGAGGTTCAAGGGCGCGCCGGGCCCGTCGACGACGGTCGCGGGCCGCGTCACGATCCAGACGAAGCCGAGCGTCCAGGCCCCCACGCCGCACAGGCCGGTCCACAGGAGCAGGCCCGGGCGGAAGGAGAACGCGGCCTGCATCAGGAGCAGGAAGAAGTACATGAACGCCGCCCAGCGGAGCGGCAGGGCCAGCGGCAGCGCATCCGGGTCGAACGGGTTCGGGAGCAGGAGGACCGCGGCGAGGGCGAGCGAGTCCACCAGCATGAACACGTACGGGGTGATCGGCGGCGCGAGCCGCCGCGCGTAGAGCCCGAGCTGGGCGAGGCCGGTGACGAGGAAGAACGCGGCGGTGCCGAGCACCCAGGCCAGCGCCCAGCCGCGCAGCGGGTTGGCCGCGGCCAGCCAGGCGATGATGATCACCACCGCGGCGGAGCGGGTCGCGGAGGCGAGCATGAGCCCGCGCCGCTCCTCGTCCGCGAACGCCGCCTCCAGGCGATCTCGCGCTCCGGGATCGCGCGCGTCGAGCGTCACCGGCGCGCTACGCGAAGCGGTCGGGACGATAGGGCCCGAGCCGCGGATCGAGCGCGCCCTCGAGGATCTCGGCCGCCGCGACGCGCCCCCACAGGGGACCGAGGGTGACGCCGCTGTGGGAGACGACCACGTAGAAGCCGTCGAGACCGGGCAGCGCGCCCACCACCGGCCGCTCGTCCCGCGGCATCGGACGCACCCCGATCCGCGTGGCCTCCACGCGCGCGCCGGCCAGCGCGGGCAGGTGCGCGGCCAGGGCCGCGAGGGAGCGCTCGGCCGGCCAGGGCTCCCCGCCCTCCCGCCACGTCTGGTCGTGCCCGCCCTCGGCCAGCACGATGCGTCCGCCGCCGTCGGGGCGGAAGTGGCCTCTCGGGCCATGGATCGGCCGCCTCAGGGTCGTGGCGACCGGCGCGGTGTAGATCAGGCGGCCCGGCACGCGGCCGAGGGGCAGGGACGCGCCGGCGAGCCCGGCCACCTCCCCCGCCGCGGTGCCCGCGCAGTCGACGACCCAGTCCGCGGTCAGCCGCTCGCCGCGCTCGGTGCGGACCCCGCGCACGCGGCGCCCCTCGCGCTCGATCGCGGCCACCCGCTCGTGCGGGCACACCCGCGCGCCGCGCCGGACCGCCTCGGCCAGGAGCGCGGCGACCAGGGGCACCGCCTCCACGTAGCCCTCGCCCGGTGTCCACACCACGCGCTCCACCGACGGGGCGATGAGCAGATCGGGCTCGAGGGCGCGGGCCTCGCGGGCCGGGATCCATTCGACGGGATAGCCCCAGGCGGCGAGGCGCTCCACCGCCGCGCCCAGCCGGGCGTGGCCCGGCGCGGTCTCTTCCCACGCGAGCGCGCCGTCCTGGTGGAGCCATCCGCCGCCGCCCAGCTCCTTGGCGAGCGCGGCATGCTCCTCCATGCTCGCCACGTTCAGGTCGTGGTAGTCCCGCGGGGTCTTGTTGAAGGAGTTGGTCCAGGCGAAGGAGGCGCCGGAGGTGCCCGCGCCGGGGAGCCCGGCGTCCAGCACCGTGACCCGGGCTCCCCGCTCGGTCAGACGATACGCCACGTTGGCGCCGACGCACCCCGCTCCAACGACGAGGACGTCGGCGCCCGTCACGCGGAGGCTACTTGTTGGGCTGCGGGGTGAGGCGCAGGTACGGCTTGAGCGTCTTCCAGCCCTTGGGGAACTTGCTCTTGGCCTCCTCGTCGCTCACCGCGGGCACGATGATGACGTCCTCGCCCTGCTTCCAGTTCACCGGGGTGGCCACGCGGTACCCGTCGGTGAGCTGCAGCGAGTCGATCACGCGCAGGATCTCGTCGAAGTTCCGCCCGGTGGTCTGGGGATAGGTGATCATGAGGCGGATCTTCTTCTTGGGATCGATCACGAACACGGTGCGTACCGTGTACACCTCGTCGTGGGCGGGGTGCATCATGCCGTAGAGGTTCGCGACCTTGCGCTCCGGGTCGGCCACCACCGGGAAGGTCGGCAGGTGTCCCTGGGTCTCCTTGATGTCGTTCATCCAGCCCTTGTGGGAGTCCACCGGATCGATCGAGAGTCCCATGCACTTGACGCCGCGCTTGTCGAAGTCACCCTTCAGGCGCGCCACGTAGCCCAGCTCGGTGGTGCAGACCGGGGTGTAGTCGCGCGGGTGCGAGAACAGGATCGCCCAGGAGTCGCCGATCCAGTCGTGGAACTTGACCGGACCCTGGGTGGTCTCCGCGGTGAAATCGGGAGCGGTATCTCCGAGTCTCAGCGACATCGCGTGTCCTCCTGCGGTTGAGGGTGATTCGATCGAGGGCGGCTCAGCGGTCGCCGGTCGCTACCGGCGTGTCCGTCCGTCCGCCCCATTCGGTCCACGATCCGTCGTACACCGCCACGTCACGCCGGCCCAGCCGGTAGAGCCCGAGGGCCAGGACCGCGGCGCTGACTCCGGAGCCGCACGTGGTGATCACCGGGCGCGTCGGCTCGAGCCCGGCGCCCGCGAACGCGGCGGCCACCTGCTCGGCGGGCAGCATCGCGTCGTCGTCACCACGGAACAGCTCGTTGTAGGGCAGGCCCACGCTCCCCGGGATGTGCCCGCCGCGCAGCCCGGAGCGGAATTCGGGCTCGGTGCCCGCGAAGCGTCCGCGCGAGCGCGCGTCGACCACCTGGGTCTCGCGGCCCTCCAGGGTGTCGCGCACGCGCCCGAGGTCCGCGACCAGCTCCGGGCGGAACGACGCCGCGAAGCGGTCGGGGACCGGGGCGGGCCGGCCCGATTCGAGCGCACGACCTTCTCGCTTCCACTGCGCGAATCCGCCGTCGAGCACCGCCACCCGATCGTGCCCGAACACGCGGAACATCCACCACGCGCGCGCGGAGGCGATGAGGCCGCGACCGCCGTAGGCCACCACCCGGTCGCCCGCCGCGATGCCGAGGGCCCCCACCGCGTCGGCGAAGGCCTTGGCGTCGGGCAGCATGTGCGGCAGCGGGTTGGCGTGATCGGCGATGGCCTCGATGTCGAAGAACACCGCGCCGGGCAGGTGGGCCTGCGCGAACTCGGCCGCCGCGTCGCGCTGCAAGTGGGGCAGGTAGAACGTGGCGTCGATGACCTTCAGATCGGGCTCGCCCAGGTGGGAGGCGAGCCACTCCGTCGACACGAGGGGATCCGGCAGCCGGGCGCTCATGGCGCGACCTTCGACGGCGATGCGCCCGGTGCCCGGGCGGGCCGTGGCGCGACCACCAACGGTGATGCGCCCGGTGCCCGGGCGGGCCGTGGCGCGACCTTCAACGGTGATGCGCCCGGTTCCCGGGCGCTCATCTGCCGCTTCCGGGGGAGGGCAGCAGGGCGTGCGGGCTGACTCCGTAGTGGTCGAGCGCCTCCTCCCAGCGGAGGTAGGCCTCCATCGCGGCCCGGCCGCGCTCGTAGGGCTTCTGAACCACGTCGTCGAGCTCGCCGATCGCGTGGCCGAGGCCGGTCTCGATCGGTCGGCCCGCCGCGCGCCAGGCGGCCACGCCGCCGTCCAGCACGCGCGCCGCCGCGTAGCCCATGCGGCGCAGGGTGGCCGCGGCCAGCGTGGACTGCACCCCGTCCGCGCAGGTCACCAGCACCCGGCGGCCGTGCTCCGGCGCGACCTGGCCGATCTGCTGCTCGAGGCGCCCGCGGCCGATCCACGTCGCCCCGGGCAGATGGGCACGCTGGTAGACGTCGCTCGGGTCCACGCTGATCACGAGGTCGTCGCCGAGGTCGCCCGGCGCCACGCGCTCCACCACTCGGGCCGACGCCTCGTAGCCGGCCGGTGCCGCCGCGGGCTGCCCGCGCTCGGGCGGACGCCCCGAGCGCTCCCAGGCGGGCACCCCGCCCTCGAGGACCGCGACGTGAGGGTAGCCCATGCGCTTGAGCCAGCCCGCGGTCATGACCGCGCGCCCGAAGCCGTCGCAGATGAGCACGATCCACCCCGCGCGCACCGCCACGTACTCGTCGGTGGCCTGCACCGCCTGCCCGCCCGGCGCCCAGATCGAGCCCGGCACGTGGCCGGCCTCGTACTCCTCGCGGGTGCGGACGTCCAGAAGCGACACGTTCTCCTGGGCGCGATGACTCCACCGCTCGGCCACCGCGTCCGCCGACACCAGCGGGGTGCCGTCCTCCGCGGCCACCCGGGTGGCCACGTCGAGGGCGCGCGCGCGGCTCGCCTCCGACGGAGCGGGCGGCCAGCGGCTGGCGCCGCGCTCGAGCTCGAGGCCGTCGAGCAGCCAGCCCATGGTGCCGTTCTTCACTGCCACGATCGGATTGGGAAGGCCCATGCGCCGCAGCGACTCCGCTCCGAGATAGGAGCGGGTACGACCCCCGCAGTGCACCACGATGGTCTGATCCGGCCGCGCCACCACCTCGCCGATGCGGAGGATCAGCTCGCCACCCGGCATGCTCCACGCGCCCGGCAGGCAGCCGCGGCGGTACTCCTCCGGGGTGCGCGTGTCCACGATGACCATGTCCTGCCTCTCGGCCATCCGCGCGGAGAGCTCGAGGCAGGTGACCTCCGGGGTCTTGCGGTCGTGCAGCACCTGCTCGCCGAAGACCTTGCTCGGCACGTTGAGGCCCTGCACGATCGGACGCCCGGAGGCGCGCCAGGCGGTGAGGCCGCCGCCGAGGACGAAGACCTCGGTGTAGCCCATCTCGCCGAGGGTCGGCGCGGCCAGCGCGGCCTGGCTCCCGTCGTCGTCGCAGAGCACGATCAGGGTGGCGGTGGCGGTCACCAGGGCGGGCAAGCGCGCCTCCAGCAGACGCCGGGGCACGGGCGTCGCGCGGAAGATGTGGCCGCGCTCGAAGGCGGCGCGCTCGCGCACGTCGATCAGCGCGTGAGGGGTGCGCTCCTGGAGCAGCGTGGCGAGCTGGTCGGACGAGATGGCGCCGGGAGTCATGCTCCGGACGCTATCCGCGGACCCCCGTCCTGTCAAGGGCAGCTCCGCCCGCGCGCGGTAAACGCCCCGGCGCCGCCGCGCGTCTCATCCGCTGATGAGCCGGGCGCATACGAGCCACCGGGTCGCGGCGAGGGGACGGGCTCCGATCCACGCGCTGCTGCTGTGGGGCGCGAGCTTCTACCTGGCCACTCACGGGGTGCTGCCCCCGGCGGCCAGCGAGACGGAGGCCCGCGAGCTGGCGGTGGCCCTGCGGGAAGCCTCGGTGGCGTGGGCCGGCGCCCGCGTGGAGGCGGCGCGCGCGCTGGCGGCCCGCCTGCTGGCTATGGCCTCCTGAGCGGCGTCCCGAGCACCTGGGCGAAGGCGTCCACCGCGGTCTCGATCTGCTTGCGCGAGACGTCGAGGTGGGTCACCGCGCGCAGCCGCCGCTCGCCCATCACGCTCAGCCGCACCTGGGCCTCGGCGAGCAGCCGGTCGGCCAGGGCGGCCGCGGTGAGCCCGGGAGCGGTCACGTCGAAGATCACGATGTTGGTCTCGACCAGGGCCGGGTCCAGCGCGATGCCCGGCAGATCCGCGATGCCGCGCGCGAGGAGGCGCGCGTGCTCGTGGTCCTCCGCGAGGCGCTCGACGTGGTGGCGGAGGGCGTACACCCCGCCCGCCGCGATGATGCCGGCCTGCCGCATGGCGCCGCCCAGGGCCTGCTTGTAGCGCCACGCCTCCTCGATGAAGGCGCGGCTGCCCGCGAGGCACGCGCCCACCGGCGCGCCCAGCCCCTTGCTGAAGTCGATCCACGCCGAGTCCACCGCCGCCGCGTAGGCCCGCGCCGGCGTGCCCGAGGCGACCACCGCGTTCAGCAGGCGGGCCCCGTCCATGTGGGTCGCGAGCCCGAGGCCGCGGGCGGCCGCGCTCACGTCCTCCACCGCGGCGAGCGGCCACACGCGCCCGCCGCCCAGGTTGCTCGTGTTCTCGATCGACACCAGCCGGGTATGCGGGGCGTAGCGCGAGCGGCCGTGGGCGCCCGCGCGCACCTGCGCGCCGGTGAACACGCCGCGGTCCCCGTCGAGCGCGCTCACGAGCACCCCGGACAGGAGGCCGGGGCCGCCGCCCTCGAAGTGGATCAGATGCGAGGTGCGGTCGGCCAGCACCTCGTCCCCCGGCCGCGTGTGCACCTTGAGCGCGATCTCGTTGCACATGGTGCCGGAGGGCAGGTAGACCGCGGCCTCCTTGCCGAGGAGCTCGGCCACCATCTCCTGCAGCCGGTTGACGGTGGGGTCCTCGCCCTTCTGCTCGTCGCCCACCTCCGCCTCGCACATGAAGCGGCGCATCTCGGGGGTGGGCCGGGTCAGGGTGTCGCTGAAGAGATCGATCACGGTGGGCTCCTTCCGGGCCGGAGGCCTCGTCTTGCGGCCCCCCGAGCCCGGTGCGATTCTACATCCGAGATGCGGATCCTCGTGGTCGAAGACGAGCGGAAGGTCGCGGCCTTCATCCGTCAGGGCCTGGTGGAGGAGGGGCACGCGGTGGAGGTGGCGGCCGACGGCGCCGCCGCGCTCGACGCGATGGAGGAGGACCCCGCCTACGACCTGGTCGTGCTCGACGTGATGCTCCCGCGGCGCGACGGCTTCAGCGTGCTCAAGACCCTGCGCGAGCGGCACGTGCAGACCCCGGTGCTGCTCCTCACCGCGCGCGACGCGGTGGCGGACAAGGTGGCCGGGCTCGACCTCGGGGCCGACGACTACCTCACCAAGCCGTTCGCGTTCGAGGAATTCGTCGCCCGGGTGCGGGCGCTCCTGCGGCGCAGCCCCGGGCGCGCGGAGCCGCGCCTGCAGCTCGCCGATCTCTGCCTCGATCCCGCGACCCGGGCGGTCACCCGCGGGGGCCGGCGCATCTCGCTCACCGCCCGCGAGCACGCGCTCCTGGAGTACTTCCTCCGCAACATCGGGCGCGTGCTCACCCGGCCCATGATCACCCAGCACGTGTGGGGGATGGACTTCGACCCGGAGAGCAACGTGGTCGACGTCTACGTGGGCTACCTGCGCCGCAAGATCGACGGGGAGGGCGAGCCACGCCTGCTGCACACCGTGCGCGGCGCGGGCTACATGCTGAGCACCGAGCCGTGAGGCGCGCCCGCCTGCCGCTCTCCGTCCGCACCACGCTGACCCTGTGGTACAGCGCGATCCTCCTCGCGATCCTGGTCGCAATGGGGGCGGTCAGCTACTCGTGGCTGAGCTTCAGCCTCCAGCAGGACCTGGACGCCTCCCTGCTCACGGTGGCCCAGGTGATCAAGGACACCGGCTCCTCCGACCCCTCCGCGGGCGACCCCGACGCGCTGCTGCGCCAGCTGCTGGGGCCCGAGCTCTACGACAAGTTCTTCCAGCTGCTCGATCCCGAGGGCCGCCCGCACGGTCCGCGCGAGGGCCGCAAGGCGGACCTGCTGCCGCTCTCACCCCAGGCGCGCGCGCGGGCCGCGCGCGGGCAGCGCACCATCGAGACGGTGGTGCTGGCCGGCGCGGAGCCGGTGCGGCTGCTCACGCTGCCGGTGGTGCACGAGGGCCACGTCAGCGGGATGATCCAGGTGGGCATGGCGCTGCGCCGCGCCCTGGCGGTGCGCGAGCGGTACTTCGACACCCTGATGGTGCTGATCCCGCTCGGAGTGGGGCTGGCCGCGCTGGGCGGCGCGATGATCGCGCGCATCGCCCTGCGGCCGGTCGACGAGATGGCGAGCACCGCCCGGCGCATCACCGCCGAGGACCTGAGCCGCCGGGTGGAGGGGCGCGGCAGCGGCGACGAGCTGGACCGGCTCGCCGACACCCTGAACGGCATGCTGGCCCGCCTGGAGGGGGCCTTCGATCAGACGCGCCGCTTCGCGGCCGACGCGGCCCACGAGCTGCGCACCCCGCTGACGGTGCTGCGCGGCGGCATCGAGGTAGCCCTGCGCATGGAGCGGACGCCGGAGGAGTACCGGCGCGTGCTCGCCTCGAGCCTGGAGGAGGTCCAGCGCCTCATCCGCCTCGCGGAGGACCTGCTGCTGCTCTCGCGCTCGCTCGCGGGGCCGGAGGGCGCCCGGGTGCCGGTGGACCTGGAGCCGCTCGTGCTCGAGGTCTTCGAGGTCGGCGCGCGCCTCGGCCACGCCACGGGGGTGTCGGTGCGGGTGGACGCCACCACGCCCCTCGCCGCGCGCGGCGACGGGGCCGCGCTGCGGCGCGCGCTCCTCAACCTGGTGGAGAACGCGGTGAAGTACACGCCGGCGGGAGGGAAGGTGGAGATCGGCCTCGCGCGGGCCGACGGGTTCGCCGAGATCACGGTCGCCGACACCGGTATCGGCATCGATCCCGCCGAGGTCGAGCGCATCTTCGAGCCCTTCCATCGACTCGACGCGGCTCGCGCCCACGACACCGGCGGGGCCGGCCTGGGCCTGGCCATCGCGCGCTCCATCGTGATCGCCCACGGCGGCACCATCGCGGTGGAGAGCGCGCCGGCCGCGGGCAGCCGGTTCACGGTGCGCCTGCCGCTGGCCTGACTCGCGCCGGCCGGATTCTCATCGGGCCCTCACCGGGCTCTCATCCACCGCTGCTACCGTGCGCCCGTCGAGGGATGGGCGATCTCACGAGGGGAGGGCCGCGCGCGATGGAGAGCAGGCACGTCACGTACTCGGAGCAGAAGTTCGACCGGCTGGACGGGCTCGAGGGCATCTCGGAGGAGCAGGTGCGGGAGCACCTCGCCCTCTACGCGGGCCACGTGCGGCAGGTGAACCGGCTGAACGACGAGCTCTGCTCGCTGCGGGTGCGGAACCGGGCCTCCGGCCGCGACTTCGAGTTCGCGGAGCTGACCCGCCGGCTCGGCTTCGAGTACGGCGGCATGATCCTGCACGAGTACTACTTCTCGAACCTGCGTGCGGGCGCGTCCCTGCGGCCGCCCAGCACCTCCGCGGTGGCCGAGGCGCTCGCGCGATGCTTCGGCTCCGTCGAGGATTGGCGAAAAGATTTCCAGGCCGTCGGCGGGCTGCGCGGCGTGGGCTGGGTGCTCCTCTGCGAGGACCCGACCACCCGGCGGCTCACCAATCACTGGGTGAGCCTGCACCAGGACGGGATGCCCGCCGGCTTCAAGCCCCTGCTGGTCCTCGACGTGTGGGAGCACGCGTTCATGCGCGACTACCGCGCCACCGAGCGCGGCCGTTACCTGGACGCGTTCTTCCGCAACATCGACTGGGCCGTGGTGGAGCGCCGGCTCGTGGAGCCGACCGCGATCCGCCCGGCCGCGGCGGCCTGATCAGGCCGCGCCGAAGGGCGCGGGGCCGTAGTAGCGCGTGAGGCGCGCCTCGAGCTCCGGTCCGGGGGCCTCGGCCGGGACGTAGGTCGGCGCGGCGGCCACCACCCGGCCGGGCAGCGCCAGCGTGATCGCGGCCGCGTCCCAGCTCACCCGCGACACCCAGCCCGCCGGCACCAGCACCCGCCGGCGCGCGATCCCGTGTCCGAGGGCCACCACCACGTGACGGATCTCCCACGCCGCGTCGCCGAACAGGAAGTCGGCCACGTGGCCGACGTCGTCGTCGTCCGCGTGCACGTAGTAGCCGACGAGGGCGCGCGCGCTCCGCAGGTGCCGGTCGCCCCGGCGCCGGACGGGCGGGGACATCGTGGCGACGGTCGCCTCCGGCCACTGGTAGGGGAAGCCGTAGAAGCCGTAGTAGCGCGCCAGCTCCACGTGCCGCTGGCGCGAGACCGGCCGGTCGCACTCCGCGTCCGGGCTCCGCGTGAGCTCGTCCCCCCCGAGGTCGGTCTGCACCACGCGCGCGGGCAGGTCGATACGGCGCACCGACCAGGGCGAGACCAGCACCAGGCGGTGGGCGGGCCAGTGCCCGATCTCCGCCACCAGGTGGCGCACGTGGAAGCGACGGTCGTCGAAGTACACGTCGCGGACCCGGCCCAGGTGGTCCTCGGCGGGGCCGGCGATCGCGCACTCACGGACGGTCGAGACCGGAATCAGCATGACGGCTTCGATCCTACGGAGCGCGGGTGAGAGATCGATGAGAGACGGGTGAGAAAAGCCGGCCCCGGTCGATCCGACTCGGATCGGCGCTAGGATGGGGAGCGAGGAGGGCCCCATGTCGACCGAGAGCGAGGTTTCCACGTACCTCACCGCCTTCGGGCACCAGCCGAGCCCGGCGCGCGCGCTCATCGTGGAGCAGGCGCCCGGCCAGCGTTTCGCCCGCACCGCGGGCGGTCTGGGCATGTTCTGGGGTCTGGCCCTGGCCTCGGTGTTCATCCCGGTCGCCCACTTCGTGCTGGTGCCGACCTTCGTGGTCGGTGGCATCGTGATGGCGGTCAAGCGGGCCCGGGAGGACCGGCGGCTCCTGTGGGTGCGTGGGGTCTGCCCCCGCTGCGGAGTCGAGCAGGAGCTCAAGCCGGGCGGCCGCTTCGTGGACGGGCGGACCTTCGACTGTCCGTCCTGCCATGGCAACATCACTCTCGCCACCACCGTCGCCCAGCGCGCCGCGGCCTGAGCCCCCGGCCTCCTCCGGGAGGCGCCGCCGGTCCGCGGCCGCCTAAGGGCGCCTAAGAAGGTTCTCATCCCCGCTTCACCCGCCCCTCATGTGGGCGTTCTACCGTCGAGACATGACCCGATCGGCGCGATCGTTCTGGCTCGGGGGCCTCGCCCTCGCCGCGCTCGCGGTGGCCCTGCTCGGGCTCTCGGGCGGTGCGGCCCGCTGGCGCGCGCGCGGGCTCGTGGAGCGGGGAGCGACGCTCGTGTCGGACGACCAGTACGTCCCCGCGGTCCGTCAGCTCGTGCAGGCGGTGGCCGAGGAGCCGCGGGACGCGCGCGCCCACTACTACCTGGGCCTGGCCTACTCGGGCCTCGGCCAGGACGAGGCGGCACTGAGCCACGCGGAGGACGCGGTGCGCCTGGCCCCGCGGGACGCGCGCTACGAGGCGGGTCTCGCGACCCTGTTCCTGCACGCGGGGCGCACCGCCGACGCGGTGGTCCACCTGCGTCGCGCGGTCGCCATCGAGCCCGCCTCTCCCGACTTTCGACTGCTGCTCGCCGACGCGCTCCGGCGAGCGGGTGATCCCGACGGCATGGAGCGCGAATACCGGATCGCCATGCGCCTCGCGCGGGGAGAGACCCCGGGGGCATTGACCGACACCTCGGACCACTGGAGGAGACCACGTCCATGAATCGATTGATCACGCGTTATCGCACCGCCTGCATGGCGGTGGTGGTGAGCGCGGTGGTGGCCCTGGTGGCCATCGCCCCCCACCTGTCCGTGAGCCACGCCGCCCCCGGTGCGCTGTGGAGCGAGCGAACGGTGTCCGCTCCCGCCACCACCGTGCCGGCCCCCAACTGGGTGGAGCTGACGAAGGCGCTCAAGCCCGCGGTCGTCAACATCAGCACCAAGCGGGTTCAGGAAGGCGCGCAGATGCAGAGCCCGTTCGGCAACGACGACCCGTTCCAGCAGTTCTTCAAGCAGTTCGGCGGCCAGCCCCAGCGGCGCACGGTGCGCAGCATGGGCTCCGGCTTCGTCATCAACTCGGCCGGCTACATCGTCACCAACAACCACGTCGTCGAGAACGCCACCGAGATCCTGGTCAAGGTCGACGACGGCCGCGAGCTGCCCGGCAAGGTGGTGGGCCGCGACCCCCGCACCGACCTGGCGCTGCTCAAGGTGGACGCCACCGGGCTGCCGGTGATCCCGCTCGGTGACTCCTCCGAGCTCCAGGTGGGCGAGCCGGTGATGGCGATCGGCAATCCCTTCGGTCTCGAGCGCACCGTCACCACCGGCATCGTCAGCGCCACCGGCCGCGTGATCGGCCAGGGACCCTACGACGACTTCATCCAGACCGACGCCTCCATCAACCCCGGCAACAGCGGCGGTCCGCTCATCAACGCCCACGGGCAGGCGGTGGGAATCAATGCCGCCATCTTCAGCCAGAGCGGCGGCTCGGTGGGCATCGGCTTCGCGATCCCGATCAACCAGGCCAAGTCGGTGGTGACCCAGCTGGCCGCCAACGGCCGCGTGACCCGCGGCTGGCTGGGCGTGACCATCCAGCCGCTCACCCCCGAGCTGGCCAAGGGCTTCCAGGTTCCGGGCGGAGGCGGCGCGCTGGTGTCGTCGGTGCAGGACGGCTCGCCCGCGGCGCAGGCCGGCATCAAGGCGGGCGACGTGGTCACCGAGTACGACGGCCACAAGCTCGCGCAGCCCGGCGATCTCTCCCGCCTGGTGGCGGCGACCGCGGTGGGCCGGCAGGTTCCGCTCACCGTGGTCCGCGAGGGCAAGACCATGAGCCTCCAGGTGCACGTGGCCCGGATGGAGGAGCCGGACCAGCCCGCGGTGGCCAAGGCCGAGCAGGGCAAGGAGCCGCTCGGGCTCGCGGTGGAGACCTTGACTCCCGAGGTCAGCCGGGAGCTCGGCCTCGCCGACGCGCGCGGAGTGGTCGTGCGCGGCGTGCGCGACTCGAGCCCGGCCGAGAAGGCGGGCATCCGCGCGGGCGACGTCATCACCGAGCTGGACCACCAGCCGGTGGCCAGCGCGGGCGACATGAAGCGGCTGCTGGCGCAGCACGGCAAGGGGGCCCCGGTGGTGGTGCTGCTGCACCGGGACGGCGCGAGCCTCTACGCGGCGATGAGCTCCTAGAGGACCCAGGCCGGGGATCCGGAAGTCACGGATCCCCGGCCGTCATCTGCCCATGCGCCTCGTTTCCGAACCGCCCGTGCCGGCGAGCCTCGACCCGCTGGCGCTCTACTTCCGAGAGATCGGTGGCGTCGCGCGGCTCGACGCCGCGCAGGAGCGGCAGCTGGGCCACGGCATCGAGGTGTGCCGCGCTCGCCGCCGGCGCGCGCTGGCCGCGATGCCCGGCGGGATCGACGCCCTGCTCGCGCGCGCGACCGGCCTCACCGCCCGCGAGATCGAGACCCTGGTGGCCCTGCCGGGCGGGGAGCCTCCCTCGCGCGCGCAGCGCACCCGCATCCTCCGGTCGCTCGCCCACCTCCGGCGGCTGCGCTCGTGCCTGGCCACCTCTGCGGCCGCGCGCCGCACCGCGGGCCGCCTCGTGGAGCAGCTGCCTCTCCGCCCCGACGTGGTGGACGCGCTCGCGGTGGCGGTGCGGGGCGGGCTCGAGGGCGGAGGCCTGCGCGGCCGGCGCGCGCTGCGCGAGCTGGACGAGAGCGAGCGGGCCCTGCGCGAGGCCAAGCGCGCGCTGCTCGAGCCCAACCTGCGCCTGGTGATCTCGATCGCGCGGCGCTATGTGGGTGGCTCCCTCACCCTGCTGGACCTGGTCCAGGAGGGCAACATCGGTCTGATGCGCGCGGTGGAGCGCTTCGACCACCACCGCGGCTTCAAGTTCTCCACCTACGCCACGTGGTGGATCCGCCAGGCCATCGGTCGCGCGCTCGCGGACCAGGCGCGGACCATCCGCATGCCGGTGCACATCGTGGAGGCCATGAACCGCCTGATGCGGGAGCGCCAGGCGTTTCACCGGGAGCACGAGCGCGAGCCCACCGTGGAGGAGCTGGCTCGCCGGAGCGGCGTCTCGGAGAAGACGGTGCGGCTCGTGGATCGCACCGCGCCCACCCCGGTGTCCCTCGACGCGCCGGTGGGCCCGGACTCGACGCTCGGCGAGTTCGTGCGCGACCGGACCATCCCGTCGCCCGAGGAGACGATCGTGCAGCACGATCTCTCCGGCCGGCTCGATGCCGCGCTGGCGGGCCTGCCGATCCGCGAGCGGGAGGTGCTGCGCCTCCGCTTCGGCCTGGACGGCGAGGAGGCGCTCACGCTCGAGGAGGTGGGCGCGCGCTTCCGGGTCACGCGCGAGCGCGCGCGCCAGCTCGAGGGGCAGGCCCTGCGCCGCCTGGCCGGGTGGATCGGGCGCGAGTGGTCGCCCGGCACCTGAGCGTCGGGCCGCGTCCTTCTTACCCCGACGCTGGCCGACCGGCGATCCCGCGCTAGCGACGATCGCGCGCGGGACCCCGCTCGTGGCCGCCGCCCCGCGGCGCGGCCGGCCGCGCGCTGGCCGGCGGACGCGACTCGGGCGCCCGCGGCGTCGGCCGCTCCACCCGCCCGCCCGGGAAGAGCCGGTTCGCCGGCTGGCCGGGCAGGGTGCGCGGCGGCGGGGCCTGATGCGGCGCCGGCGCCGCGGGGCGGGCTCCGCCCCCGGGCGCGGGCGGCTGCGGCCTGACCGCCTCGGGTGCGCGCGGCGGCGTCGCCCGCTCGGGTCCGCGACGCGACTGGGGATGCACCTCGGGCGCGCGCGTCGCCGGCGCGGGTTGGGGGCGCGGCGGGCGCGACGCCTCGACCGCGGGCGCCTGCGGGGCGCGCGCCGGCTCCGGCGCGCGTGCCGCGTCCGGGCGTGGCGCTTCCGGCCGGGGCGCGGGATCAGCGCCACGGGTCCGTGGCGACCCGGGCCGTGCCTCCGGCCCGCGGGCCGGCGGCGGTGTCGTGTCCGGCCGGCGGTTCGTGTCGAAGCGGGGCGCCTGCGGCGGACGCGCCCGCTCGAGGCGGCTGTCGCCGAACGGCGGCCGGGCCCCGGGCTCGCCTCCGCGCGGGGCGCTCACGATGTGCGGCGCGGGCCCGCGGCCCTCCGGCTCGTGCGGCAGGGCGCGCGTGACCGGCGCGCGGGTCGCCACCACCGGGCGGGCCAGCACGCTGTCGGGCGGGTGCACCGCGCGTCCGCTCGCGGCCGCGAAGCTGGCCCGGTCAGGCCGCAGGTCGACCGCGCCGCGCACCGGCTCGAGGCGCCGGGTGTCCACCTGGCGGATCCGCGCGTCGGCCACCGCGCCGCGTCCGAAGCGATCCGGGCGCACCGCGACCACCGCGTTCTGCACGCCCACGTTGCGGTAGACGGTGATGTTCCTCACGTTCACCACCGTGGTGCGGTTGACCACCACGTTGTTGACCACGCGCGGCCCGCCCCAGCCGCCCCACCACGGCCGCCCCACGAAGCCCGGGCGGCCCCACCACGGCACGCACGGCTCTCCCCAGCCGAGCGCCACCCAGCTCACGAACGGCGCGCCGATCGTCACGCGCACCCCCGGAGCGCCGAAGAAGGCCACCAGCGCGGGGGCGTAGACCGGCCGCACGATCACCGGACCGGGCGCCCACGCCCACACGCGGTCGAGATGCACCCAGCGGCCGTAGTGGTAGGGCGCCCAGCCCCACGGCGCGGTGTCCACCCAGCTCCAGCCGAAGCGCGGATCGAAGATCCAGCGCCCGGTGGTGTAGGGGGCCCAGTCGCCCGCCACGCCCTCCGGGACCCAGACCGAGCCGTAATCCGGCACCACGCGCCACGTGCCGTGCTGATCGAGATCGTCCACGCCCGAGATATCGGCCGGGACGTACCGCGCGCTCACGGTGTCGACGAGGGCGTCGGTGCGCGCGTAGTTCCACCTGTCCCACACGTCGAGCTCCGGGGCCACGAAGGTTTGCACCGGCGCGACGCCCCCACCGGTCACCACCGCCTGCTCGCTGGTGGCGATGGCGACCGCCGGGCCGCCGGCCGGCGTCATGGTCGCCACCCCGCCGCGGCGGGTGACGAACGTGGTGCGATCGGGCGTGACGTCGACGCGGTAGTAGCCGGTGTGGGCAATGGTGAACGCGGCGGCCGGCGTGTCGACCTCCACCGTGCGACCCGGCTCGAGCGAGCGCAGGTCGACCGAGACGTGACCCGCTGCGACCTTCAGCTGGAGGAAGCCCGGGTCGTGGTTCTCCAGGCCGAGCTGGCTGTCGCCCCAGGCGCGCACGAAGCCGCGCGACTCCACCTGGATCTCCAGGTTGCCGCGGTTGCCGGTGTAGAGCTGATCGCCGGGCGCGAGCGGCGTGTTGACCTGCGCGGGCGCCCAGTCCTCGCCGCCCGGGCGCCAGAACGAGACGTCGCCCGCGGTGTAGCTGAGCCGCGCGGGCGTGGGCGCCGCGCCTTCCGGCTGGTCCGGCGCCACCTGGTCGTCGTCGTCCGCGGTGGCCGTGGGCGCGGGCGCGGCGGCGGGAGGCGCGCCCGGGGCGGCGGCGGGCGGAGCGGGAGGCGCGCCCGGGGGTGGAGGCGGTGGCGCGGTGGGGGTGTCGGCCGCCCACGCGCCCGGGGCGGTGCCACCCAGCAGGATGAGCGCCAGCAGCGTCGCGATCGATCGCTTCGGGGTGATCATCGAATCACCTCCACCTGGGAAGTTACCTCCGCCTCGGGAATCAATTCGTCAGCGAGATGGAGCCGCGGGAGATGGGGCGGGAGGAGACGGCACCTGGTGCCCCTTGGCGTACATGCACTGCACGTAGGCGTTGTCGTAGCGGCGCTGCACCTCCCACGACGGCGCGTCCATGAAGGCGCCCTTGACCTGCTGGGCCGCCCAGCTCTTGCAGACGCTCACGTCGGCCTGGAACTGCTCGAAGGGTCGTCCCTGCCCGGGGAGCACGAGGACACTCGGTCCCCGGGGCGCGGTCGCGCAGCCCGCGAGCACCGCCGCACCGACCGCCGTCGCCGCCACCGTCAGCCATGGACGCATTCGTCGCCTCCTTGCTCAGTCAGACGAGGCCCCGCGGGACCCCATTCGAGGGGAAGAAATGACCGATCTCAGGCGTAAACGGCCGCGGGAGCGGCCGCGTCCAACGTGTCCGGCGGGCCGGGGTCAGGCCCCGAGAGCCCGGCGCATCCGCTCGAGGCCCTCGGTCAGCACCTGGCGCGGGGTGCCGAAGTTCAGGCGCACGAAGCCCTGGCCGCCCGGTCCGAAGAGGGCCCCGTCGTTGAACGCCACCTTCGCCCGCTCCAGGAAGAACGTGAACGGATCCGCCGCGGCCGGGCCGGCCTGGCGGCAGTCGAGCCACGCGAGGTAGGTGCCCTCCGGCGTGGTCGTGGTCACCCCGGGCAGGTGACGGCGCACGTAGTCCACCGTGAAGTCGCGGTTCGCCTCGAGATAGCGCAGCAGGTCCTCGAGCCACGCGTGCCCATCGCGGTAGGCGGCCAGCGCGGCCACGTAGCCCATGATGTTCACCTGGGCCTGCACGAAGTCGCCGCGCGCGGCCATGAAGCGCTCGCGCAGCCCCGGGTCCGGGATCACCGCCACCGAGACCTTGAGCCCGGCGAGGTTGAAGGTCTTGCTGGGAGCCATCAGGGTGATGGTGCGACGCTCCACCTCGGGCGCGAGCGACGCGATCGGGACGTGGCGCTGGCCGGAGAAGAGCAGGTCGCAGTGGATCTCGTCCGCGATGATCGGGATGTCCCGCTCGAGGCAGATGCGCGCCATGCCCTCGAGCTCGGTGCGGGTGAACACGCGGCCCACCGGGTTGTGCGGGTTGCAGAGCACGAAGGCGCGGGTGCGCGGGGTGATCGCGGCGCGGAACGTGTCGAGGTCGGCCACGTAGCGGCCGTCGGCCTCGCGCCCGAGCATCGCGCCGTCGCGGGTCAGCTCGTGGTTGGTGGGCGAGCGGAGGATCGGCGGGTAGATCGGCAGCTGCATCAGGAGGCCGTCGCCGGGCGCGGTCAGCGCGCGGCAGGCCACGTTGAGGGCGGGAATCACCCCCGGCACCAGCACCAGCGCCTCCGGCCGGATCGTCCACCCGTAGCGCTTCTGCACCCGGTCCACGAAGACCTCGGCGAACTCCGGCCCCTCGAAGCCGTACCCGAACACGCCGTGATCCACGCGCTCCCGCATCGCCCGCACCACCGGCTCCGGGGACGGGAAGTCCATGTCCGCCACCCAGAGGGGCAGGACGTCGGCGGGATACTTGCGCCACTTGTTGCTGTTGGTGTGGCGCCGCTCGATGACGCGATCGAAGTCGTGGGCCATGATTTTCACCTGGAAATCGTCACCCGGAGAGACGAATGCCCCTCACCCTGCCCTCTCCCCAGGGGGG
>Ga0134128_10004001_pt1 | contig 18039 bp, 12 predicted proteins | sample KB31754_FD_96462 | JGI IMG/M metagenome (GOLD analysis project Ga0134128, IMG submission 96462) | Terrestrial soil microbial communities with excess Nitrogen fertilizer from Kellogg Biological Station, Michigan, USA - KB3-175-4 | ecosystem: Environmental > Terrestrial > Soil > Unclassified ... | reverse complement strand
TTCGGCGCGGCGGCCGGGGCGCTGCTGGCACTTGCCCCGCTCGCGCAGCTCCTCGATGCGTACCACGTCGCGTTCATCCTGGCGGTAGCCGGGCTGGTGGCAGCGGGGAGGGCGCTTTGCGCGCGTGGCGTGCAGGCGGCCGGCGCGCACGCGGCCGGCGCGCACGCATCCGCGGCCGGCGCATCCGCGGCTGCCGCGCCTGGGGCCGCGCCGCGCGCTACATCGCCGCCGTCGTCCCGGGCACGCTTCATCGCGCGGCTCGCGATCCTCGCACTCATCTCCGCGGCCATCCTTGGCGCGCAACTCCTTGTGCTCGCGCGCGTGGGTGTGCCGCTTCGCGAGCGAGTCGGCCTGCTCCTCGGCTGGCCGAGCGTCTGGCCGTTCTTTGCGATCAGCCAGTACTCGCGCATCGCTGTGCTTGCCGCGGCCGCGGGCGTACCGTTCGCGCTCTGGCGACTCGCGCGCCGGCAAGCGATTCCGGATCTCTTCCTGTTCCTCGCGCTCGGGGTGTGGGTCCCGCTGCTGATGATCGGGGTGTTCATGTGGAACATCCCGCCGCGCTATGCGGCGGCTGAGATCTTTCCGCTCCTGCTCTGCGGATTCGCAGCCGCCGAGTGGCTTTGGCAGCTCGCAGCTCGCGTCGCCCGGCCGCTCGGACGGCCGACTGTGGCCGCCGCCGCAGTCATCGTATTCGCTGCCCTCGCCGTCGGCCCCGTCACCTTTGCGCGCTCGTTGAGGCCGGGCTACGGGGATCATCCCGATCACGTCGGCGCCGCGCGCTACATCCTCTCACAGCACCTCGGGCCAAAGGACATCGTGATCGCCGAGGACGTGATCATGCAGACGTACTACCTCGGTCACGTCGACTACTGGCTGATCGGCAAGGCGATCGCCTCGCAGTTCGTGTACCGGCACAACGGGCGCCTCGAGGACTTCTATACGAATGCTCCGCTCATCACGAGTGCCAGTGAGCTCGAGCGCCTCATCGCGCGGCGCGATCGCGGCGCGATCTACATCATCGGGAGCGGCGAGCAGCAGCAGGACGGCCGCGCATACGCGCGCGGTCCGAGCCTCGAGCGCTTCCTGAGCTCTCCGCGCCTGCACGTGGTGTATGTCGGTCGCGACGGCCTCACCAAAGTTTGGAAGATCCCCGCGCCATCTACGCCGGCCGCCGCGCGCTCCAACGCCGCCTCGGCACTGCAGCCCGCCTTGGCGCGGCCGCCCGCGGCGCGGCAGCCTGGCTGAGAGGGGCGGACGCAGCCATGGGCATGGGCAACCGGGTAGTGCTCCTCGCGATCACGCGCTTTGCGAATTACGGGCTGATGCTCGTGAGCCCGATCGTGCTCGTACGGCTGCTCACGGTGCAGCAGTTCGGCAGCTACCGCGAATTCCTGCTGTACGTCGGCATCATGCAGACGACCGCCGGGTTCGGCGTCTCGGAGAGCCTGCTCTACTTCGTCGCGGCCTATCCGGCGAGCCCATGGCGCGTGGTGCGGCATACGGTCGCGCTCACCTTCGCGTGCAGCGCTCTCGTGGTCGCGCTGCTCCTCGCTGCCGACTTCCTGAGTCACGGCGCGCTCGTGGGCTCGTACCGCTGGCCGCTCGCAATCTGCACGCTCTGCGCGACGAATCTCGATTTCTGGGAATGCTTCTGGGTGGCGCAGCGCCGCCCCGTCGCGATCTTCGCGTACTCGGCCGGACGGCTTTTCTTGAGGCTCGCGGTCGTGATCGGCGCGGCGGCGCTCACCCACGACGTGCGGATCATCGTCTGGTCGTTCGTCGCGCTCGAGGGCGTGCGCCTCGTGCTCGCGGCGCTCGCGATGCGTGTCCTCGACAAGAGCGCGAGCGAGCCCGCCCTCGTCAAACCGTGGTCGGAGCTGATGCGCTTCTGCGTGCCCTCTGGATTTGCCGCGCTCATCGCAATGGTGAGCCGCAACGTGAGCAGCGTCGCCGTCGTTAAGCTCATCGGAAGCGCAGCCCTCGCGCAGTACTCGATCGGCCGCTTCGGGGAGCCGATCGTCATCACGCTGCGCAATTCGGTCTCGACCGTCGTGCTGCCCGAGATGGTCCGTCAGGACCGTCTCGCACGCGATGGCGCGCTCGCGCTCTGGCGCCAGGCGACGGTCACGAATGCGATCTTCCTGTTTCCCGTCGCGGTGCTCGTCGGGTGGTTCGCGCATCCGATCGTCGTGACTGTCTTCGGCTCAAACTACGCGCCCGCGGCGCTCGTGCTGCAGCTGTACATGCTCGTCGTGCTGCGCGAGTGCTTCGATTTCGCACCGCCCCTTCGAGCGGCGAACCACACGACTCCGATGGTCGCGAGCAACATCGCCTCCGCACTCACGTGCCTCGGCGGGGTGTTTCTCCTCGTGCCGCGCGCGGGGGTCGCGGGTGCGATGGCGGCGTACGCTCTGGCATGTTTCGTGGATGCCACGATTCTGGCGATCTCGACGCTCAAGACCTATCGGGCGCAGATCGGAAGTCTCCTGCCTTGGGCGCGACTCGCGCGCGTCGCCCTCGCGGCCTTGATCGCAGGGGTCGCGTTGCTCGGCGGGGCATCCGGCGGTTTGCCCGAGGCGCTCGCCGATGCGCTCGCCGGTGTCGTCTATCTGGCCGCGTTCGTCGTGCTGCTGTTCGTGTTGCGCGTTCCCGAGGCGCATCTGCTCGTCGGGTGGCTGCGGCGGACCGTCTCCGCCATCGCGGTGAAAGGAGCCTGAACCATGCGCTGGCTGCTGCTTCTGCTCATCGGCGTGCTCGCCGCGACCGACATCTTCTCGCTCGATCTGAGTCTCGCACCGGGCGTCAGCGTCAAGAATGCCGTGCTGTACATGGTGCTGATGGCGCTTTTCTTCCGCACCGTGCTCACCGGACGGATGAAAATCGATCTGCCGAGCATCCACGGGATGTTCGCGATCTGGATCGGCTATGCGATTCTGACCTGCCTCGTCGCCGGACTCATCATCCAGTACCCGGGCTATCACCTCATCTCCGGGGCGATCTCGCTCAAGTCGTTCCTCATCGATCCGGCGCTGTTTTGCCTGGCCGCGATCTGGGGGCTGCAGGATGAGCGGGATGTCACCCTCATCGTCAAGGGTGTCGTGGGCGCGATCGCCATCGCCAATGCGTTCACGCTGCTCGATGTGGCGGGCATCGTGCACCTCAACATCTACATCGGCGACTCGGGCGTGCAGGAGGGGCGCGTCTTCGGCGTCTTCGGCCATGCGAACGACACCGGAACTCTCATCGCCTGCATGCTGCCGCCGATGATCGCGGTGATGTTCGCGGCACGCGGGCTCGCGCGAACGCTGTGGATTGCCGGGATTTTCGCCTCCATCGCGGTGCTCATTCTCACGGTCTCGCGCGGGGCGTTCGCCGCCGTCGCGATCGGCACTCTGCTCGGCGCGTATCTCTGCCGCCGCTACATCTCCTTGAGCCGCCTCGTGCCGTGGCTTCTCGTCGCGGCAATTGCGGTCGTGCTCGTACTCGCCGTCACGAGCACCATCGATCCCTACATTCGCGGCATCATCGCAGAGCGGATCCTCGGTCAATCCCAAGCCGCCTCGGTCGAGGAGATCTCCTCGGGGCGCACGGGCCTTTGGGTGCGCATCCTGCTCGTCATGATGGATCATCCGATCTCGCTCATCACGGGCTTCGGCTGGGACGTGTACAGCGTGATGGCGTTCCCGCTCGCCACGCACAACTGGTATCTCGATGCCTGGTTCAACGTGGGGCTGATTGGCGTTGTCATGTTCCTCCTCATCATGCGCCGCACGATCAGCGATGCGCTCGAGGCGACCGCCGCGGCAAGCCCCGAGCTGCGCCCGCTCTTTCCGGCCTGTGTGTTCGGGCTTCTGATCCTCATGGTCGGCATCTGCTTCGCGAATCTATTCAAACCCTGGCCCTATATCTGGTTGTACGTCGGCACGATGCTTCGCGCGGCGCTCGTCGTGCGCGAGCAGCGCGTCGCCGTGCCGAGCATGCCGCGCGTCGCGCCCGTGCGCTCGACCGCGCGCACGGGTACGGTGCTTGCTCAACGCTGAGCCGCTCGACGGTAAGCGCCCCGCGCATTGATCGATGAGGATTGAAGCATGGCTCGAGTGATGACGAATGTGGCCGGCACCGGCATCGCAGGCGCGGAGCCGCGCCGCACCGCCGGTGTATCGCGCGGGGCGTCGGAGGCGGAGCTGCGCCGCGCACACGCGGCGGAGGTGCGTTCGGGCGAGCGCTTCGAATTCGGTGCCAACTGGGCGGCGTTCCTGCGCCGCTTGACGCCCGCACGGATCGAGCTCGCAAAGCGCTCCCTCGAGCAGATGCTCGGGACGAGCGACCTGCGCGGGAGACGCTTCCTCGATATCGGCAGCGGCTCCGGACTGTTCAGCCTCGCGGCACGGCAGCTCGGAGCGAGCGTGCGCTCCTTCGATTACGACCCGCAGAGCGTGCGCTGCGCGGAGGCGTTGCGGCAGCGCTTCTCGCCCGAGGACCCCGATTGGGCCATCGAGCAGGGCTCCGTACTCGATCGCGACTATCTCGACCGCCTCGGCCGCTTCGACATCGTCTACAGCTGGGGCGTGCTACACCACACCGGTGAGATGTGGCAGGCGATCTCGAATGCCGCCTCCCTCGTCGAGCGGCGCGGTACGCTCTATATCGCGATCTACACCGACGGCGGGCGCATCTCGCGCCGCTGGCGGCGGATCAAGCGGCTCTACAACCGGACTCCACGGGCGCTCAAGCCGATCTTCAAGATCGCGACCTTCCTGCCGCGAGAGCTGTATTCACTCGCCGGAAATCTCGCGATCGGGCGGCTCGGGGCGGCGATCGCCAAGCGTCGGCGCTGGTCGGAGCAGAGCACGCGCGGCATGAGCTACTGGCATGACTTCGTCGACTGGCTCGGCGGCTACCCGTTCGAGTTCGCTCGTCCGGAGGAGGTGTTCCGCTTCTGCCGCGATCGCGGCTTCCGACTGGTCGAGCTCAAGACCTCGGTGAGCGGCGTGGCGTGCAACGAGTTCGTGTTCGTCCGCGACCGCGAGGGCTGAGCGCTCGATCAGAGCCTGCGCGCCGCAAGCATCAGCAGGAAGCGCAGCCGCTTGGTTTCACGAGGCGCGCGCGAGGGCTCACTAAGAAACCGGAAGAGCCACTCGAGCCCCGAGCGCTGCATCCAGCGCGGGGCGCGCCGCTTCGAGCCGCAGTACACGTCGAAGGAGCCGCCGAGCCCCAAATAGAACGCTTGCGGGTAGCCGCGCCGCAGGCGCTCGATGAGCTGTTCCTGACGCGGCGAGCCCATCGCGACGAAGACCACCTGGGGGCGTGTGCGCTCGAGCGCGGTGAGGATCGCGTCCGGGTCTCGCGCACCCTCGTAGCCGTCTCGCGCGACGACGACATCGGCGCGCGGAAATTCGGCCGCGAGCCGACCCCGTGTTGCGGCGAGCACACGCGGGGAGGCGCCGATGAGTGCGATGGGCAGCCGCTCATCGCGCGCTTCGTGCAGTATCTCGAGCCACAGGTCCGCCCCTGCGACACGCACGCTGCGCGTGCCCTTCAGGCGCAGCGCGACGACCACACCCGCGCCGTCCGGATAGCGCAGCGTCGCGCGCCGGATGAGATCGCGGAGCGTCCGGTCCTGGTACGAGGAGATCACCTTCTCGGCGTTGATCGCGACTGCGAAGCCGCCGCGACCCGTGTGGGCGTCCTCGAGAATGCGCCGCGCGCACGCGGCGAGGGAATCGAATGCGCTCACCTCGATTCCGCCGACTGTATGCCCCGTGATCTGCTGCATTCCGAGCTCGAAGCAAGCGTCGGACCCGAGCGAGCCGCGAAGACTGCGTCGTTCGATGCAGACAGCGGACGCGAACGCGTGCCGCATTCGTCTGCGATCGCAGACAGCTGCGCGACATGAGCTCGCATCGTTTCCGCCCGATGCCGCAGACCGTGACTGCAATCACAGAGTCGATGTGATGAGCTCGGTTTCAATCGCAGCGGATGAAACGACCGCATCGAGCCGCCCGCTTGCCGGCCCGATGAGGCTCAGCTTGGCTATTATTAGATTGGTGGGCAGACCGTGGCCCACGGGGACCAATTGCAGTGGGGGAATCATGATCCGCAAGCTTCTTGTCGCACTTGGCGCATGCGCAGCAACGGTTTCGGGGTCGGCGTATGCGTTCACGCCGCCGCCCTTTCCGCGGCTCGCCGGAATCAACATCGGTGCGCCGCAAAACTACGGCGATCCGACCTACCAGGCGAATCTCGGCAAGCTCTCGTTCGTCATCATCAGTATGTGGCCGGGCTTCAAGCCCGGCGGCATGACGATGGATGCCGCGGTGCGCGGGATCAAGGCGCACAACCCGAACGAGCTCGTGTTCGTTTACGTGAACGAGAATGAGCACAAGATCGTCGGCGGCTCGTTCACGAGCTACGAGGCCAAGCTCAACCAGATGCACTGGTGGCTGTACCCGAAGGGCTGTAGCGGCGGCACGCCCGTACAGTCCGCCTATGGCGCGGGGTACTACTCGATCAACAACTCGCTCTACACGCGCAAGGATGCGAACGGGGACAACGCGGTCGACTGGATGACGAAGTTCTACGTGCAGAACTATGCCACCCCGGCACCGAGCATCGACGGGCTCTTCATGGACAATGTCTTCTATCAGCCGATGATCGATGGGGACTGGACCTGCTCCGGGAGCACGCAGTCGCACTCGAGCGCCACGGCGGGCACGGCGCTGCGCAAGGGATATCAGCGCTTCTTCAGCCTCGCCCACCAGCTCATGCCGGGCAAGTATCAGATCGGCAACATCGGCAATTGGGCCGATCCCTCGACGCCCATTCCGGAGTACCAGGGGATAGCCGAAGGCGGGGTCCTCGAGGCGTATATCGGAGCGAACTACTCCTACGAGACGTGGGCCGGCTGGCCCGCGATGTTGAGCAAGTATCACAAGATCATGACGATGGTGAACGCGCCGAAGCTCGTCATCTTCGACACCCACGGAGCAAGTAACGACTACAAGACCATGCGCTATGCGCTCACATCCGCTCTGATGGACGATGCTTATTTCTGCTACACGGACATGGCGCACGAATACTCGAGCGTCCCGTGGTTCGACGAGTACAACGCGAAACTCGGTGCGGCGGTGACGCCTCCCCAGACTGCCGCCTGGCAGAATGGAGTCTATCGGCGCGATTTCGAGAATGGCATCGCGCTCGTGAACCCGAAGGGCAATGGAACGCAGACCGTGAAGCTCGAAACCGCATTCGTGAAGCTGAAGGGCAGCCAGGCCCCGGGCGTCAATGACGGCGCAACGGTGACCCGGGTGACGCTCAGTGCCCGGGACGGCATCATCCTGATGCGCAAGCCCCCGGCACGGCTGCCGAAGGCGCCGACGAGCATCACCACGGGGTGACGGCGGGCGAAGTCCGGGGAACGCTCAAGCGGCCGCCGCAGAGAGCGGCACGGCTTCCGAATCGCGCGGTTTGGCCGGACTCGGCTCGAGAGCGAGGGCCAAATCCGCGATCTCGGAGCCGCCGTTGAGGTCCGCGAGGAGGGAGAAGCGACCCTCCTCGCCGAGCCTGAAGACGCTCCCGTGGTTTCCGCCCACGGGCAGCGTGCGGCAAACGATCAGCAGCCCATTGGGGCGCAGCCGCTCGCGCAAATTCGCGAGCATCTTCTCGAGGGTTTCCGAATCGAAGTAGCAATGGTTCAATATGTTGGCGGCGCGAATCGCATGAAAGCGCTGCGAGAAACGCCGATCGCGCAGGATGTCGTCCTCGATCGCCTCGATCCGCGCAGCATCGCCGAGCGAGGGGCTCAAGAGCTTCAGGGGCCGGAATGTGAGGAATCGACCGCGTGTCGGCTGTCCCGAGGTGCAACAGTTGTTCACCACGCGGGCGCTCGCGTGCGCAATGCGCCGTATGAGCAGAAGCAACGGCAAATAGCGCATGCGGTCGCGCCTCCTCGGGGGCGGCAGGCGGACTGCGCGGCCGGCGATGTCCAGCTGCAGCAGCCGACAGCGCCTGTCGACGAGCGCTTTGAGCCGGCTGCCGAACGAGATGAGGCAGGCATCGACGAGAGCATCTCCGGCGACGAGATGACAGTTGATTCCGGCGCGCTCGAGGGAATCGAGCCACTCGAGGCTGCTCACTCCGGAGGACACCGCCACATCCATGATCTCGAGCGTCTGGTGGCGAGGCAGGAGCTCCTGCACGAGCTCATCGAGGTCCGTCAGGCGTTTTCGGCAGGTCGTCTTGTGGGTTCCGTTCGGCAGCCGCAGGGACATGAAGAAGGCGTCCTCCTGCATCTCACGCTCGCGCGGATTTGAGGACGGACGACCGAAGTAGAGCTGATCGGCGGTGGGGATCGGGGGAGGCAAGAGAGTTCTCCCTGCCGGGGAAAGGCCCGGTTCTCGTTCGTGCTTGATCGCCGGCTCGCAAGTTGCGTGCCCGGAACGGGGTTTGCTCTCCGCACGCCGACACCAAGCGGCCCGGAGCGTCGTTGTTTGATCGGAAAATCACTTGGGGGAATGGACTCATGATGCGCAAATTTCTCATCGCACTGGGCGCGCTCGCCGCAACTGCATCGGGGGCCGCTTACGCGTTCTCGCCGCCGCCTTTCCCGCGTTTCGCCGGCATCAACATCGGCGCGCCGCAGAGTTACGACAATCCCAATTATCAAGCGAGCCTCGGCAAGCTCTCCTTCGTGATCCTCAGCATGTATCCGGGCTACAAGCCCGGCGGCAAGTCGATGGATGCCGCCGTGCGCGCGATCAAGGCACACAATCCCAATGAGCTCGTGTTCATGTACGTGAACGAGAACGAGCGCGATGATTCGGGAGGTGCGTTTGCAAGTTACGACGCGCAGCTCAATCAGATGCACTGGTGGCTCTACGCGCAGGGCTGCAACGGTGGCGCGCGCGTACATTCCGCCTATGGCGCCGGCTACTACGAGATCAACAATTCTCTGCACACGCGCAAGGATCAAAGCGGCGATGATGCCGTCGATTGGATGACGAAATTCTTCGTGCAGAACTACTTCGGAGCCGCCCCGAGCCTCGATGGCTTCTTCATGGACAATGTCTTCTTCCAACCGATGGTCGATGGGGACTGGACCTGCTCCGGGCAGAGTCAGTCGCACACGAGTGCCGCAGCCGGCACGGCGCTGCGCCAGGGCTATCAGCGCTACTTCCAGCTCGTCCGCCAGCTCATGCCGGGCAAGTACCAGCTCGGCAACATCGGGGATTGGGCGGATGCGAAGACGCCGATCCCGGAATACCAGGGCATGACCGATGGAGGGGTGCTCGAGGCGTATATCGGCAAGAACTACTCCTATGAGACCTGGGCCGGCTGGGCCCGGATGATGAACAACTATCATCAGATCATGTCGATGGTGAAAGCGCCGAAGCTCGTGATCTTCAATACGGCGGGCGCCGCGAACGACTACCAGACGATGCGCTATGGTCTCGCATCGGCGCTCATGGATGACGGCTATTATTGCTATACGGATACCGCCCACGGGTACGCGAGCGTGCCCTGGTTCGATGAGTTCAACGCGAAGCTCGGCGCGGCCACCACGCCTCCGCAGACGGCCGCGTGGCAGAAAGGGGTCTACCGCCGCGATTTCGCGAACGGTATCGCCCTCGTCAATCCGAAGGGCAACGGAACGCAGACCGTGACACTCGAGACTTCCTTCGTGAAGCTCCAGGGGAGCCAGGCGCCGAATGTCAACAACGGCGCGACGGTCACCCAGGTGACGCTCAACGAGCGGGACGGCATCATCCTGATGCGCAGGCCTCCGGCGCGCGCGCCGAATGCTCCGAGCAACATCACGATCGGGAAGTAGCCTATCCAAGAGCGCTTAAGGTGGATGATCGACAGGCTGCGGGCCATGGGACCCGCGGAGGTCGGTTTCCGCGTGCGTCGCGCCGCGCGCTCGCGCGCCGAGCGTGCCGGTCTGGGTCGGGCGCGCCCTCGCGCCGCATCCGGACGGACCGGCGCGCCCTGGGTGCGCGAGCTCCCCCGGCGGTTCGACGCTGCGGCCTATGCGGCCGCGGCGGACCGCGTCCTCGCGGGCACGTTCGAGGTGCTCGCGCTGCGTGAGGCACCGCTCGGTTTTCCACCGGCCTGGAACGTCGATCCAAAGACCGGCACGTGCGCGCCCCTCGGATTCGGCAAGACGCTCGACTACCGCTCGCGCCGCCTCGTCGGGGACGTGAAGTACCTGTGGGAACTCAACCGCCATCTCGAGCTCGTAACACTCGCGCAGGCGTGGCATCTCACGGGGGAGCCGCGCTTTGCCGAAGGGTGCCGCCGGCTCATCGACTCCTGGCTCGCCGAATGTCCGTATCCCTTCGGGGCGAACTGGTGCGCGAGCCTCGAGCTCGCAATCCGGCTCGCCAATTGGGCCTGTGCCTGGCAGCTCTTAGGCGCTGAGGCATCGATCGTCTTCGCAGGCGTCGAGGGGGCCGGCTTCCGGCAGCGCTGGCTCGCTTGCATCCATCAGCATTGCCACTTCGTAAGCGGACATCTCTCGCGGCACTCCTCCGCGAACAATCATCTGCTCGGCGAGGCCGCGGGACTCGCAATCGCCGCGCTCACCTGGCCGATGTGGAAGTCAAGTGCGCGCTGGCTTGCCCGCGGCCTCGCGGAGCTCGATGCGCAGGCGCTCGTGCAGAATCACGAGGATGGGGTGAACAAGGAACAGGCCATCTGGTACCACGTGGCCGTCGCCGACCTGCTGCTGCTTGCGGGCCTCACCGCGCGCGCGAACGGGCGCGAGCCGGCGGAGGCGTACTGGCGGCGCCTCGAGTCGATGATCGAGTTTGTCGCGAGCATCATGGATGTCGCCGGGAACGTGCCGGCTTTCGGCGATGCGGACGACGGCATCCTGGTGCGCTGGGCGCCGCTCGATCGAGGGCAGCTCTTCCGCTCACTCCTCGCAACGGGTGCAGTCCTCTTCGGACGCGCCGAGCTCGCCCGCAAAGCTTCTCGCTTCGACGACAAGTCGCGCTGGCTACTCGGGGATGCGGCCGAGGAGAGCTTCGCCCGGCTTCTCGCGCGAGATCGATCGGTCGAGCCGGCGCACTTGCCGCTGCCGCGGTTCTTCCCGCAGGGCGGCTACTACCTTCTCGGCGATGCCTTCGACACTCCCCGCGAGGTGAAGATCGTCGCCGATGCGGGTGCGCTCGGATACCTCTCGATCGCGGCGCACGGTCATGCGGATGCGCTCTCTTTCACCCTGAGTGCCGCGGGGCAGCCTCTGCTCATCGATCCCGGAACGTTCGCCTACCACTGCGACCCGGGGTGGCGGCGCTACTTCCGCGGGACGCGCTCGCACAACACCGTCTGCGTCGACGGGCTCGATCAGTCGCGGCCGGCCGGGAGCTTTCTCTGGCTCGATCACGCGCGCACCACCGTCGAAGCGTTCGAGCCCGCCGGAGGACCCGGGACGCGCGAACGGCTCATCGCGAGTCATGATGGCTATGGACGCCTCTCCGATCCGGTCCGCCACCGTCGAAAGCTCGAGTACGACCGGGAACGCTTCCTGCTCGCGGTCACCGACGAGCTCGTGTGCCGCCGGGCGCATCGCATCGAGCTCAACTGGCATTTCGCGCCGGAGTGCAGCGTGGGTCTCTCCGATGGGACCGTGGTCGTGCAGCGCGCGGGCGTGCGCCTGACCCTACGGACCGACCCGCGGCTCGTGTGCTCGCTCGCGTCGGGACGCGAGGCGCCGGCCGGGGGCTGGTTCTCGCCGAGCTACGATCTGAAAGTCCCGGCAACGAGCGTTACCGCAAGCACCGACATTCAGGGGTCCACGAGCTTTGTTACGGAGATTCGCATCGAGCTGCCCTGAGGTGTCCGATCATGTGCGGCATCGCCGGATTCCTTGAGATCGGCGCACTCGCGCCCGAGGAGTCCCGCGCGGAGCTGCGGCGCATGGCCAGCGTGCTCGCGCACCGCGGGCCGGACGATGAGGGCATCTGGCTCGATGCGGCGGCCGGCATCGGACTCGCCCACCGGCGGCTCTCGATCCTCGATCTCTCCCCGCTCGGCCACCAGCCGATGGTCTCATCGAGCGGCCGCTCGGTCGTCTCGTTCAACGGGGAGATCTACAACCATGCGGAGCTGCGCGCCGAGCTCATTGCGTGCGGCCACGCCTTCCGCGGGGGCTCGGACACCGAGGTGCTGCTCGCCGCGTGCGAGCAGTGGGGAGTGTGCGGGGCGCTCGAGCGCTGCCGCGGCATGTTCGCGCTCTCGCTGTGGAACACCGCGGATCGCACGCTCTATCTCGCCCGCGATCGATTCGGCGAGAAGCCGCTGTATTACGCGCTCGAGAACCGGCGGCTGATCTTCGGCTCCGAGCTCAAGGCGCTGCGCGAACACCACGCCTTCCGCGCGGAGGTGAGTCGCGATGCGCTCGCGCTTTATCTGCGGCGCGGCTACATTCCCTCGCCCCACAGCATCTATCGCGGCGTGCGCAAGGTGCGGCCGGGCTGTTTGATCGCCGTGACGAGCGATGGACACACGCTCTCGATCCGCGAGCAAGAATACTGGCGACCCTCGACGATCGCGGCTCGCACCGATGCCGCGGGCCTGGGACTCGAGGAGGTGCATCGCGCGCTCGAGGAGGCGATCCGCCTGCAAATGGTCGCGGACGTGCCGGTCGGCGCCTTTCTCTCGGGCGGTATCGACTCCTCGCTCGTCGTCTCCCTCATGCAGCGTGCGAGTGCGCGGCCCGTCAAGACATTCTCGATCGGCTTCGCCGAGCGCGAGTTCGATGAGGCCCCGCACGCGCGGGCGATCGCGCGGCATCTCGGAACCGATCACACCGAGCTCACCGTCACACCGCGCGATGCGCTCGCGGTCATACCGCATCTCGCCGAGGTGTACGACGAGCCGTTCGCCGACCCCTCGCAGATCCCGACGATGCTCCTCTGCCGGCTCGCGCGCCGGCACGTCACGGTGTCCCTTTCCGGAGACGGCGGGGATGAGCTCTTCGGCGGCTACTGGCGATATTTCGAGGTGCACCAACGCTGGAGCCGGCTGCGGCGCGTGCCGCGGGCCCTGAGACGCGGCGCGGCGCAACTCATCTCGCTCGCGCCGATGGGCGCGCTCGATCTCGCCGGGCACCCGGCTCGGCTCGTCGGTGTGCGAAACGGCCGGGCCATCGCGGATCACTTGCAGCGCCGGGCCGCGCAGTGGCGTGCGGGGACGCTGCCCGAGTACTACCACCTCGTCGGCTCGTTCTGGCCTTCCCCCGGTGAGCTCGTGCCCGGTGCGCACGAGCCGCACGATGCGGCGAGCCGGCCGGAGGACTGGCCGGCCCGGGCGAGCGACATCGCGCATATGATGTACGTCGACACGCGGCTGTACATGCCCGACGACGTGCTCGTGAAAGTCGACCGCGCGGCGATGGCGGTTGCGCTCGAGACTCGCGTGCCGCTCCTCGACCATCGGGTGGCCGAGGCCGCGTGGCGCATTCCGCTCGAGGTGCACTTGCGGGACGGTCGCGGCAAGTGGGTGCTGCGACAGCTGCTCGAGCGGTACGTGCCGCGCACGCTCTTCGAGCGGCCGAAGATGGGCTTTGGAGTTCCGATCGGCCGCTGGCTGCGGCACGAGCTCGCGGACTGGGCGGGCGATCTCATCGCGCCCGCGCGCTTGAAGCGCGAGGGCTACTTCGCACCTGCGCTCATCGAGCGGTGCTGGCGGCAGCACCGCGCCGGCGCCGCGAACTGGCCCACGCAGCTGTGGATCGTGCTGATGTTCCAGGCGTGGCTCGAGGCGAGCTCGCAAGCCCGGCGACCCGAGTCTCAGGCAGAGAGCCGTCCGTATACGCTGCGCGCCGCCAGATAAGGGGTGCGGTCGGACCGATCAGTATGGGCTCGCCGTTTTCTTTCGATGCTTGAAATCGCTCTCTCTCTGGCGGCGCGCTGCCGGCACGGCGCGCTGATGGTCACGCCCGGCAGCGGAAGAGGCGAGGAGCGCTAGAAACTCCTCCACCATCCGGTCCCAGCTGAAGTGCTCGACCACGGCGCGGCGCGCCTGCGTCGCAAGGTGCTGGCGCGAGTTCGGATCCTCGAGCAGCGATGCGAGTCGCTCGGTGAGCTGCGGCACATCGCCCGCGGTGTAGCTGAGTCCGCCGCCGTGGGCGAGCAGCTCCGGCATGCCGCCGATGTCCGAGGAGACGATCGGCAGACCGCAAGCCATCGCCTCGAGCGCCGCATTCGAAAACGTCTCCACGGCGATCGAGGTGAGCACGAAGATGTCGAGACACTGGAGGTAGGCGCGAACATCGCCGCTCTCGCCGGCCAGCTCGACGTACGGCTCGAGGCCGAGGCGCGCGATCTCCGCTTCGATCGCGACGCGCGCTTCGCCTTCCCCGACGACGAGGGCGCCCACATCGAGCCCGCGCGCCCGCAGGGCCGCTGTCGCGCGAATGAGATCGGTGTGCGCCTTCTCCGGACGCAACCGTGCGACTGTCCCGATGAGGAAGCGAGTCGAAAGTCCCACGCATGCGCGCTCGCCGTCCTCGCGGTGAGGCGCGAAGTGGGAGGTATCGACCCCGTTGTAGAGCACCGCTGTCGCCTGTGGCGGCACCCCGACCGCATGGCGCTGCCGCCAGAGCTGCCTCTGGCTTGCCGCGCCGAACACCACGGCATCGGCCCGGCGCAGGATCCAGCGATAAAGGGGCATCTTCGCGCGATCGCGTGCCAGGATCTCGCTCGTGTTCACACACGCAATGAAGTGCACATCCGCGGCGGCGCGCGTGAGCTGGGCGAGACGCGCGTATAGCGCCGCGTAGAGGTTGATCGCGACGACGGTGCGGGCCCGGCGCGCCTCGAGGAGCGCGGCGAGTCTTCTCACCGCGGGAATCGAGAGCTTGCCCCGGCGTCTTAGATTGACGAGCGTGACGCCCGGGCCGACGGCTGAAGCGAGGGTCTCGGGCGCGCTCAAATACGCGATCGTGACATCGATGCCCCGCTCCGCGAGCGAATTCGCGAGGCGCACGGTCTTCGCTTCCGAGCCGCCGACTCCGAGCTGACTGAGAACGAAAACGACGGGTCCGATTGCGACAGTGCTCATGCCGTGTAGTGCGGCTCGATGCCGAAGCGCGCGTAAATTTTCCCGAGTTGGATGAGTGCCGCATCGATCGCGAACCGCGACTCGATCGTCGCGCGCGCCGCCGTGCCGAGTCGCGCGGCAAGGCTGCGATCCGCGAGCAGCCGCGCAAGCGCTCGCGCGAGGCCCTGCACGTCGCCCGCGGGAACGAGCACGCCGTTCTCCGCGTCTTGGATGACTTGCGGGATGCCGCCGACGGGCGAGGCGATGACCGGTACGCACCAAGACATCGCCTCGAGGAGCGCCATCGGAAGCCCCTCCGTGTAGGAGGGCAGAACGAATAGCTCGGCATCGGCCAGGGCGCGGCTCTTCGCCTCGCCCTGCAGCCAGCCCGGACAGTGCACGCGCTCGTCGACCCCGAGCTCGCGCGCGAGCGCCTCGACGGCGGCAGCAGGGCCGTTGCCGGCGCACACCAGCGAGGCGCGCGGGAAGCGGCTCGCGATGGCAGCGAAGGCACGCACGAGGTCGAACACACCCTTCTCGGTGTGCAGCTGGCCCAGAAAGAGAATACGGCGGCCGCCCGCGGCACTTGCCACGCGCGTTCGTTCGCGCGGGGGCAGGGCGACCGCGTTCGGCAGCACTTCGATGTTCGCCTGCGGACAGATGCGCTCGAGTGCCATGCGCCACTCATCGGATACGGCGAGCACGAGCGCTGCGCGTGCGAGCACCGAGCGGACGATCCGCCGTCCGAGCGCTCCGCACTCCTCGTGATAGAAGCGCGCGAAGCCGCCACCGTGCAGGTGAAGCAGGTACGGCCGCCCAGCAAGACGCGTCATCCCGCACACGATGCTTTTGCGCCAGAAGGACGCACGCGATGCCGTGTGAACGTGTACGAGCGGTCGATCGAGCGTTGCGAGGCTCACGGCAACGCGCGCCCATCCGCCGAGCGCTCGCGCGAGCTTGCGCCAGGGTCCGCCGTCGCGATGCGTTGCGACGTAGGTCACGGGGAAGCGCTCGAAGAGCCCCCCGTCCCGATAGCTCTGCACCACGGCGCGAATGCCGCCGAGGGAGGCGGGATCGGTGCCGACCATGAGGACGCTGCGGCACGGCGCGTAGCCCGCAATCGACGCAGGAAGCGCTCGGGGCGCGACCGGGCGCTCGGAGCGCCTGCGCTGCCTGCGGTCGAGGGCGGAATCGAGCGCATGCATGTGCGGACCGCCCCGTCGCCCTCAGAATCGGCGCAGGACGAGCGGCGCCTTCCCGGAGGTGTTGCGCTCGAGACGTTTGGTGGTTTCGATGACGAGTGTCATGGCCGGTGGGAGCTTGAGAGCCGCGTGCGCGCGGAGCAGCTCGAGGCTTTCCTCGCCAAATTCGGCCCCCGGCACCACGAGTAATCGTGTGCGCTCGGGACTTTCCTGGATGAACTGCGTGCGCACGACGTTCGGCACGCCCCGCGGGATGTGATCGATGCCCATGAGCCGCGCCCCGCTCGGAGCGACGAGGAAGTCGCCGTTGCGGCCGATCACGTCGAGAAAACTTTCGCGGCCCGCGGCGACTGCGAGCGGGTCCGCGCCTCGTCGCAGCCGGATCTGATCGCCCGTGCGATAGCGAATGAGCGGCATCGCCCGGTTCCAGAGTCCCGTGCCGATGAGCTCGTAGATCTCGGCATCCGGCTCGCTCTCGATATGAACGAGCTCGTTGATCGAGTAGGTCGGATCGAAGCGATAGCCGGTGGCGGGCTCGCCCGCAGCCCACGCGACCCGCTCCGCCTGCCCGTAGTGACCGATCACGCGCGTCGCAAGTGCGCTCGATGCGAGCTCCGCCGTATGCCGCGTCAGCACTTCCGAGGCGCACACCGTGATGGGAATCGAGAGCTCGAGGCCGCGCTCGAGCATCAGTGCGCAGAGCGACTCGAGCACGGTCGGGTAGGCGAGCAACAGATCGGGCCGGTACTCGCGCAGCTGACGCACGAAGTGCTCGACGGTGTCGCGGTCGAGATGATTGGAGGAGAAGATGAGCCGACGGCCGCCGTTTGCGGGCTTCCAGTAGGGCGGCGCCCGATCGGCGGGGTCCTTCACGTCATCGCCGCGCAACACGGCCGCTCGGCAGCGCGCGGCGTCGAGCCCGGCGCGCTCGAGCAGCCGATCGAACATGACCTGCTCGTAGACCACCGAGACGACGGAGCGCTTGAGGTTGAGCGGAATTCCGCTCGTGCCGCTCGTCGAGCCCTGAACGGCGAATGCGGCGGAAGTGGCGAGAAACTCGCCGTGGCGGTCGCGCACGGCCTCCTTCTCGAGCAGCGGCCACTCCGAGAGCGGGCACGCACATCCGTGCGTGCGCCCGTAGCCCGTGCGGCGCGCCGCGCGGAGCATGCGCTCGAGGCGCACCGCGCGCCAATGCCGTTGCTCATCGGGAGCGAGCGCTTCGAAATCCTCGATCTGCCGCCGGATGCGCCCGTAGAGCAGCGCATTGCGCCGCACGAAGGTGTCGGCGAGACCGAGCCGTTTGATGCTCGCGATCGAAGGAAGTTCGAGTGCAGGTGCGTGCATGGCTGAATCCCCGGATCAGGAGGGTGCCGAGCTCGCCTCGGCGGGGCGATCGCCGACCCGGACGCCGGTGCCCGCATGCAATGCGAGAAGGGCATCGGCGTAGGGCGCTACGAGCGCGTCGCTGTCGCAGCGGCTCTCCGCAAAGCGCGCGCAGCTTGCACTCATTCCGCTCCAGAGCGGCTCGCTCGCCGCGAGCTCTGCGACCGCAGCGGCCATTTGCTCGATCGATGAGACCGGGCGGCCGAGCCCGTGCTGCTCGATGATCGATTCGGGATCGACGAAGGCGACGACGGGTGTGCCGTGGGCCCATGCCTGCAGGTACGTGTTTGGAAATCCCTCCGCGTCCGAGGTTCCTGCAAGCATGCGTGCCCGCTCGAAGAACGGTCCGATGTCGGCGTAGGGCACGTGACCATGGAAGTGCACGTTCGGCAGCTTCGCGGCGCGG
>Ga0134128_10004000_pt1 | contig 18040 bp, 10 predicted proteins | sample KB31754_FD_96462 | JGI IMG/M metagenome (GOLD analysis project Ga0134128, IMG submission 96462) | Terrestrial soil microbial communities with excess Nitrogen fertilizer from Kellogg Biological Station, Michigan, USA - KB3-175-4 | ecosystem: Environmental > Terrestrial > Soil > Unclassified ... | reverse complement strand
TCTTACCCTGCTAGACGCAGTTGGCGGCTGGCCATGAGGACGCCGGCGTGCGGCACGCGGTCGTGAAGACCGGGAAGGCTTCTGGATTGGCGGGAGGGAACGATGGAACCGGCGCTGGCGCCCCGACCTTACCGAGAGCTGGCCGACCCTCGTTAGTGCCTCGCTACGACCTGGGAAAACCACCAGACGAGAACACGCCCTCAAAGCATGAAACGAACATGCAGGTTAACGACAAGCTTGGATCGTGTGTCACAACCCATCATGGTCGCGAAAGCCGCACCTCTATGCGGTCACTCGCCTGACCTGCATCAACAATCCCACGGTCACGAACTACAGCTGCCGTATCAGACCGTGACAACGGCAGGTTAGCCTCGAGGGCTCCGATATGGCGACCATTCCGCAGACCTGGCGTAATGCCGGGCGATCTGCGATCATATGGGCGTGGAGGAACAGACGGCATCCGCATCGTGGCTCCGGCCTGATTCACCCGGCAATGTCCTGAGAGGTGTTTAGCGTTGCCGGGGGCCGGGAAGAAATGGCGGGTTGGGGGATCCTCCGGAAAGCGGAATGGCACGGCTGCTTCTGATGAGGAGTGGCCGGGGTCTGCCGAATTGCGAGACGTGGCGGAGCGGCTTCGCCTAATTGAGCAGCAGTCTAGCGAGTTTCACCGGCGCTCGGCGCATCGGGAAAGCGTGATCGACCGCTTGCATGAGGAGAACCGCGAGCTGGAAAGCGCTGTTAACCGCTCCGTGCTCGAGCCGGTCGCAGCCGACCTCCTGCGGCTTTACGACGCCCTCCGCCGGGAGGCCGCCAGGCTTTCGGGCGAAGCGCCCGATCCGGCTTTCCCCGGCCTCCTCCGGCGCTTCGCTGAAGATGTCGAGCTCATCCTCGACCGGTGCGGCTTCGAGCCGGTCACCGCAGCTGCCAGGGATCCGCTGAGGGTAGGTGAGCACGCCGTGTCATCAGTCACCGACACCACCGACCAGGGACTGGACGGGACCGTGGCCCAGGTGATCGCCACCGGAATGCGGGACCGCGCCACCGGCAAGGTCCGGCGCCCGCTCAAGGCGCAGGTCTACCGGTTCGCAGGTCAGCCGGAGCCGGTCAGCCCAGACGGCGAGGAGCGGGCCGACGCGGCCGCGACGGGCGCCGCGGAAAATACGCGCGATGATAAGGGGATCCACCACGATGACCACCTTCGGCATTGACCTCGGCACCACTTACTCCTGTATTTCCTATTGTGACGAATCAGGGCATGCCAAGGTCGTCAGGAATGCGACCGGCGACGAGACCACTCCATCCGTAGTATATTTCGAGGACGCGGAGAATATCGTCGTCGGCCGCTATGCCAAGGATGTCGCCAAGCTCTACCCGGACTCTGTCGTCTCCCTGATCAAGCGCGAGATGGGCACGAACTGGGAGCGTGAATTCCACGGCCGCATCCACACACCGGAATCGGTGTCGGCGGTTATCTTGCGGAAGCTCGCGGAGTATGCCAGCGAGGAGACCGGCGAGACGGTCACGGATGTCGTCATAACGGTGCCGGCCTACTTCGGCGTCGCCGAGCGGGAGGCCACCCGCCGGGCCGGCGAGCTGGCCGGGCTGAACGTGCTGAACGTCATCCAGGAGCCCATCGCCGCAGCCCTGCACTACGAGGCGGCCCTCGCCGCCACGGACCAGACGATTCTCGTCTTCGACCTCGGCGGCGGAACGTTCGACACGACCGTGATCAAAGTCGCCGACGGCGACGTGCGCGCGGTGTGCACCGACGGCGATAATCGCCTGGGCGGCGCCGACTGGGACGAGAAGCTCACGGATTTCCTCATGGAGGATTTCCTGGAGGAGAATCCCGATTCGTCCGCGGCGGGCGACGAGGAATTCGTCCAAGAGCAGCTGACCGCAGCGGAAGATATCAAGAAATCGCTCAGCACCGCGACATCACGCCGCCACGCGATGCGATTCGGCTCGGACTCCTGCCGCGTGGAGGTGACCCGGGCTGAACTCGAGAACCTCACGTCCGTCCTGCTGGATCGCGCGATGGACATCACCGCGCGGATCGTGCAGACGGCCCGGGACAGCGGCATCGACGAGTTCGACTCCGTGCTCCTTGTCGGCGGCAGCTCGCGTATGCCCGCAGTGGCCGCGCGCCTGCGCGAGCAGTTCGGCTTCAACGCCCGGCTGCACGAGCCCGAGCAGGCGGTAGCCAAGGGCGCGGCCCGTTACGCCGTACTCGAGACTGTCCGCAGCCAGCTTCCCGTTCCCGGTGACGGTACCAGCGCGGACGCATCAGACGAGCAGGTCGAAGCCGTTGCCAATCAGCTGGGCATGTCGGCGGAGATGGTGCGGGAGCTGGCGGAGAAAACCGTCACCTCCGTCGTCCCGAGGGCCTTCGGCGTGAAGGTCCTCATCGAGGACGACAGCGCACCCAGCACCGTCGGCAAGCGGCGGATGATCAGCCACATCCTCGAGGCCAACCGCCCGCTGCCGGCCGGTCCTGAGACGCACAAGTACGTCACCGCCGAGCCGGACCAGACCAGCGTCCTGATCGAGATCTGGGAGCAGGCCGGGTCGGTCGCCTCCCCGGAGATAGCCCATAACGCCAAGATCGGCGAGGGAGCGATAACCCGGCTGCCCAAGCTGCCCAAGGGATCGCCGATAGACGTGACGTTCAACATGAGCGCGACGGGCGTCCTCAGCGTCGAGGCCATCGAGCTGAGGACGAAGAAGCGGCTCAAGTTCGACCTGAAGATCAAGGGGCTGTCCGGGCAGAAGCTGGAGGCAGCCAAGGACACGGTCAGTCACTATGACATCAGCGAGTGACTTCGATCAGGCCACCTACCTCAGGGACGTCATCGAGCGAGCCCTCACCCGGCAGCTTGCGCCGCGTGACCTCGTGGTGCGGTACGCCATCACCGGCGAGTGCACCGTTATCCCCGCGGCCTTCAGCAAGCGCGTAAGGGAGGTGAAGAAGTACTGGCGATCGATCCAGCAGCAGCGACGTTACAAGAGGCTGATCGACGAGCTGATGGTGGCGCACGACGACCTGGAAGCCGGGGGCCAGCTCAGCTACTCAGCCTTCGTGCGCCGCCGGGACGAGGATTGCGTCCGGGCTGCCGAGCATCTCGAGATGCGAGCTAGTGACCTGGCCGTGATGACACAGGTCGCCGGGCCGGACATGCTGGAAGCCCTGCGCGCCGAGACCGGCTGGCTGCTGCCGGACGGAGACGTGCGCGCCGCGGTACGGCGGCACGGCGTCAGCATCGCAGACGAGCCGTGGAAGCTTCCGCGCAGGCCGGATAGGCACTGCCGTGGCCTGGCTCAGCAGCTCACGACCCTGGGCCTGACGCTAGCGGCCGATGCGGTCTTCGATGCCGAGACAGTCCGCGCCGGATTCCGGCTGCGGAACGGCTTCCGCCTCAACTCCGGCGACCAGCTCAGCGCCGCCGTGATCGACCAGAAGCAGCAGCGCCTGGCGCGCACCTCGCTCGGCACGCGCAAGACCGCCATGGAGACCGTGCTGGCGACCCTCCAGTCGGCGGCTGCAAAGCCCGGCGGGCTGGACGAGTTGCTGCTGTGGCAGCTGATCGACACCCTGGAGGCCAGGCTGGCGGCGGGCCACGTCCCGGTCGCGCTCGCCCGGGCCGCCCGGGAGCTAGGTCTCGATCCGGCCGAGGCGTCCATGCTGGCGCTGGCCATTTATACCTGGCGCCAGCCCGCGCGCGGCGCGCTACGGAAGGAGGTCGAGGCCGCGCTGCAGGCCGGCCACGTCCGGGAGGCCCAGCACCTCGCGGCGGGGCTGCCATCGGATTCCGACATCGCACGGCCGGTAGCGGACCGGCTCCGGCGGATAGAGAACCAGCTGGCCGAGGCCGGCCAGGCCGAGGACCGCGGGCAGCGGGAACAGGCAGCCAATCTGCTGGCCCAGATCCTAGCCACGGACTACGACAGCGACGGACGGCTGGCCTGGCGGCTGCAGGGCCTGGTGCCGCCGCCGCCCGCCGAGGTGACGGCCACGCCAGGACAGGGCCAGGTCCTCCTCGCGTGGGGACCGGGTCCTGCTCGCCGCGGCGAAGTCACCTACCGTGTCGTCCGCCAGACCGGCGCGCCGGCGCCGACGTGGGCGGCGGGAGTCCTGGTAGCGCAGACCGGCGAGCTGAACGCCATCGACGTCGCACCCCCGGCCGGGGAGCGGCTGCACTACGCGGTGTTCGCCTCCCGAGGTCGGGACCTGTGGTCGGCTGGCGCGGCGGCGGCCGAGGTGATCCTGCTGCCGGACGTCGCGGACCTCCGGCTCGAGGCTCTCCCCTCGGCCGTGCTCGGGTCATGGCGGGTCGCGCCGGGCACGTCCGAGGTGATGGTGACCCGCGCCGAGGGCGAGCCACCGCCAGCGGGCCGGGAGCAGCACCTGACGGCCACGCTGGCCGGCTTCACGGACACAGGCGTCCAGCCGGGCCGGCGCTACTTCTATCGCGTCTGCGCGGTCTACCTCTCGGCGGCCGGAGAACGTCTCGCCAGCCCCGGCGTCCTGTGTGACGCGATCCCTGAACCTGACCCGGTCCCAGTGGGCGAGCTGCGCGCCACCGTTCGACCCGGCCCGGTACCCGAGGCGGCGCTGTCCTGGGCCGCTCCGCCGGCCAGTACGGTCACGATCTACCAGCATGCGGCCCCGTCGCCCTGGCCGGCCGGAACGGTCCTGCGCCCCGATGAGCTCACCCGGCTTGGCCGGCCAGTAGCCTGGGTCCCAAGCCCGGGCGAGCCCGACAGCAGCCGGGCGACGGTCTCGCTGGCTAGCGGCCGGACCTGGTTTACCGCCGTGACCTGCGGCGTCGGCCGAGCCGTGCTCGGCGCCACCGCCGAGGCCAGCGCGATGGCCGCCGTCCGGGAGCTGCAGGCCCGGCGGTACGGGACTGGCATCCAGCTCAGCTGGGACTGGCCCGATGGCTGTCATGAGTGCCAGGTCGGATGGCGCCAAGCCGGGAGCCAGGTACGGGCCGCAGAACCGGCGATATGCGGCGACTGGGAATTCCGCAACCGCGGCGGTTTCCTGGTCGAGGCCGGCCCTGATCCGGTCACCGTGTGGGTCCGGGCCATCTTGCGCACCCCGACAGGCCTGATCGAGTCGGCCGCGCAGGAAGCCGAGGTCCCAGGGGTTGATGTCATCGTCTGGTACCGCTTCCAGCCGCCTCGCCGCTGGCGGCCAGGCCGTCACGCACGCCTGGTGCTCACGGCGAGCCGGGCATGCGAGCTTCCCGTGCTCCTCGTGGTCAGGGACGAGGGTCGGCCAGGTGGCGGCGAGCCGGTCTTCCGCGCCCGTGCGATGAGCCTGGCGCAAGCACGGCCGGCCTATGTCCGGGTGCCGGGCTGGCAGCCCGGCGACCAGCTGGCCTGCGCCCCTGGCGCGGACCGGAGCGGTATCTCGTTGGTCCGGTCCGGTGGCGCGCCGTGATCGGCCTGCGTGCCGCGCAGCTGGGCTGCCCGTACTGCCAAGGGGTGTTCGCCGAGCGTGGCATCGGCTTCCGGTGCTCGGGGCGGGCCGGCTCGGACGGTCGGCACTGCGACGCCGAGCCCGACGAGGTCCGGGTCCGGTGGCTGAACGATCACCGTCCGCTGCCGCCTGTGTTCACCGCCGACGGCCGCCAGCCCGGCGTGGTCTGCCCGGACTGCGGTCAGAGCACGCATGAGCACGTGTGCCCGCACTGCCACCAGCGGTTGCCCGCCGGTTTCGGCCGGGCGGACTACTGGCCGGTGGCGATCGTCGGGTCGGCGCAGAGCGGCAAGACCATCCTCATGACCGTTCTGATCCACGAGCTGAGCCATCAGCTCGGCGCCGCGGCCGGGGTGGCCGTGCGCGGCCTGGATGATGAGACGCTGCGGGCGTTTCACGCCGATTATGACCACCCGCTGTTCGATCAGCACACGCTGCCCAAGCCATCGGATCCGCTCGCCGGCTGCCCGCCGCGCGCGCCCTTGCTCTTCGAGCTGGCTCAGACCAGCCCCGGCTGGCCGGGTCGCCGCTGGCGGCGCGTCATCGCCTCCTTCCTCGACATCAGCGGACCGGACCTCGCCAGCCCGGCTGAGCAGAACCAGGCGGCGCGGTACCTGGCCCGAGCGCGCGCTGTCATCCTGGTCCTCGACCCGCTGCAGCTACCCGGCGCGCGCGGCCATGGCCGCCCCGGGGTGGCCGGGCCGGAGCGGGCCGGGACCGCCGATGACCGCGCGGTCGCGCTGCTGAATCAGGTGACTGAGCTGCTGCTGGCCGCGCCCGGCACCCGGGGCGGCATATTCCGGAAGCCGGTCGCCGTGGTCGTGACCAAGCTAGACATGGTCGAGCACACGCTGCCCGCCGGGAGCCCGCTGACGATGCGCCCCGCCCTGCGGGCCAGGTTCGACACCAGGGACGGCGACGCCGTGCACGCCCAGGTGCAGGATCTGATCAGTACATGGGACGGCCCGCAGCTCGGCCTGAACCTCCGGGCCTACTTCACCCGCTACCGGTACTTCGGCGTTTCCTCCCTGGGCAGCCCGGCCGCAGACGCCGCCACGGCTCCTGTCGTGGTCCCATACCGGATTCATGATCTGGCCCTGTGGCTCCTCGGCGAGTCTGGCGTGGCGGGCACGGCCAAGAAGGCGCCCGGCCGTTGGCGGCGGCCGGGCTGACGGCGGGGGGCGCGGGTGGACATCCTAATCATTGCCGGGTTCGTGGCACTGATCGCGATCGGCCTGCCGATCGCGGCGGCCGGGTATTTCGCGGCGCGGCAGGCCTGGCACTGTGGCCGGCTGTACGTGACGACGCTGGCGGCCACGCTCGGGATACCCGACCCGGCCACCGCCGCGCTCGCCGAGCCGCGCAACCAGTCAGCCCCGGGACAGGAGCCCGCCTTCGAGCACTATCTGCGCCGGCAGGCGTGGCGCGACATGAGCCAGGCGCTGCGAGCGGCCCTCGCCGCTGGGCGGGCCGACTACCGCCGGGACTGGAACCGGATTCCGGACCGCCAGATGTCCGATCCGTGGCGGTTTCCCCCTGCGCCGCACCGGTTTGTGCTGAGAGCCGGGCTCGTCTCTGGAACCGCTTTCGCCCTCATTCTCCTCATCGTGGCCAGCGCCGCGCAGGCCGGCATCGGCGTGGTCCTGATCCTGCTCGGCCTGGTGGTGATCGGCGCGCTCCGCACCGTCGAAGCGATTCGGCACGGCAGGCGCAGCGCCGTGCACTGCCCGACCTGCTTCCGGCCCGTCGGCTACCCGTCCTACCGGTGCCCGGCCTGCCGGGCGTGGCACCAGCGCATCAGCCCCGGGCGGTACGGGCTGCTGCACCGGCGCTGCGGCTGCGGGCGGATGAGCCTGCCGGCGCCACTGCTCCTGGGCCGTCCTCGGATGACCGCATACTGCCCGAACCCCGGGTGCGGTGTCCGGCTGCCCGAACTGGCCGGCGCCATCCGCGAGACCATCCTGCCCGTTCTCGGGGGCACCGGGGCCGGGCGAACCCGGCTGGTGACAACCCTCGCCGCGACCCTGCGCGACAGCACGGCCGGGCCTGGCCTGACGCTCGCGTCGGCGGACCAGGTCACCGCCGTGCGCCTCGGCGATCTCGAAGACGATGTCACCAGCGGAGGGTCCACCCTGCCCACTCCGGCCGAGCCCGCCCGCGCCTACTCCTTCTCGGTGACCGGCTCGGCCCGGCTGCGGCGATTGCTGCACGTTCTCGACACCGGCGGGATGGTCAGCCTTGACGACCAGGCCGACGCGGGGCGCTACCTGCGCGTGGCCGGTACCTTCCTGTTCGTTATCGACCCGCTCGCGATCGGACCGGTATGGGCCGCGCTCAGCGCGGGGCGGCAGGCGGAACTGGCGTCGCGACGGGCGGCCCGCTCGCCGAAGGACGAGTTCGACGCGGTCACGCAAAAGGCGCAGGAGCTGGGCGTGAGCCTGAGTACGAGACGGCTGGCGGCGGTCGTGACCAAGGCGGACCTGCTGGCCGGCGCGGACCTGGAAGGTCCATCCGGTGACCACGAGTCCATCGAGCGGTGGCTGGAGGACATGGGCCAGGACCACCTCACCCGGTGCATGCGGCATCTCTTCGGGCACGTTCGGTTCTTCACTGCCGCCCCGGCCGGCTGCGAGCCCTGGGCCGGAAACCTGGAGAGCCTGGCCCGGTGGCTGCTGGCGGAGCCGGCCTGGGGGCGGCGCACGAGGGGCGGGTCCCGGAGATGAGTCCGTACCGGGGCTGGCGGGTCGCGGTGTTCGTCGTGATGCTGCTGGTCCCGGTGCTGGCCGTGGCGGGCATGATCACCGCCGCCGCGGCGCTATGGTAGCTCGCTCCCGGCCGCCACCCCGATCAGGTAATCCACGACCTCGCTCCCGAGGTACGCGGCCAGCTGGGCCGCGAAGACATCCGCCCCGAGGACGGCCCGCAGGCGCCCGAGCAGCTTGGCTGCGGACCGGGCGTACTTCTGGTCGGGCGCGCCCAGGCTGCCGACGGTGAACCAGATGGCCTCGTCTGGCCGCCCGGCATCGGTGAGGTCGGCGCCGAGCTGCCGTCGGCGGCCAGCCAGTTCGGCATCGGCACCCGGGTCGCGGGGCACCTCAGGAGCGCTGCCCGGGGCCGCCGGCAGCCAGATCACCGGCCACCGCCGGGTCAGCTCCGCGGCCACCGCATCCGCTCCGGCCCGCGTGGCCGCCAGCGCCAGCTGCTGGGCGCACGCCACGGCGGCCTCCTCGTCGCCCGTCGCTTCCGCCTGCTCCAGTGCCAGCCGGTACCACGACTCACTGTCGCCTGCGGGCTGGCCGCCGCTCGCCCGGCGGGCCAGCCGGCCCAGGTCCCGGCGGCTGGCCAGCATCATTTCCCCGTCATCCGCCTCCGTGGCAAGGTGTAGCGCACGCAGGTGGAGTTCCTTCGCCGCATCCAGGTCGCCAGCCAGTTGGCGGACGATGCCGCCTTCATTGCAGGCCTGGGCGATCAGCGCACGGCGATCCTGAGCCTCGGCCAGCCGCCGGGCCTCGTCACACGCGTCGGCCGCTGCCTGCCAGCTGCCGCTTAGGCGCTCAGACCGGGCCCGCTCCAGCTGGGCCCGGATGGTGACCGGGGACTGCTCATCATGATCGACGAGGTCGAGGGCCCGCTCGCAGCACGAGATTGCCTGCTCGCGGTCGGAGCTCGCGATGAGCCCGGCCATCTCCAGGCAGATCATGGCAGAATCGGCCGCGAGCCCCAGCATGCTCAGGAAGCCGGCCGCGTAGTCGTACCAGTTGTAGCGCTCCGGCTCCTCCTGGGCCAGCGCCCCGAGCCGCCGGCATAGGTCCGCGATCATCGCGGCGTCACCGGTCTTCTCCGCGATCTGCAGGGCCTCGCGATAGCGGCCCTTCGCGGCGAACGCGTCCCCGGCGGCTAGTTCCGTAGCGCCCAGCTCACGCACGCACTCTGCCTCGAGCGCCCGGTTGCCCAGCCGCCCGGCGCGGTCCCTGGCCTCGGTAAAGCGCCGCTCCGCGTCGCCGAGGTCACCGTTCAGCCGGTCGACGGTACCCAGGCCGACCAGGCACCTGGTCAGGCCGACCTGGTCTGCGTGCTCGTCGGCGATCCTGCGGCAGCGCTTGAACGCGTCTTCCGCGATCCGCCGGGCGCCCGGCGTCCCGTCGGCCAGCTCCACCCGGGCCTGCCCGAGCAGGCTCTCGATCAGGGTCTGCGGGTCGCGCAGCTCACGGCCGATGCGCTCCGCCCGGCGGAGATACTGCCTGGCGCCCGCGGCGTCGCCGCGCAAGAAGCGCACGTCGGCCAGCCGCAGGTCGGCCCGCGCGATCAGCCGCTCCTGGCCGAGCCCCGCCGCTTCCCGCCGGGCCTGCTCGTACCATTCAGCCGCCCGGTCGGGGTCATGATGGGTCTGGGCCAGATCGCCCATCAGGTAATAACAGTCGATCATGCCCGGCCGGTCGCCCATCTTGTCGGCGAGCGCGATGTAGTCCAGATAGGCGCTGCGGGCCTGAGAATATGCTTGCTGGCGCTGCCACGCGCGGCCCAGCTGCAAGGAGGTGTCCTTGGCCAGCACCCAGTCGCGGTACTCCTCGGCGACCTTCATCGCTTCCCTGAAGGCTTGCGCGGCCTGCCCCGGATCATCGCGGCGCAGGTGCAACTGGCCGAGCAGAAGCCAGCTCCGGCCGATAACCGACGCCAGGTCAGCGGCATCCTGGCTGCGGACGGCATCATCTCCGATGAGCCGGGCGGCCGTCGCCCGGTCACCCATCGCAAGCGCCAGCGCCGCGAGCTCGGGGATCCCCTCTAGGAGGGTGTGCTGGCGGTAAGTCTCCTCACACGCGTTGTCCCGGGCCGCCTCGCTGAAGCGCGTGGCCTCGTCATCGTTGCCGAGGGCCAGCGCCACCGCGCCGAATCCCAGGTAGCAGCGGACTTCAAGGACCGGGTCCCCGGCCTCGCGGGCGACGGCGATCGCGGTGCCGTACGCGTCCCACGCACGCTGATGGTCGTGGCCGGCGGCTGCCACCGCGGCGAGCTGTTCGTGCCCGAGGGCCTCCCAGCGCAGGCTGCGGTTCGCCTCGGCGATGTCCAGCGCAGCACGCGCGAGCGCCTCGGCCGTCCCGAGCTGGCCGAGCGCCTGCTCGGCCTTACTCTGCATGTGCAGGAGCTCGCAGGCCAGCTGCCCGGTCCCGGGTACGTCGGCGAGAGCCTGCCCGCACAGCTGCCGGATCTGCTGGTGCTCGCCCCAGCGGAACATGATGGCGCAGGCTCGCAGCGTCACCGCCGCGGCCCGCTCCGGCTCGCCGGACTCGCGCCAGTGATACCGGGCCTCCAGCAGATCGGCCAGTGCCTCGCGGCGGGAGGTGGCGCGCCATTCGTGATAGTCGGCCGCGCGGCGGTGCGCCTGGACCAGGTCCGCCGCATCAGTCAAGGCCGCCATGCCGTCGCGTATCAGGTACTGCAGTCCTCGCGCCGTCCACCGGTGCACCAGGTAGTGCGGGTCGTCGACGGCGTAGCCAGGTGCGACCGCCAGCAGGGACAGCGAGAGCAGTGTCTCGATGGCCCGCTCGAGGCCAGGCCGCTGGCCAGGGTGGCCGCCCGCGTCGCGGTCCTGGCGTACCTGGGCCAGCAGTTCCGGCGGCAGGTCCAGGTCGTCGAGGATGAACCCGGTTCCTGCCCGCTGCGCGCTCTCCAGCTGCTCGTAAACTCGCCTGATCCTGGCGGTCCGGTCCGGGTCAGGGGCAGGCTCCACCGTCTGGGCCACCAGCCAGTTCAGCCCTGTCGCGTCGACCGGCGCGCGGAAGACCGAGGCCGCCACGAACAGCTGGTGGGCCAGCGGGAAGACGCGCAGCCGGGCCAGCAGCCGGTCAACCAGGACGTCGTCGACGATGAGGGTCACCGTCTCCGCGACAGCGTGATCCAGTCTCCCGGCTCCGCGGGCCAGCCAGGCCGCCGGATCCGTGATGCCCCGCGCGGACAGCGCTTCCTCCATGCGGTCCGTGATGTCGCTGAACTGCATCCGGCTGCCGTGCAGCAGGGCGTCCACGTATTCCAGGGCCCGGGGATGGCCGCCCACGTCGGCGTAGGCCTGGTCACGCTCGGGGCGTTCGAGTGCGCCGAGAGCGGGGAGCCGCCACATCAGCTTGTCCGTCTCGGCGCGCGATAGCGGCCCGAGATGATGGGTGGTCAGCCGGCCCGCCGCGCGGGGCAGGTCGAGCGGCTGGCGGCTGGTGATCAGCAGCCGCGCGCCAGGTCCCAGCCTGATCCACTCGCCGATGAACGCGGGCAGCTCCGTGTCGGCCAGCGGTACCGGCCCGCCGTCCTCGGGGATCTGGCTGTCCTCGGCGATGTTCTGCTCGGCGTCATCGAGCACGATCAGCACGGAGATGTCGCCGATCATGCGGGCGAGCACGGCCAGCAGGTAGCGCCATCCCTGCTGCGGATCGCTCAGCGCGGCGGCCAGCGGACCGAGTTCCGGGCGGGTCAGGAGGAGCTCGGTCCCGGCCGCCTGGAGGATCTCGGCGGGAGTGGTGCGGCCCCGTATGAACAGCACGATGCCGGTCTCGTCGCGCATGGCCGTCACCAGTCGGCGGGCCAGATGGGTCTTGCCGATCCCGCCGATGCCGTAGATGGCGACAGCGGGCTGGTCCCCGCGCAAGACCCGCAGAAGCCGGCGCACGTCGTCACGCCGGCCGACGAATTCGTCCAGGCCGATGGTGCCGGCGGGAGGGATGGTCGCGGCCCGCCGGGACGGCGGGGCCGGGACGGCCTGGTCGATCAGCGGGGAGGGATCCGTCCTCAGGTACAGCGCCGGTGCCCACCACTCGGCCAGCGCGGCATCGGGATGCCCGGGTTCCTGCTGCCGCAGTTCCTGTCGAGCGCGCTCGGCCTCGCGCCGGGCATCGGAGAGCGCTGTCAGTGGGTCGGCCGCGCCCGGGCCGCGGGCCAGCGCCCGGTAGAAGTGGCTGGCCAGGTGGATGGCATACCGGTCGCTGACCTCCGCCGCCATGGCCAGGACCGCGGGGACCCCGTGGCTGAGCAACTCGCGGGCGAGGCTGGGCACCTCGCCGCCGTCCGCATCCGGGTCGCCGGGTCCGACGGCGGTATGCGAGCCCGCCAGCACGATCAGCGGGACGCCCCGGCCGGGAACCAGCAGCTCGGTGGCCAGCCGCCGGATGCCGACCAGGTCCGGGCGGCCGTCGGCGGTCTCCAGGATCAGGGCGCCCGCGCTGGCCCGGCAGGAGATGTGCAGGACATGGAAGCGTTCCTCGCGCAGCGCGTCCCGGATGGCGCTGGCCGTGCCCCAGTCCAGCACCCGGACGAGGGCCCGCCCATCGATACGGGCGCGGTCGACGGCCATGACGATGCGGTCGAGCTCGGCCTCGTAGTCCAGCACCTCCTCGCCGTCCGTCTCCGGAACCCCGATGGCGGCCAGGATCCGCAGCGGCTCAGGGATCAGGATGGCCGGCGTGCTGCCCAGGCCGCGCACCACGCGGTGGAGTTGGCTGCGGGGGTGCAGGACGAGCGGCTGGTCGCTGCCGGGCAGGCATAGTGTCTCCCACGGCAGAGCCTGGAGTTGCGGGTCGGCCTCGACGTCGAGGGCAATCCGCAGGGCGGCATTGCGCCGCTCGGCCTCGGCCAGTTGCGCGGCGAGCAGCTCACCCGCCGGGCCGGCCAGGAACTGCTCGCCGAGCGCCTGTCCGAGTGCGATCAGGTCACTCTGGGGCACCTCGCCTGCCAGCCTCCGGCCAGCTGACCGGGCGACGGCAACAGCCTGCCGCCGTGCCCGCTCGACCTTCCACAACTGCTCGTACACCCGGTTACCCGGCCCCTGATGCGCGACCTGAGCCAACTGCCTGCCCGGGGCCGCGGACACCACCACCTCCCTGGTGCCGACCCGGACCGTTACGCGCTGTGGCCCTTCCAACCGGAGCCGGTCGTCATCTTCGATCCCCGGTATTCCGTCGAGACCGGAGCGCATCGGCCGCTCACCGCGCAGTGCGTGGATCAGCCGGCTCAGGCGGTCCTCGTAGTCGGGCCCAGTTCGGCAGCCGCGGAAGTCGACCGGGACCCACGCGCGTATCAGCGACCGCGGAAGGTCGACGTCGGCCAGGATGACGCTGATGAGGCGCTTATTGTTCTCGATGGCCTGCTGCACCAGAAACTGGCACTCGGCCTGCACCCACGGGCTTCCCCCTGTACGTTCGCCCCAGACGATGAGCCCGTCCGAAGCTTTACTCAGCCCGTCATTTAGCCGGGCGATGAGCGGATCGCCTACGATGATGTCCCACGCATCGAGGAAAACGCTGATCCCGGCCCGCTCGAGGTCGCCAGCCAGCTTCTGGCTCCATTCCCCGTCATGCGAGGAATGCGAAAGGAAGACCGAGCCCAGGGTAGCCACGGCTAATCCGCCATCCTCCGACCGCTAGCGTCTTATCACCGTAACCGCCATTCCACCGGATGGGTAGGTACCTATCCGGCCTGCGGCGCTGGACGTACTGGGCTTCAGGCGGCGTGGGCCACCGCGTTGATGCTATGAGCCTCCCTGCCTCTTGTGTCCTGCGGCGGAGCAGCGGCAGGTGCTTCTGCTTCTCTGGCGGGGTGAGGAACAGCCGCTGGGTGCAGCTCGTCAGCAATCAGGGTTCGCGAGACCATCGTCTTTACCGATGTTCCGTGCAACTTCCTCGTCGATGATCGCCGTCCCGCCATTCACCGAGACCCAGGCAAGGAGAGCGGCTTCGCCGTTATTCCGCTCGGCTCCCCGTCCAGTTCCGCCTTATAGCTGGCGAAGGCGGCGAGTTCTGCCATCTCCGTGAGGTCCGTCGGCTTGAGACACGCCTCCGCCACAGGATCGAGAGTCGGTCGATGCGTGCCGCCTTGCTCCAGTTCTCGAGCGACGTTCCCTAGCAGGATCGCTTCATTCTCCCCCGAGGATGCCTGCAGTTCTCTCAGGCAGTCTGCTCGCGTGAAATGGATCAGTGCAGTGGTGTCGAACACGATGCTTGACATGGGAGGCTGGGTCCTGACGACTAGTATCCGAACCAGTCATGTGGTCTGGCTCGGGTAGATCGGACTCAGCGAGTGTTTCGTGGAGCAGTTCAACTGTTTTCGCTGGAGTGAGTCGCTTCCGCATGTAGGCCGCTTTCACTGAGCTTGCGTATTCCTGTGGAATGCTGGGCGGCTCCAGTTCAACGGTGAAGCGCTCGCCGAACTCGAATAGCTCGCCCTTTACGAGGTTGTTTTCAACGAGAGCCTCGCGCGTGCGGGAAGTCGATCAGGCCTAGGTTCCTCAGATGGTTGCATGCAGCCGTCCAACTGACACTGAAGCGCGCTGCGATCACGATGGCTACGCGCCGCGCGGGAGCGCCCGAGAACTCGTTCCAGACATTCACGACGGCCGGGCGAGGCATGAGATAGGCAGCGAAGGCATTGAGCATGCTCTCGCCCTCAGTTCCGGCCAAGCGGGCGGTCGGCTCGTATGCGTCCCCCACGAGGTGGTGGCCGAGTTCATGCGCGAGACTGTACCGGCGCCGTCCGGAGTCCGTCGTTCCGTTGACGACTGCTACCCGCAAGCCGTCCACCTCAACTGAGGCAGCATCACCGGCATCAGAACCTAGAGCGAGAGAAAACCCTAGTAGACCAAGCCTTTCCGCGAAGATCTGGAGATCGCGCAGTGGCCCGTCGGGTAGTTCGGCCCCGGCCCATCGCGCAAGGTTCTCCGCTTCCTCGTAGGTTTCAGGCATCTTGTGGATCACTCGCCCGCGCTGGGTCCGAGGTCATCCGGGGATAGCGCCGTCGGCGCTGTGACGCCGAGTGACGGACGCCGGCCGAGAGAACGCGCGCGGAGCCGCCGTTCTGGGTGAAGGTCAGCTTGGTATTGATCAATGCCCGGCGCAATCCAGATCAGGTGGATCTGCACTCGGCATATCAGCTGGCTCCGGCATGCCAGGACAGGCACGATATCCGGGTTCCTGAACCTGTGTATCGAGTTGCCGTCGCCCCGGCAGATGATGGTCATTCCCGGCGCAGCCCATGTAGTCGCGACGGGCCGCAGGGTGAGCTGGATCGCGTGACCGTGGCTGGCGAACAGCCCCCCTCATCGGGGGACGCCTGTAACTGGCTCGAAGACTACGGCATCACCGTCGCGGTTCTCGGCCACGCTGGCCGCTGACTTGGCGATGGTCCCCAGAAGCGCGCCCTTTCCCACCCCTGATGTCATGGGGGCTGTGCTCGGCGGTGACAGTGAGCACGCCGTCCTGACCGGTGCGGCAGCCGGCGGACCTGCCCGGTCAGCTTCTCCACCGCATCATGACCGCTGCGGCGGCTTGGCGGTCAGCGTAGCCGCCACGCCTGTGCCAGCGGCGGCAAGCGGGGGCACCTGGAGCGGAGTGGTTCTCACCCGTTCATGATGGTGTCATGAGCGAGCTTGACGTCGTCGTCATCCATGTCCGCGCCGAGCAGGCCGCGGAGTACGAACGGCTGTTTGCCGAGCGTGTGCTGTCGCGCTGGCGCGAGCACAAGGCGCGAGGCGCGTTCCTCAGCGCCCGGATCTCCAAGGTCGCGTTCGGCACCGATGATCGCCGGGACGTGATCAAGTACGTCATCGCGGTCGAGGTGCCAAGTCAGCCGCGCACAGCGAGCATGACGCCGATCCCGGTTTCCAGGAGTTCAACCGTCTCGCGGACCTCCTGCAGCCCGAAGACCCGCTGGTCTCCGGCGGAGAGGTGCTGCACGCCGTCTGGCCAGCGCGAACCGCGGCCCGGTGACGTCGAGGGCTGCAGGGGTCCGGCCGGGGCTGGCCACGAGCGCGCAGGAGCCGCCGCGGGTACGTAGCCGGTTGTGGCGGCCCGCCGGGGGCGGCCAGGTCGGCGGAGTCGAGGAGGTCCGCACTGCGCAGGTCCGCGATGATGTGCTGGACGTTAGCGTCCTGCATCAGCTTGTGCCACTGCTATGTCGTTCAGGCGGCGGTGCACTAGCGGGATGGCCTCGGCGCCTTCTCCGACTGCAGAAGCGACTCGCTTGACCGATCCGTGCCGGACGTCGCCTGCGGTGAATACCCCTGGCAAGCTCGTCTCAAGCGGTAGCGGCGGACGGCCCCGGGCGGCCGCAGGAAGGTCCGGCCCGGTGAGGATGAAACCCCACTGATCGCGTGCGACGCTGTCGCCAAGCCATTCCGCCTGCGGTTGCGAGCCGATCAGGACGAACAAGGCGTCGGCGAGGACTTCCCGCCGCGTCCCGGATTCTGTGTCTTCCAGCACCAGCGATTGGAGATGACCGGTACCTGCGCCGTCCACCACCTGCACGCGGTAACTGACGCCCACGTTCGGCGCGGCGTCGATCTCGCGGATGAGGTAGTCAGACATGCTCTGCGCCAGTGACTGCCCGCGCACGAGGATCGTCACCCGGGCAGCCCACTTGGCCAGGTGCAGCGCGGCCTGCCCGGCGGAGTTGCCGCCTCCCACCACGACCACGTTCTGGCCGCGCATTGCCGGGGCCTCGCTGACCCCCGCGCCGTAAAAGACTCCCCGGCCCCGCAGCTCCTCCAGGTTCGGCACCCCGAGCCGCCGGTACGCGGCGCCGGTAGTGATGACCACGGTCCGTGCGCCTAGCCAGCCGCCATCGGATAGCTGCAGCCGGTAGCGGCCGTCCTCGGCCGACAGGCCCTCGACCTGGCGCATGAACAAGAACGTGGCGCCGAACAGCCAGGCCTGCTGCCAGGCCTCCCAGGCGAGCCTGGATCCGCTGATGCCCTGGGAGAACCCGGGGAAGTTACGGATCATGGAACTGGTTCCCGCCTGACCGCCGACGGCCTCCCGTTCCACCACCACTGTCCGCAAGCCTTCGGAGGATGCATAGACCGCAGCGGCAAGCCCCGCCGGGCCCGCGCCGATCACCGCGACATCGAACACCTCCCCGGCCGGGAGCGGCGGCATCACGCCAAAGGCGTCGGCAATCTCCAGGTTTGACGGGTTAACCAGCGCGGACCGCTCCGCCCCGAACCGGAGCACGACGACCGGCAGTTCCGGTGCCTGCAGCGCGAGCTCGCGCAGCATCAGCCGGCCGCCCTGGGAACTGGCATCATAAAAACCCATCGGGATGCCGTTCCGGGCGAAGATGTCCCGCAGCTCCTGAGACCGCGCGGACCACCGCTCGCCGATCACGTGCACCGCCTCGAAGCCACCGCCGGGCCGGCTGCTCGACTCGCTGAGGAACCCGGTGATCGAGTGGTGGAAATCCTCATCCGGGGTCTGCACCGGATGCAGCACCCAGTGATTGATCTTGCCCACGGTGACCGCCTGGAACAGGAGCCGGGCTGTTTCCCAGTCCCCCCATCGAACAGCGGCCACGCGCGGCATCGCCGGGTCAACGGCACGGATCGCGGCCAGGACCTCGATGCCATCGGGGTCTTGCGCACCGACTACGCCGATGACCAGCGCCACGGACGTGCCAGTACCCAGCAGGTCCCTGACCCGGGATCCCAGCTCCCCGGGCGCGCCGCAGACAACAACCTGATAATCCGCGCCGTACCGCCTGGACAGCTCCCGGCTCAGGGCCTCCACGGCGGCGGCGTCGCGGCCG
>Ga0134128_10003999_pt1 | contig 18044 bp, 22 predicted proteins | sample KB31754_FD_96462 | JGI IMG/M metagenome (GOLD analysis project Ga0134128, IMG submission 96462) | Terrestrial soil microbial communities with excess Nitrogen fertilizer from Kellogg Biological Station, Michigan, USA - KB3-175-4 | ecosystem: Environmental > Terrestrial > Soil > Unclassified ... | reverse complement strand
CTGGATGTTCGGCGCCGCCGGCCTGTCGGGCGCGCTCTACGGCTACGAACAGCTCCAGGCTGTGCCCGACCCGCTGAACGCGATGCGCGGCCTGCTTGCCGGGATCATCCCCGCGCTCATCGGGCTGGCCCACCTGCTCTTCTCGTGGCTGTGCTCGCGGCGGTCGTCCACCGCGGGGACCAGTACCGGCTACTACCGCGTCCGCACGGTCGGACGCCGCTTCTGAGCATCTGAGATTGACGGGGGAGGGCGCGATGGCCTTGTGGGGATTCCGCCGGCGGCCGGATCCGCAGCGCGACCTGGCGCAGATCGGCAACGTGCTCGGCCTGGCGATCGACACGTTCGACCGTGACGTGACCAGGGCGGCGGCGCGGCAGGCGCGACAGCAACAGAAGACGAAGCGGACGCGCGTGCGGCCGCCGCGGGCGCAGATGCCGTGGCCCGACATGCGCCGTCCGGCGCGGCACCGCGCCGCGCTGCCGCAGCCGCTGCGGACGCAAACCGTGCCGACCGTCCTGTCGCGGCAGCGGCGGTTGAACGGAACCGGCCCCGCGTCGGTCCAGGCCGGCACCGCGCGGGTCGCGGCGACGATTCGCAATCGGCTGCGCGCAGTGCGCAGCGGCCTGAACCGGTTGACCCGGCGGCTGGGAGGGCGCGCGCGATGAGAGGCGTGCACGACTGGCCGATCTCGTGGCTCGCGGCCGGCGCCGCCGGCGTGATCGGCTGGACGGTGATCACCGCGCACCCGCGGCCGGTCGAGCAGGGGGACCCGCCGCGGCTGCCGCGGGCCTACGACGGACGCGTGCTGGCGATCGCGGAAGCGATTGCCGTCGCGGAAGGCTATTACGCGTCCGGCGAACACGACGGGCACTCGCTGCCGTACCGCCTGAACAACCCGGGCGCGCTCAAGAAGCCGGCCCTCGGCGCCGACGATCTGCCGACCTGGAAGGACACGGGGATCGTCGTCTTTCCGACGCGCGAGATGGGCTGGGCCGCGCTGCATCACCAGGTGCGCGTGATGGTCACCGGGCGCAGCCGGATCTACCAGCCGAGCGATCCGCTGTCGCTGGTCGGCGAGAAGTACGCGGAAGGGGACTCGAACTGGGGCATCAACGTCGCCGCGAGACTGGGCGTGCCGCCCACGGCGAGCGTCGGCGACGTCGCGATGTCGCGTTAACCCGAGATTGTCAGCCGGTTGCCGCGATCGGGAGCGGCCGCTGGGAGCGCGGAGCCTCTGGCGCTTCGCGTTGGCTCGTGGCCCGGCCGCACCGGCTGACAAGGTCTTCGTCCGGAAACCTGGTGAGGGACATTCGATCATGGCCGCATCCCCCTGGCAGTCCGGTCGCGTCACGTGGGCCGACGCGCCCGCGCTGATGCTCGCGGGCGTCAGCGCCGTCACCGTCACGACCGGCGCCCGCCTGCTGCGCGGGCAGGGCACCTTCCTGATGCTCGCGCTCGGCGCCGGCGTCGCCGGCGCGACCTTCGTGCTGGAAAAGCTGCTGGTCGAGCGCATCAGCGCCGTGCGTCCGCGCCAGAGCCTGCCGTCGCTGCTCCTGTGCTGGGCGCCGTTCTTCTTGCTGGCGACCGGACTGGCGACGCTGGCGACCTTCTCGTGGATCGCGCCGGAAGTGGCGCGCCGCGATCTCGAGCAGAGCCGCCGCGATCACTGGACCGCGGAAGCGCAGAAGGTCTCGCAGTATCTCGTCCATCTCGCCAGCGCCGCGCGCCGTGAGATCGCGGCGACGCAATCGGCGATCGAGGCGGAGCGGCGCCGCGTGGCTGCGGCGCGGCGCGACTCGGCCGAGCCGATTTCCGCCGAGCCGCTGCGCGCGCTGCAGCGGAAGCTGGCGGCGGCGCGCGAGCTGGACAAGCGCGTTCCGTCGGTCGAGCGCCTGTCGTTCGATCTGCCGGCGCAGCCGCTCGAAGCGGAAGCGCAGATCGATCGCGTCTTCCGCGATCTGTCGGACGTCCACGCTTCCGCGCTGCTGGTCCTCACTGAGCCGCCGGCGCTGCCGGTCTACGCGCCGCTCGCGGCGCCCCCCGCCGATCTGCAAAGCGTGCTCGCGGAAGAGACGCGCAGGAAATCATGGCGCGCGATCACGGCGTGGGGTGCGGCGCTGTGGGTCGAGCTGCTGCCGATGCTGGCGCTGTGGCGCGGCGGGCGGAAGATCCCGCTCGCCACGCGCATCCTGCAATGGCGGCAGCGGCTGCGCGACGTCTTCGACGCACTTATGGGGCGGCGCGGCGCGATGCCGCTGCCAATCGTCATCGAGCCGCTTCATGTCCGCGGCATCGTCCGCGTCGCCTCGCCAGCGGAGTACACGCTCAACGACTGTTCGCCGCTGCTCGAGGAAGCCGTCCATACGCTGACCGACGTGCTCGGATCGTACCGCTTGAACCGCGTGTCGAACGCGCACGGCGAAAGGCTCGACGAAAACGTTCCGCTCCTGCCGCAGCTCAAGGGAGAGCCGCTGGTCCTTTCCGTTGTCGAGGGTGTGCAATGAAACGTCTGATCGCCGTCTGGTCGCTCTGCATGCTCGCCGCGCTGGCCTCGTTCGGGGCGCTGCTGCTCGAGGATCGCACGCTCGGCCTGCCGCTTCCGTACTCGCTGCCGCTCGCCTTCGGCGCGACCGCCGTCTTCGGTCCGCTGCTCCTGATGGCGGCGGCGAAGATCTGGCCGGTGCGTCCGATCGTCGTCCGCGCGCCGGCACCCGTCGTCGTTGCCGCACTGCCGGGATCGGCTGAAGCCTCGCGCCACTCCACCGTCGCCGCGCCGTTCGCTCACATCCGGAGGCCGGTGCGCGCCGCGGAAGGCGTGATTCTGTTCGACATGGCCAGCGTCGAGGCCGCCCGCGCGCATGCGGCATGACCCGGATTCCCAATCGCTCGATCGTGGCGGCCGCGACGCTGTTCCTGGCCGCGTCCTCCGTCGCTGACGTCGGCGTCGCGGCGCTCTACTCGCGCGCGATGACGAGACTGCGCCGGGCGCCGTCGATCGGCGAACGCGGTGTCCGCCTGCTGGCGCGTCCCATCCGCCTCGCCCCGCACCAGTACTTTCCGAGAGCGCGCCTCGAACAGCACCTGCAGCGCATCGGCTATTACAGCAACTGCCCCGGCGAGCGCGGCTGCTTCGCGAGAAGCGAACAGTCGGTGACCGTGTGGGCGCGCTACCCGGAACTGCCCGATGTGGCGATCGGCTGGCACGGCGACGAGGTGTCGTGGATCGCCACGCCGGCCGGCGAGGCCCGCCATGAAGCGATCGTCGAGCCCGAAACGATCCTGACCGAGACCGGCGATTCCGAAGGCGCCTTCAGCCGCACGCGCAACGATCCCATTCCGTACTCCGCCCTCGACGGCACGTCGCTGCTCGATGCGATCGTCGCCAGCGAGGACCGCTGGTTCCCGACCCACCACGGTGTCGACTTCGGCCGGCTCGCGCTGGCGCCGCTCGCGGGCGGCGGCGCGTCGACCGTGACGATGCAGGTAGCCCGGCTCAGCGTGCTGCAGGATCGCAGCCGGACGCTGGTGCGCAAGATCAACGAGATCGGCGCGGCGATGGCGATGGAGCGGCTGTACTCGAAGCCGGCGATCATGACGGCCTACGTCAACACCGTCGATCTCGGTGCCCGGCGCGGCCGGCCGATCCACGGCTTCGGCGCCGCGGCGCAGGAGTTCTTCGGCGTCACCGACGTCAGGCGGCTCACGGTGTTGCAGTCGGCGACGCTGGTCGCGCTCCTCAACCAGCCGTCGCGATACCTCGACGATCTCCAGGCCGGCGACGACACGCGACTCCGCAAACAGCGCAACCGCGTGCTGCACCTGATGCAGCGAAACTTCCCGGAGCGCTATGCCGAGGCGGACATGGCGCGCCTCGAACGCCTCGAGGCCGCGCTCGCGCCGCCGGGAGCGGCGGCCGACGCGCTGCAGCGATCGAGCCGCCACTTTCTGGACTACGCCGCCTCGGACATGCCGCGGATCGACGCCGGGCGCATCTACCTGACGCTGGATCCCGAACGGCAGCAGATGGCCCTGGACGCGGTCGACCAGGGGCTCGTCGATCTGCAGCAGGTCGTGCGCGCCTCAGTCACGCCGAAGCTGCAGGCGGCGCTCATCGCCATCGATCCGCACAGCGGCGACGTGCTGGCGATGGTCGGCGGCCGCTCCTACGACGAGTCGCAGTTCAACCGCACCGCGAGCGCGAGCCGGCAGCTCGGGTCGATCATGAAGCCGTTCGACTACCTCGCTGCGTTCGAGCGCGCCGCGACGGAAGAGCGGACCGACATCACGCCGGCGACGATCGTCGTCGACGCCCCGGCGCAGTTCACCTTTCCCGGCCGGCGCCCGTGGCGGCCGGCCAACTACGGCAACGACTACGCCGGATCGATCACCTGGCGCCGCGCGCTCGCCGAGTCGCGCAACGTCTCCGCGGTGAAGGTCGCGTCGTGGGCCGGTCTCGACCGCGTGGCGGCGCTGTGGGAGCAGGCGTCGGGGCAGCGGCTGCAGGACAGGCCGCCGTCGTTGACGCTCGGTGCGATCGGCGGCACGCCGGTGGAGGTCGCGCGCGCCTATACGGTGTTTGCCAATGGCGGCGTCGCGCCGGCGTTGAAGACCGTCGGCGCCGCCATCGAGAACGGCCGCGCTCTCGATATGAAGGTCGCGCCAGAGGTGCGCGTCGCGCGCCCCGAGACCGCCGCCACTGTCGCCGACATGCTGCGCTCGGTCATCGACCAGGGGACCGCGCGAAAGGCGCGCGCCGCGGGGTTCACCGCCGATGCCGCCGGCAAGACCGGCACCACCAACGATCTGCGCGACGCCTGGTTCGCCGGCTTCACGCGCGATCTGCTCGCGGTCGTCTGGGTCGGCCGCGACGACAACCAGCCGCTCGGCCTCACCGGCGCGCAGGCGGCGCTGCCGATCTGGACCGCGTTCATGATCCGCGCGACAGGGGAGCAGCCACCCATGCATCGCAAGAGTGATGGACAGCCACAGAAAAACACAGACGAACACAGATGATGTGAATCGATCCGAACTGGTCGATGACCCGGATCCAATCAGTGTTTATCCGTGTTTATCTGTGGCCTTTATCTGTGGCGGTCAGCGCGGGAGCAGCCCGCAGATGGACGGGAATCGGAAGCGGCTCGCGTAGCGCGCCAGGCCGACGGCGGCCGCGAATGACGGGCTCGCCACCTGATCGCCGAGGCCGCCGACCTCTGGGGCGGCGCAGCGCACGGTCGTGCCCAGGCTCAACTCTGCCAGCTCGGTGAATCCTGGCAGCAGTGCGCCGCCGCCGCAGAGCACGACGCCGGCGGTGAGCCGGTGCTCGAAGCCGGCGGCGGCGATCTCGCGCGCGACCCCGCGCAGCAGCTCTTCGCTGCGGGCCTGGAGGATCGTCGCGAGCACCCGGCGCGGCAGCATCCGCGGCGGGCGATCGCCGAGGCTCGGCACGACGATCTCTTCCATCGCATCGACCAGCGGCGTCAGGGCGCAGCCGCTGCGGCACTTCAGCCGCTCCGCGTCCCGTGTCGGCGTGCGCAGCCCGATCGCCACGTCCGCCGTCAGGTGATCGCCGCCGAGATCGATCGCCGCGGTGTGCCAGGGCACGCCGCGCTCGTACAGCGCCATGCCGGTCATGCCGGCGCCGATGTCCACGACGGCGACGCCGAGCTCCTTCTCGTCGGCCGTGAGCACTGACTCGGCGACCGCCAGTTGCGAGACGACCACGTCGAACGGCGCCAGCCCGGCGCGGCTGGCGCAGGCGGCGAGATCCCGGGCCGACGAGGCATGGCCGGCAATCACGTGGACGTTGGCTTCGAGCCGCGTCCCGGTCATGCCGCAGGGATCGCCGACCTCGTCGCGCTCGTCAACCTTGAAGTGCTGCGGGACGACGTGCAGGATCTCCCGTCCGCCGCTCAGCATGAGCGGTGTCGCGGCGGTCACCGCGCGGACGACGTCGGCGCGATCGATGGCGCGGCCGGCGGTGGTCACGACCCCGCGGCTGTTGACGGCGCTCACGTGCGCGCCCGACATGCCGAGATGAACGCCGTGGATGGCGAGCCCCGCGGTCAGCTCCGCCTCCGCGACGGCCCGGCGGATCGAGGCGGCGGCGGCGTCCAGGTGCGTCACGGAGCCGCGGCGGATGCCTTCACTGTCGGCGGTGCCGAGCCCGAAGACGTCGAGGCGATCGCCGGCGATCCCGGCCACCAGCGCGACGACGCGCGAGGTGCCGACGTCGAGGCCGACCACGTGCAGGCCGTGTCCCGCGCCGGTCACGACGGCCGTTCGAGCGCTTCGAGCCGCGATTTCATGTCGAGCAGCTCCGCTTCGAAATCGGTGTTGCCGCCCGCGATCTCCGGCCGCGCCTGCGAGCAGAGAAAGGAGCTCTGCGTCCACCAGTCGATGCCGATCTCGCGCGCCTTGTCCACCGACGAGATCAACAGGCGGATACTGATCGTCAACAGCTCGACTTCGACCAGACGGATGCGGATGTCGCCGGCGATCACCACGCCGCGGTCGAGCACGCGCTCGAGCACGTCGGCCAGGTTGGCGCCGTCGGTGGAGTGGACGATCTGGGGCATCACGGCCTCCTACGCGTCGAGCAGGTTGCCGACCGGCCCGAGATCGAGATTGAGATCGTCGATGCCGAACTGCCGCTGCAGCGTGTGGATGGTCGCCTCGGCGTCCATCAGCCCGCGGCCGAGGCGCTCGATCTCCTCGCCCGAGAGGCTGCCCGCCTCGATCCGCCGCATCGCCTGCTTTTCCATCAGCTGGCGCAGCAGTTCGACGAGGGCCAGCACCAGCTTCAGCAGCCCCTTCTCGATCTTGTCGGGATCGATCTCGACGCGGACGCGCGGCGTCTCACCCGGCATCGCGCACCTGCACTTCCAGCTTCGTGCGCCGCGCGGTCTCGACGGAGGTCAGCACGACGTTGACTCCCAAATAGACGAGATCGATGCCGGCCACCGAGATGACGACCTCGCCGGCGACGACCGCTCCCTTGGTGAGCACGCGGTCGAGCACTTCCGCGAGGCTGACCGGCCGCTCGAAACCCGCGGGGCGCGGAATCGAGCAGCCGCGCGGCGCGGTGAGCGTGGTCGTGGTCATGAGCTCTTGACGTCCCCACGGCGGCGCATGCGCGTCCGCTCGTAGCGGACCATGCAGCCGTTGTGGTCGAGGCGGAACTCGTACATGCCGAGCAGATCGTTGGTGTCGGGTACGCCTTTGCGCTCGACCAGCTCCGCCGTGACGCGCCATCCTTCCTCGTCCCGCGCCGCCGACGTGATCGACGACACGCGCAGCCGCAGCTGCGGCAGCGAGCGGTTCATGGTGTCGATGATCTGGAACACGGTGAGCGGTCCGCCGGGCGCCGGCGGTGGCGCGAAGGCCGCCGGCGGCGTCACCACCGGTGGTGGTTCGAAAACGGGCGGCGGTGTCGGCGCCGGCGGTGCCGCACAGGCGGGCTGCGGTGTCGGTCGATCGATCGGCGGCGGCAGCACGATCGCCGGCGGCAGCTCGGCGATCGGTCTCGTGACCGGCGGAGGCGGCTCGACGGCCGCCGGCGCCTCCTCCGCTCCCCACTTGTCCTGGAACTTGGCGCGTGCGATCTGTTCGAGGCGTTCGAGCAGTCGGCACTCGCGCGCCTCGAACTCCCGGTCGGAGATCGATCCTGATTCGAGGAGGGTGTAGAGCTCCTGCAGCTCCTGCTTGATCGAGTCGTCGTCGAGCCACTCCTCCTGGGCCTTGCGCGCCAGCTCCTTGAAGAGCAGGACGGCCGCGCTGCCGGGCGCCGCGAGCAGGCTGTCGAGCAGGAACATCGTGCGCCTCAGTTGTGGGACGCCTGCCGGGCGCCGCCGAGCCGGAGGTTGACGAAGCTGTACGGCGGCCACGGTCCGCCGTAGCCGAGCGTGAAGTCGGCGTTGAAGCGGCCGGCCACCGAGGGGACCGCCTCCTCGAAGGCCGCGACGCTCTGCCGATGGACGAGCAGGCTGGCCTGGCAGACGACGCGCTCGTCGCGCGGCGGCACGGTGACGCTCTCGCCGATCACGCCGGCGAAGCCGTCGAGCATCACCTTCGTCAGCAGCTCGCGCTCACGGCTCAGCGTCGCCTCGAACTGCGCCCCGACCTGGAGCTTCTCGTTCATCGACGGCTGGCGGTTCTTGAAGACGCGATCGCGCAAGGTGCGCAGGTCGCGGTTGTGGCGGACCAGCCATTCGAAGACGTTGTCGACGCTCCAGCGCAGCGTGACGCTCATCTCGCAGCAGTGGCCGAGGCGCGCCAGCTCGGCGCGGATGTCGTCATAGTTGCCCTGCATCACCGCGAGAATCTCGTCCTCGGTCTCGCTGATGTGCCCGAACGCTGCGGGAACGAGCGTCGCATGCGTGCTGAGATGTCGGACCACCGCGTGATGCGGCTCGACGTGGCGGCGCAGCGGCATCAGCCGCTGGACCGGGTGATCGCTCACCACCGCGGCGAGGTCGCCGAAGGGGACCAGGTGGATCGGCGCCCCCGCGAGGCCGCGCAGATCGGGCGGCGCCTGGCATTGCCGATCCGTGAAACCGTACAGATACGTGCCCGCGCTCGACATCATTCCGCTCCTCTGGTCTGTCAGTACTGCAGGGTGACTTGCATGACCCCGGCGGGCAGCACCGTCGGCACGACGGGCGGAGGCGCGCCCTCCGCGGCCGGCGGCTTCGACGGCTGGATGAGCGGCACCAGCTTTGTCTCCGCTCCGGCGATCGCGATCAGCCGGGTCTTGATTCTCACGATCCGCCGCTCGAGCGAGATGCGCTCCTGCTCGAGGCGGTGCCGCTCGCGCGCCACGTGCGCAAGGTGCATGACGGCTTCGGCGGCGTTGCGCGCCTGTCCCGGCACGCTGCGGATCCGCCGTGGGATTTCCAGTCGCTTCGCTCGATTCATCGTTCTTCTCCGCGCGGCGGCGATCTCATCGCAGGCCGAGAATCGCCGTCCGAATCGCTCCCTGCGCCACCATCCACCGCCCGTCGCGCCCGGCCGGCGGCGTCGGGTGCAGCACGTCGAGGCACGCGTCCATGAACAGCGGGTCCTCGAACGGCCGCTCGCCGCCGATCTGCTTGAGAATGCGCGCGATCATGACGCTGGCGCGCAGGGTCGGCTGCTGCGAGGCGCCGTCGGCGCGGATGCGGCGCACCATCTCCACGATCTTTTCCGCGACCGCGCGATCGGCGCCGGCCCGCGCCTGCGTGATCGCGATCTCGGTGTCGCGATCGTAGTAGTCGACCTCGATGGTGATCATGCGATCGCGCAGCGCGCTCTGCGTCTTGTGCACGCCGGCGTAGTCTTCGGGGTTGCTGGTGAAGACGGCGCGGAACTCGGGGTGCACCGGCATGTAGGCGCCGCCCGGCGTGTCGGGCAGCGGCAGGATGCGCTCCTCGAGCACCGCCAGCAGCACGTTGTTCGCCTCGGGGCGCGATCGCGAGAACTCGTCGTAGACCAGCGTGTAGCCGTGCTTGCACGCCGTGGTCAGGCGGCTGTCCACCCACTGCGGCCGCCGCACTTCCTGCGTCTTGTGCACCGAGCGGACGAAGTTGTCGGTGACCTTCGTCGAGACCATCCCCTTCTCGCGCCCGACCAGGTCCGAGGTCACAATCTCTTCGTCGCCGAACATCATGATCACCGGCCGTCCGCGCTGGTTGGCGACGTGCATCGCCAGCGTGGTCTTGCCGGTGCCTGCCGAGCCGCGGAAGTGGCAGGCGTAGCCGGCATCCAGGTAGGTCATGGCGCGGCGGCACAGGTTCTCGATGTGCGGCGTCAGGACGAAGTCTTCGCGCGGCTGCAGGCGCAGCACCTTCTGCGTCAGCATCGCCGTCCCGCCTGCGCCACGCTGTACAGCCGCTGCTGGATCTGCTCCACGAGGCCGACGTCGACGAGCCGCGAGACCACCGCGACGACGCGGCGCCAGTCGACGCCGAGCGCGTTGCCGACGTCGCGCGCGCGCGCGCCGTCGGGGCATCGCGCGATGACCCCGAGAATCTCGGCGGCGAGCGCGTCGCCCGCCGGATCGAGCGCGGGGTCCGCCTCGTCCTGGAGATCCCAGAGAGATCCGTACGCTTCCATGGCCTGCTCCTCGTCCCGCGGCTCCGGCCTACGTTCCGATCTCCGACATCTGCTCCATCGTGGTGGTGAGGCCGACGGCTTCGGCGTACTTCAGCCAGGTGTCGACCGAGGCGATGACGACGCGCGCTTCGATCGCCAGCAGCTCGATCCCGACCAGCGTGACGCGGACGAACGCGTCGATCACGCATCCACGATCGAGGATGCGATCGACGACTTCGGCGAGGCTGGACCCGTCGGTGGAATGCGTGATATTTGCGGACATTCAAATCCTCCTGAACGGCGTGATGCGTGAACGTAATGCACGACTGGTTCCCGATCGCGGTTGCTGCGTCCTTCGGCGAAACCGGCGGCGTGCGCGCGGCGCGGCGACGTCGGGAGGAAACCGAATCCCGCGGATCGGGAATCGGTTCCCGATCCGTTCGCGGTCGCCGTCATGCGATCGCCGCCGCGAAGCTGTAGGGGGGCCACGGCCCGACGAGATCGAACGACAGCCCCGACGAACGATGCTCGTCTTCGAGTTCGGCGAGCGCGGATTGCAATCGTGTGAAGCGGTCGCGTTCGACGAGCAGCGCGGCGCCGACGAGGTGATCGCTGTCCGCCGTGCGCGGCTCGCCGGCCAGCGCCGCGACCGATGGGTCGCCGCCAAGCCGCGCCCACACACGCTGTTCCAGCGACGTGCGCGCCGCGGCGACGCCGTCGTCGATCGCCTTCTGCAGCCGCTTGCGCGCGAACCACGCGTGACCGTCGGACAGGCCGGCGAGTTCCGTGCGGGCCGCCGCGATCCGCGGCTCGGACGCCTCGATCTCCGCCGCCAGGGCGGCGGCGTCGACCGAGATGCGCAGCGTCCATTCGTCCCTGGCGTGGAAGCGCTCGAGCATGGCGGCGATCGCCGCGCGCCGATCGAGCAGGACCGTCCGCACGGCGTCGAGGTTCGGCGCAAGCGTCCCGAATTTCAGCGGGATGACGGCGGTCATCGCATGCACGCGCTGCAGCAGTTCGTGATGGCGCAGCGCGCGCGGCGTGACCCATTCGAGCTGTTTCTGCGGGCTGCGCGGTTCGGCGGGTTGATAGGCGGAGGCGTCGACCGCGCTGGCCACGCAGGCGATCTCGTCCGACGGCACGATCAGGACGCCGGTGTCGTCCTCGACGGCGCGCAGGTCCTGCGGCAGCCCGATCGGCAGCCGCACGAACCCGTACATATAGATGATCGGGGACGCGCCGCCGATTACTCGTGGAGCCGCTTCCACAGCCTCAGCTCCAGCACGCCGTTGGCGTAGCACGAAACCGTCCTGGTCTCGTCAACCTGTTCGGCCAGCGGCAGTTCGGTACGATACTTCCGCCCCGCCGCGTCGGCCTTGATGACGAGGCGATGGCCGTCGCGAATCTCCCAGTGCACGCCCGCCTGCGCCGCCCCCGGCAGCTCGGCCACGACGAGGTAGTGATCCCCTTCGTCGTGCACGTCGGCCATCGGCTCGCCGGTCTCGTCGGCGATCGGCGCACGCTTGCGCGTGCGCGGCAGGCTGACGATCGGGCGCCGCTTCGGCGCGACACGCGGCCCGATGCGCACGGATGCGCCGTAGATGGCGCGCAGCCCTTTCAGCCCGATCGATCCCGTCTCCGATGCGTTCACCGCGCCGGACGCGTCTTCGGGCACTTTCTCCGCGATGTCGCTGGCAATCTGCAGCACGTTGCTGATCCCGCGGAACAGGCCGTCGAGGCCGAGCGGGAGCGTCACCCGCGGGCGCGGGTCACCGGGCTTGTCATGTGTCCTCACTGCGACGTCCTTTCGTGGTGTGGCGGTAGGAGGCTTGCAAGCAAAGGTCCACGATGTCCGCGACCGTGACCGCACCGGCCGGCGCCAGCGTGACGCTCCGCGTCGTCGAAGCGCGCTTCCAGGACGTGGGCCGCGCGCGCGCGCGTCTCGATCCCGGCGACATGCTGCGCCTCGGGGCGACGGCGGGCAGCGTCGTCCAGATCACCGGCAGGCGCATCGCCGCCGCGAAGGTGATGCCGGCGTTCCGCGACGTGCGCGGCCGCGCCAGCGTCCAGATCGACGGTATTACGCGCAGCAACGCCGGCGCGGTGATCGGCGAGACGGTCGCGCTGACGGTCGTCGAATCGGTCTCGGCGCAGCGGCTCGTGCTCGCGCCCGACGGGGCGCTGGTGCTGCGCCAGCTTGGCGGGGATCGCGTCGCGCGCCTGCTCGCCGACATGCCGGTGGTCGCCGGCGATCGCGTCCGCGTCACCGCGTTCGGCGCGCGCTTCCAGGAGTTCAGGGTCGTCGACACCGTGCCCAGGGGCATCGTCGTCGTTCGCCCCGACACGGCGGTTCGTCTCGAGTCCGCGGGGGCGTCGCCCGCCGCGGGACGGCTGTCGTACGAGGACATCGGCGGCCTCGGCCCGGTCATCCAGCGCGTGCGCGAGATGATCGAGCTGCCGCTGCGCTATCCCGAGGTCTTCGAGCGCCTCGGCATCGATGCGCCCAAGGGCGTGCTGCTCCACGGACCGCCGGGCTGCGGCAAGACGCTGCTCGCGCGCGCCGTGGCCAGCGAGACCGAGGCGTCGTTCTTCTCGCTGAGCGGGCCGGAGATTATCAACAAGCTGTACGGCGAGAGCGAAGCACGGCTGCGGCAGGTGTTCGATCAGGCGCGCAAGGACGCGCCGAGCATCATCTTTCTCGACGAGATCGACTCGATCGCGCCGCAGCGCGAGCGCGTAACCGGCGAAGTCGAGAAGCGGATCGTCGCGCAGCTGCTCGGGCTGATGGACGGGCTGGAGGCGCGCGGCCAGGTCATCGTCATCGGCGCGACCAACCTGCCCAACGCGCTCGACCCGGCGCTGCGCCGGCCGGGGCGCTTCGATCGCGAGATCGCGATCGGCATTCCCGATCTGACCGGGCGCCGCGAGATGCTCGAGATCCACACGCGCGGCATGCCGCTCGCGCGCGACGTCGACATCCCGCACCTGGCGGGAATCACGCACGGCTTCACCGGCGCCGACGTCGCCGCGCTCGGCCGCGAGGCCGCGATGGCGGCACTGCGCCGCGTCCTGCCGACGATGGATCTCGACGAGGCCTCGCTGCGCCAGGAGCAGCTGCTCGAGATCGAAGTGGCGATGGACGACTTCCTCGCCGCATTCCGCGAGGTGGAGCCCTCGGCGATGCGCGAGGTGTTCGTTGAGATCCCCGACGTCGGCTGGGACGACGTCGGGGGTCTTGACGACGTGAAGCGGATGCTGCGAGAGATCGTCGAGTGGCCGTCGCAGTACGGCGAGCTGCTGCGCGCCGCCGGCGTGCGCATGCCGCGCGGCGTGCTCCTCTGCGGTCCGCCGGGCACCGGCAAGACGCTGCTGGTGAAGGCGGTCGCGCAACAGGCCGGCGCCAACTTCATTTCGGTGAAGGGGCCCGAGCTGATCTCGAAATACGTTGGCGAGAGCGAGCGCGGCGTCCGCGATGTCTTCAAGAAGGCGCGCCTCGCCTCACCGTGCGTCATTTTCTTCGACGAGATCGACGCCATCGCGCCGCGGCGCGGCGGCGCCGGCACCGGCCACGTCACCGAGCGCGTGGTCGCGCAGATCCTGGCGGAGATGGACGGCATCGAGGACCTTGGCGACGTGCTGGTGATGGCCGCGACCAACCGCGCCGACATGCTCGATCCGGCGCTGCTGCGGCCGGGACGGTTCGACTACACGATCGAGATCGGGCCGCCCGACGAAGCCGACCGGCTCGCCATCCTGCAGGTGCACGCGCGCGACATGCCGTTGGCCGACAACGTGGACCTGGCCGCGATCGCGCGCGACGCCCCCGGATCCAGCGGTGCGGAACTGGCGCGCCTGCTGCAGGATGCGGCCATGTGCGCGGTGCGCGAGCATGTTGCGGGCGTCGCCGACGCCGGGCCCTTACGGATTTGTCGACGACACGTGATGGAGGCGCGTGAGGCCGATCGTGGACGCAGGCGTTTCGGCCAACGGTTTGTCCGCCACGGCGCGTGATGCGGGAGTACACTTGCTGTGCCTGCCCCCGACGGGTGTCAGCATGTCTCTCGAATTCGAGCGGTCGGCCTGCGCGGCGATCGTTCAGTGCCTCCCCGATGCCGTCCTTCTGGTGGATGGCGATCTGCGCGTCGCCCTGGCGAACCGCGCCGCTGCGGCACTCTTCCGTCTGAATCCCGACCGCCTGCCCGGCGTGCCTGTCGCCTCGCTGGTCACTCAGCCCGATTTCGAGGACTGGCTGCGCGACTTCGGGAGCCGTGGGACGAAGGTCATGGAGGCGTCGCTCCCGGGCCGCGGGCGCGGACGCACGCCGCTGACGGTGCGGATCACCGCCGTGCCGATCGCGCTGGCGATGCGGCGCCGGGGCGCAACCACGGCGCGCCGCCGCGACTACCGGCTGGTCGTCGTCAAGGACATCAGCGACACCGCGGTGCTCGAGGCGCAACTGGTGGACTCTGAGAAGCAGGGGGCGATGGGGCAGCTTGCCGCCGGCATCCTGCACGAAGTCCGCAACCCGATGAGCAGCATGGGATCGAACCTGTCGTTCGTCCGCGACCGGCTGCCGGAGTCGATCGAGCCCGCGGTCGCGCAGGCGCTCGACGTGAGCCTGGAGTATCTCGATCAGATGCGCCAGCTGCTCGGCACACTGTCGGGCTTTCCACGACGCGCCGCCCCCCGCTACGAGATCGCGGATTTGCAGGACCTTATCCGCCGCGCGGTCGCGTTCGTGGCGCGCGAGGCGGAACGGCGCAAGATTCAGTTGACCGCCGCGTTCGCCCCCGGCCCCATCACCTGCGAAATGGACGCCCGCATGATCAAGCAGGTCCTGCTCAACCTGCTTCGCAACGCCATGGAGGCGATGCCCAACGGGGGCCGTCTCGATCTCCGGACGTCCTTCCGTCCGCCCGACCCGCACAGCCCCGCGGTGGTCCTGATCGAGATCGCCGACAGCGGCGTGGGTATTGTGGAATCAGATTTGCGAAGGGTCTTCCGCCCGTTGTTCACCACGAAGCCGCGCGGCGCCGGATTGGGCCTTTCGTTCTGCCGTCAGGCGGTGGAGGAACACGGCGGCGAGATCCATCTCATGAGTCGGGGCAGGGACCGCGGAACCGTCGCCCTGGTTTCGCTTCCCATCCGGCAACCGATCAACGATTGACCACACCACGGGGAGGTATTGATGACGCCTCCGGCGGGGGTACTCATCATCGACGACGACCCAGGGGTGATCCACGCGTTGTCTCCGGCGCTCGCGGAAACCTACGACGTTCACACGGCTACGAGCGGGGAAGACGGGCTCATGGCCTACGAACGGGTTCGGCCGCATCTCGTCCTGCTCGACGTCATGCTGCCGCAGATGGGCGGGCTGTCCGTGCTGCGCGCCCTGAAAAAATCCTCGGCCGATCTTCCCGTGATCATGATGACCGCGTTCGCGGAAGTGCAGACCGCGGTGCAGGCGATCAAGATGGGGGCGCTCGACTATCTCCAGAAACCGCTCGATCGCGACGTGCTGCTGCGGCGCATCGAGCAGGTGGTCGCCCCGTCCGCCTCGCCCCAGGCCGCGCGTGCGAACGTCGTCGGCGAGAGCGGCGCGATGAAGCGCGTCTGGAAGGCCATCGAGCGTTTCGGGCCGACCGACATCCCGATCCTGCTGCAGGGGGAAACCGGCACCGGCAAGGGGCTCATCGCCGAGACGATCCACCAGATGTCGTCGCGGCGCCAGGGACCGTTTGTCGCGATCGACTGCGCGACGGTTCCGCACGAGCTGGCCGAGAGCGAGCTGTTCGGCCACGAGGACGGCGCGTTCACGGGCGCCGGCAAGCGCAAGCGCGGCCGCGTGGCGTTCGCCGATCGCGGGACGTTGTTTTTGGATGAGATCGGAACACTGGCTGTAGGGACTCAATGCAAACTGCTGACGTTACTCGAACGGCAGAGCTTCTCGCCGCTGGGCGCGCGCGACGTCCATCCAATGCGCCTGGACGCACGGTTCATCAGCGCGACGAACCTGCCGCTGCAGCAGGCGATCGAGTCCGGTGACTTCCGCGCCGACCTTTACCATCGCCTGAACGGCATCAGCATCGAGCTGCCGGCGCTGCGCGATCGGGAAGGGGATCTCCCGCTGCTGGCGCGTCACTTCGTCGCCGAGTTCGGGCGGCGCTACGGTAAGCCCGACATTGGCGTCGGGGACGATGCGCTGGACGTCCTGCAGAGTTACTCGTGGCCCGGTAACATCCGCGAGCTGCAGCGCGTGCTGTCGGTCGCGGTAGTGGTCGCCAACCACGCCGTGTGCGCCGACGATCTGCCCGACCACATTCGCAACGCGCGCAGGCCCAGGCCGCTGCGTCCGACGGCGCAGGAGCTGCCGTTCCCGGCGCCGGATCCCGCATCGGGACCGATCAACCTGCGTGAGATCAAGGAATGGGCGGGGCGGGAAGCGCAGAAGCGGGTGATTCTCGAGCTGCAGAGCCGGACGAACATCAACCGTCAGGACCTGGCGCGGCTGCTCGGCGTGGATGCGAAAACGCTGCGGTCGAGGCTGCGGGAGATGTCGAGTGAGGCGGCGGCGTCAGGCGGCATCACCCGCCCGACGCGCCGGTAACACGGAGGCCGTCGCCTCAGCGAGCGGCGACGGTCTTCTTCGCCTTTTCGGCCTTGGCGGTCTTCGCGGCGGCCTTGCGCGATTCCGACGTCTGTGCGCCGAAACGCTTCGTGAACCGGTCGACGCGGCCTTCTGTGTCGATCAGCTTCTGGCGGCCCGTGAAGAACGGGTGGCAGTTGTTGCAGATTTCGAGGTGCAGCTCCGGCTTGGTTGACCGGGTCTTCCACGTCGCGCCGCACGCGCAGCGCGCCTCGATGTCGTGGTACTTCGGATGAATCCCTTCCTTCACGGCCTGCTCCTTGGTGCCTGCGGCAAAACAACAGTATATCACAGACGCTAACTACCGCCGGGCCAAGCAATTACGGTGAGGCTTCGGCCTAGGGCCCGGGGTTCGCCTGGAGCCGCTCGAGGTAATCGATGAGGTTCTTGAGCCGCAGCTCCGACTTGCCGTGGCCCTCGACGCTCCGCATCACCGGTCCCCAGATGGGCATGTCGCGCGTACCGTGCGCGGCGACGACGGTGTCGCCGACGATCGCCATCTTCACGGCCATCGCCGGGAACTTCCCATTGTGACGCGCGGCGATCGTTGTCAGATCCGACGGCGCCTTGACGAGCGCTCTCACCGCGGGTCCGTCGCCCTTTCCGCTGACGCCGTGACAGACCGCGCAGTAGGCCTTGTAGGTCGCGCCGCCCGACACGTCAGCCATCGGCGTGATCGGCACCTCCTTGATCTTGACCTCCTGCGCCCGAGCGGCAATGGCCGACGCGACCAGGAATGCGAGCGCGGCGGCGGGTTTGTCAATGAAACGCACTTGCCGCGAGGAGATCATCAACGAGCGTGCCGGGTGGGCCTCTTCCCTGGCCCTGATTCCCTCTCTTCCTGGCCCTGATTCCTCTCTTCTTCCTGGCCCTGATTCCTTGGCCCGACACCTTTCACCTACGGGATGTCGATCCACCGGTCCCAGCGATGCCGGCGCAGTTCGTCCATCACCGGTCCGTCCAGCCGGCGGCCGTCGCTCGCCGCGATGTTCTGTTCGACGTGCCGCAGCTTGCGCATGCCCGGGATGACCGTGCTCACGGCGGGATGCTGGAGAATGTGGCGAAGGGCGAGTTCGGGCATCGACATTCCGCGCGGCACCGCCTCGCGCAGCTTCGCGACGTGCTCGAGCGTGTTCCGCAGGTTGTCGCCGCCGAAGTAGATGTTGCGGAAATCCCCCTCCGGCCACGTCGTCTGCGGCGTCAGCGTATCGGTGAGGCTGCCTTCGTCGAAGGGCACGCGCGCGATGACCGCGATGTTCCGCTTCTGGCACTCGACGAACAGCTCGTCTTCCGGCGCCTGGTCGAAGACGTTGTAGACCACCTGCACGCT
>Ga0134128_10003998_pt1 | contig 18047 bp, 14 predicted proteins | sample KB31754_FD_96462 | JGI IMG/M metagenome (GOLD analysis project Ga0134128, IMG submission 96462) | Terrestrial soil microbial communities with excess Nitrogen fertilizer from Kellogg Biological Station, Michigan, USA - KB3-175-4 | ecosystem: Environmental > Terrestrial > Soil > Unclassified ... | reverse complement strand
TACCCCCAATTTAGCAAAGGCCTCCGGGGCTGGCCAAAGTTTTCGGTCGAGCCGCCCTGCTAAGCGGGCTGCTCGGCCGGCGGCGGGTTCTGGCGCGCCGATTCCGTCGCCTCTTTCAGCCGGCGCTCGAACGAGGCGACCAGGCCCAGCAGGTAGCTCTGCCCCGCGCGCGAGAGCCGATCCTCGACCGCCCCCGACGCCCGGTCCAACCAGCGCGTCTCCTCGCGGTCGCCCTCGGGGTTGGCCGGCTCGCCTGGGTCGGCTGTGCGTCCGCCGCTCTCGGCCCAGCGCCGCGCGGCCCGTTCGATGCGGGCGCTCATCCAGGCGGGTGCTTCGAGCGCCGAACGCCCGAGCACCTGCCCCCCTTCGCGGAACGCGATCACCAGCGCTGCCCGCTCGGACTCGGCCAGCGCGCCGTGGATCGCGAAGCGGAGGATCGCCGCCTGCGTCCGATCGATCTCGCCGCCCACGTGGAGCTTGGCGCAGTAGTGATCGAACAGCATCCCCAGCTGAAAGGTGGTGGCCATGTCTTCGGCGCGCCGGCCGATGGCCAGGAGCGCGAAGAACTTCCGCCAGGCGAGCTTGAGCGCCAGCAGCGTCGCCGCGGTCAGCGTCGCGTTGCGCACCGCCGTCCCCTCGCGCGGATCACCGAGCAGCTCGGCGGAGGACTGGGCGATGTCCACCTGCCGGCGCTCGCCCAGCTTGATCAGCATCCCCGCCCGCACCCGCCCGGCCAGGTAGTCGTCGAGGACGGGCAGCGGCACCGCGCCGCCGACCGCGGTCGCGAGCAGCGCGCGCCGGACGATGAGCCGCCGGTTCTCGGCCAAGTGGTCGAGCCGCGGCGCGCCCGCGCCGCCGGCGATCGACACGAGCTCAGGCGTTCCCGGTCCGGAGACGCGATCGCTCATGGGCGACCCTCCTTGGGGGCGCCCGAACCGCGCCGCTGCGGCGCGCGCGGGCCGTGCCGCTCCGGCTCGGGCGGGCGCGGGCCGTGCCGGTCCGGCTCGGCCAGCCCGTGCAAAAGCTCGCGCGCCTCCGGAACCGTGCGCTGGCGCAGGACCAGCTCGTCCGCCGGCGGCCGCTCGATGGGCGGCGTCGCGCCCACCTCGGTCAGCGCCGCGTGAACCTCGACCGTCCCTTGCTCGGGCCCGCTGTCCCCCTTGGCCTCGAACTCGCTGGCCAGGTCGATCGCCAGCAGCGCGCCGGTCGCATCGTCGACGATCCCGCTTCCCGTCAGCTTGTCGATCGCCACGCTCCCCCGCCACCCGCGGAGCCCGACCAGCGGCAGCGAGGGCTTGGTCTTGGCGGCCGGCGTCTCTTCTCCGCCGAGCGCGAGCGCATACGCGGTGGCCGGGCGACCCGCGGCGGCGGCGCCGGTCTTGGCGACCTTGGCGCGCGGCGCGCAGAGCTCGAACGCCGCCCAGGGAGCGCCCAGCCCCTGTTCCAGCAACCTGCTCGGCTCCGGCTCCTCGGCGACGCGACGGATCATCCTCCCATAGCGTAGCGCAACGGCGAGCTCGCGACCGGTCAGGACAACCTCCCGGCCGCCGTCCTGATCGTTCTCCTCGCGCATCCGGTAGTTGCCGCTGTGGTCGAGCCAGACGTCCGTGGTGGTGGTGATCGCCAGCGGCGTGGCGCCCGCCCGTCCGACCGCATAACGTAGCGTCGCGTGGTAGTGCCCCCCGCCGAGCTTTCGCAGCGCGTCCGCCAGGAATGCCGGCCGAACGGCGTCGGTGAACGCCGCCGGCTGGGCCGCCGGTTTGCCGCCGCGCTTGCCGCACGCCCCCGCCCCCAGGGCGACCAGCGAAAGCGCGAGCGCAGCGACATAATTTCCCTTCAAGGCGCCCGGAACCTTAGCATCGACCCGCATGGGTGAGGGCCTCGCCTTTCTCTCGTCCGCCTGGGCGACAGCGATGGCTGGGCTGTTCGGCGCCGTGTGGGGCAGTTTCTTCAACGTCGCCATCGTGCGCGTTCCCCGCGGCGAATCGGTGGTCCGCCCCGGGTCGCGGTGTCCGAGCTGCGGCGCGCCGGTGCGCCCCTTCGACAACGTCCCCCTCCTCTCCTATCTGCTCTTGCGCGGCCGCTGCCGCGCCTGCCGGACGCCGATCTCGCCCCGCTACCCTCTCGTCGAGGCGTTGGCCGCGCTGCTGGCGGCGGCGCTGTGGTGGAAGTTCGTGGCGGCCGAACCGACCCAGGTGCTGGGCGTCCGCCTGGCCCGCTTCGCCTGCTACTTCGCGTTCGGAGGCGTTCTGCTGGTCCTGTCGTTCATCGATCTGGCGACCCGGCTGCTCCCCGACGTCATCACCCTGCCGTCCCTGCCCATCTTCTACCTCGCGGCGTTCGGGGCGCACGGCGCAGACTGGCGGGCGCGGCTCATCGGCGCGGCGGCGGGCTACCTCTTCTTCCGCCTGATCGCGGACTTCTACTACTACGTCCTCAAGCGCGAGGGGCTCGGCCTCGGGGACGGCAAGCTGCTGGGGGTCATCGGGGCGGTGCTCGGGTGGCAGGCGCTGCCATTCGTGGTGTTCGTGGGCGCCACGGTCGGCGCGCTGGTGAGCCTCCCGCTGGCCATCGCCGCCCGGCGCCGCGACGCCGGGTCCGCGGAGCCGCTGCGAAGAGCCCAGATCCCGTTCGGGCCTTTCCTGGCGCTGGCGGCTCTCACCTATCTGTTTGGCGGGCCGGAGCTGATCCGCGTCTGGCTGGGCGGGTAGGCCGGCGTCAGCCCGGGTGGCCGTCGGCCGCTCCCGCGTCGCCGCCGCCGACCAGCGGACCGGTCGAGATCGGCGGCAGCGCGGTGCCGGCGCCGCCGTCGGGGACCTGCCCCGGCAGCGGCAGCCCCCACATCTCGCGCCGCTGGCGATAGAGCGGCGCTCCATAGAGCAGCTCGGAGAGGCACGGGTGGTAGGGGAGCGGCCAGCTCTGGCCCCCGGCGGAGATCTCGGAGTCCTGATCGGTCACCACGCGTTTCGCGCCCGCCTTCTCGGACCAGCGCACCTCGATCTCGATCGCGTTCGCCGCCGCCAGCTCGGGCGGCAGGCGACGCCAGTTCTGGTTCAGCACGCGCCGCAGGTGCTTGAGCTGAAAGTCGTCCTCGAAGGCGAACCGCTCCTTGCCGCCGCGCGTGGTCTTGCCGCCGCTCTGCCCTTCGAGGTCGAGGGCGCTCACCACGCGGGGCGGCGGCGCGGTCTTGATCTCGAGCGCGTCGAAGTACTCCTGGAGCCCGCACATGTCGTCGAATCCGACCTGGCCGGGGGGAATCGCCGAGAGGTCGCGCCGCAGCGCGATTCCGCAGCCAACCCCGAGCAGCAAGAGGCCCGCTCCCACCCAGACGATCGTTCGCATGCGCGGCATTCGGCGTCGGCAGATTACAGGCTCACTTGCCTATCGGCAAAAACGCGCCGACCTACATCAGTAAAAACCTGAATCGGGGGGCTGGCGTCTTCCGCCACGCGTGCGCACCTTCGCGCGCAAAGTTCAAGGATCCCCGCGCTCAAGGCTCAGCTCACCCCACCACTTGAGGTCCCGCCCGATGATTCCCTCCCCCGCCTCCGGACAACCACAAAGTTTCGGTTATATTACTACAAATAGCTACTGGGTTTTGGCTTACTTATTCGAATTCCTCGGGGAATTCGCGTGTAGTTCCATCGGGTTTGCAATCGAAACTCACTTGCCTACAGTGATCCCGCCGCAACGAGCAACACGCCGATGAAAATGCTTCGACATCCCCCGTCAAAAGAACTCTGGAAGTTTTGCATGGAGCGACTGCGGGAGCTGCGCGGACCGGACACCCGGGAAAGAGACCTGGCCAACATCCTCGGTTTCGAGCACTCGCGCGCCGTTCGCTGGAAAGAGGGGCAGATGTACGTCGATCGGGCCGAGTACCTGGTCCGTCTGGCCGACGCCCTGGACGTCGAGACCATGCTCCTGGTCGCGATGGCCTCCGGAACCCTGACCGTGGAGCAGGCGCACCGGCAGATCGCGGGCGCCGGGCGGCTGGACGACGGAAAGCGAAAGAAAGGGGCGGTCCGAGCCGAGCCCCTGGAGGTGGCCACCGATGCCTCGCTGTTCGCGCTCGACGGCTCGAAGTTCGAGGCGGCGGGACGAGGCGTGGTGCTGCTGATCGCCGGCAACGGCGAAGGGCGCCTCGAGTTCGGCGAGGCGCTGGCCCGCCACACCGACGTCAGCGGCATGGTCGCGAGCGGCCTGTCGATCGGTATCTGCCTGGCCGAGCGCTACCGGCCCGAGCTGGTGTTTCTGGACCTCGGCGTCGCCAACGTGCACGCCTTCGAAGCCTGCCGGGTGCTGTCGAGCCTCACCAGCCGCGCCCAGCGCCGCTGCCGCGTCGTGGCCGGGACCGCCACCGTCACCGACGAGGTGGAGAAACCGGCGCTCATGGCCGGGGCCGCCAACGTCACCCTGTTCCCCTTCCCCTCGAGCCTGTTCGAGTCCGAGCTCGACCGCCTCGAGGAACGCCTGGGGCCGCGCAAGGTCGCGCGCAGGTAGTCCCTCCCAAACCCTCCCGCGATGGGCTCGTGCCGGCCGAGCCGTCACTCTCGCCACGCCGCCCGCGGGGGCGCCGAAAGCCTGATAGGGTTCGGCGTGGATGGAGCCGACCCGGCCGACCGCGGCGGACGCGCCTGGCGTCCTACGACGACGCGCCTCTTGGTTCCTGATCGCGGCGGCGTATCTGATCGTCTCGCCGTACTTCGAGCGGCTCAATAACCCGAACGAGAACGTCCGCGTCTGGGCGACGCGCGCCATCGTCGCGCACCACGTGCTCAACATCGACGCCCTCCAGCGCGAGTGGGGGTACGTCAACGACAAGGCCAAGAACGACCAGCACGTCTACTCCAGCAAGGCTCCGGGGGTGAGCTTCCTGGGCGTCCCGGTGCTGTTCGCAGAGACCGAGCTGCGCGCGCTCTGCGGGTGGCCGCCGCCCGGCAAGCGCGAGACGACCTTCTGGCTCCGGCTGGTGGCGGTGAAGCTGCCGATGTTGGTGTTCTTCTGGTTCTTCGCCGGCTACGTCGAGCGGAAGACCGGCTCGGCGCTGGCGCGCGATCTCCTGCTCGTCGCGCTCGCTCTGGGGACGATGCTCTACCCCTACGGCGGGATGTTCGTCGGTCACGCGCTGGCCGCCGCGGCGGCGTTCGGGGCCTTCATGTTGATCGACGATCCCGGCGTCGAGACGCCGGCGGCGAGAATGCCAGGCGCGGTCGCGCTTCGGCTGGCGGGGGCGGGCCTGCTGGCCGGCCTGGCGGTGACGCTCGAGTACCAGGTCATCCTCGTCGCCGCGGCGCTCACCGTCTACCTGCTCGTCCGGCGTGGGCGCGCCATCCTGCCGTTCGTCGCGGGCGCCCTTCCACCGGCGCTGGCGCTCGGCGCCTACCACACGGTGCTGTTCGGGCGGCCCTGGACGCTCCCCTACGCGCGCATCGAGAACCCCTACTTCGCCGCGGTCGCGCACCACGCCGGGTACGACGGCCTGTCGCTGCCGCACCTGGCCGCGTTCCCCGCGCTCTCGATCTCGCCTTCCTACGGCCTGTTCGCGTTTTCGCCCGTCCTGTTGCTGGGGCTCGCCGGCGCCGTCTGGTTGGCCGCACGCGGTCCCCGGCGCGAGGCCGTGCTGGTGTTGGCGCTGACCGGGGCGATGTTCCTCTTCAACGCCGGGATGGGAAACTGGCGGGCCGGGTGGTGCGCGGGACCGCGCTACATCGCCAGCCTGGCCCCCTTCCTGCTGCTGCCCCTGGTCCAGCTCTGGCCGCGCCTCGGCCGGCGGTGGGGGCTCACGGCGGCGGTGGTGGGGCTGGCCATCCCGTCGGTCCTGCTCAACGTCGTCTCGGGCGCGCTCTACCCGCACTATCCGGAGGCGTTCGACAACCCGCTCTTCGATCTGGCCTTCCCGCTGATCGCCGCCGGATACACGCCGTACGGGCTCGGGTGGACGCTCGGGCTGCGGGGCCTTTGGGCCTGGGTGCCGCTCGGGCTGGCGGTGCTGGCGGCGCTGGCCCTGGTCGCGGCCGGCGACGATCCACGGCCGCGGCGGGCCACGGCCCACCTGGCCCTGGCGCTGGCGATCGCCGGTGGCTTTCTGCTCCCGCTTTCGGCGTACGGCCGGCGGCCGCGCCCCGAGGAACAGCGAGCCACCGCGACCGTCCGCTCGCTCTGGGAACCGGCGGGCGGCGTCCCCCGCTCTGAAACTCGCCCGCGGCCGTGATAAACGGGGACAGCGCCCGAGGCGGCGCCACCGGCATGGACCTCAGCGTCGTCCTTCCCATCTACAACGAACGCGACAACCTGCTCCCGCTCTTCGACGAGATAGCCGAGGTGCTGGCGGGGACGGGGAAGACGTTCGAGATCATCGCCGTCGACGACGGCAGCACCGACGACGGCGCGGCCGTCATCCGCCGGGCGGCCGCCGACCGTCCCTACCTGCGGGCCATCTTCTTTCGCCGCAACGCCGGCCAATCGGCGGCGTTCGACGCCGGGTTCCGCGCGGCCAGCGGCGCGCTGGTGGTCACCATGGACGCCGATCGGCAAAACGATCCGCACGACATCCCGCGCCTGCTGGCCAAGCTGGACGAGGGGTACGACCTCGTCACCGGCTGGCGCAAGGAACGCAAGGACGGCTTCTTCCTGCGGCGGGTTCCCTCGGTGATCGCGAACTCCTTCATCCGCCGGGTGACGGGCACGCAGATCCACGACCTCGGCTGCTCGCTCAAGGTCTACCGCAAGGAGCTGACCGACGAGCTGCCGCTCTACGGCGAGATGCACCGGTTCATCTCGGTGCTGGCCGACGGCCTGGGCGCGCGCGTCGGCGAGGTGGTGGTCAACCACCGCCCGCGGGTGGCGGGACGCTCGAAGTACGGCCTGCTGCGCACGATCAAGGTCATGCTCGACACCACCACCATCTGGTTCATGCGCAAGTACCAAATGAAGCCGATCTACGTCTTCGGCGGTCTGGGCGCGCTCATGATCGGGGTCTCCTTCCTCATTTCGGCGTACGTCCTCTACGAGAAGCTGCACGACCAGATCTGGGTGCACCGGAACCCGCTCTTTCTCATCGCGGTCACGAGCGCGCTCATGGGCGTGCAGTCGCTCGGCACGGGCATCCTGGCCGAGCTGATCATCCGGACGCACGTCGATTCACAGCGCCACGGCAACCACGCGATCGCCTCGCGCCTCGGCTTCCCTCCGAAAGGCTGAGCGATGTGTGGCATCGCCGGCTTCGTCGCGCGGCAGGCCGACCCGGCCGCGTTGCCCCGCATGCTGCGCGAGATCGCGCACCGCGGGCCCGACGGCGAGGGGAGCTGGCGCGGGGCCGCCGGACCGTTCACGGTCGCGCTCGGTCACCGGCGGCTGGCGATCATCGACGTCGCCGGCGGCGCGCAGCCGATGGCGAACGAGGACGGCTCGGTCGTCATCAGCTACAACGGCGAGGTCTACAACTTTCAGGCGCTGCGCCCGGCGCTGGAGGGCCTCGGCCACCGCTTCCGCACGCGCAGCGACACCGAAACGATCGTCCACCACTACGAGCAGCACGGCCCGGGTGGGGTGGCGGCGCTGGACGGGATGTTCGCCTTCGCGATCTGGGACGCCGCCCGCGAGCGCCTGCTCCTGGCCCGCGACCGCTGCGGCATCAAGCCGCTCTACTACGCCGAGCTGCCCGGCGGCGGGCTGGCGTTCGCCTCCGAGCTGACCGCGTTGCTCGCGCACGGCGGCGTCGACCGGGCGCTCGGCGCCGAGGGGCTGGCGTCGTACTTCTTCTCCGACTACCTGCACCCGCCCCACACCATCGCGCGTGCGGTGAAGAAGTTGCCGCCCGGGCACACGCTGATCTGGGAGCGCGGAGAGCTGCAGGCGCCGCGGGCGTTCTGGCAGGTCCCCGCCGGGCCGGCCCCCGAGAGCGGGGCTGCCAGCGAGGCCACGCTGGCGACCGCGTTGTGGGCGGGGATCGAGCGCGCCGTGGAAGCCCAGCTCGTCTCCGACGTCCCGGTGGGGATCTTCCTCTCGGGCGGGATCGATTCGTCGTTGGTGGCGGCGGCCGCCGCGCGCCGGGGCGGCCAGCGGATGAAGGCGTTCTCCATCGGGTTCGAGGACGGGAGCTTCGACGAGAGCAGCTACGCGCGGCTGGTGGCGGCCGAGCTGGGGGTCGAGCAGGTCACCGAGACGCTGCGCGCGGAGAACCTCCTGGAGGTCGTCGACCTCGCCCTCGACAGCCTCGACGAACCGCTGGCCGATCCCTCGTTCATCCCCACGTTTCTCCTGGCGCGGCTGGCGGCGCGGCACGTGAAGGTGGTGGTCGGCGGCGACGGCGGCGACGAGCTGTGGGGCGGCTACCCCACCTACCGGGCGCATCAGCTCGCCGCCCTCTACGGCGCGCTGCCCGGGTGGTTCCGGCGCGGCGTCGTCGAGCGCGCGGTGGCCTGGCTGCCGATCGACGATCGCTACCAGAGCCTGGAGTGGAAGCTGCGCCGGTTCACCGGCCGCTGGGACGACGCGCGCGTCGTGCGCCACCTGCGCTGGATGTCGACGGTCGATCTGCCCGAGCTCGCCGCGGCGGTGCCGGCCGCGCGCGGGCTGCGGCCGGCCACGCTCGACGCGCGGCTGCCCGCGGGCGAATCAGGCGACGACTGGCTGAACCAGCTCCTGGCGCTCGACTTTTCCACCTACCTGCCCGGCTCGGTGCTGACCAAGGTCGATCGCGCCTCGATGGCCCACGGGCTCGAGGTCCGACCGCCGCTCCTCGACGACGCGCTGGTCGAGCTCGCCTTCTCGCTGCCCTCGCGCCTCAAGGTGCGCGGCGCTCGCGGCAAGGTCCTGCTCAAGCGCGCCGCGCGCGGCAAGATCCCCGACGCGGTCATCGACCGGCCCAAGAAGGGGTTCGCCATCCCGCTCGCTGCCTGGCTGCGCGGCCCGCTGGCGGCCCGGCTCGACGCCCTGCTCGCCGAGTCGCCGCTGTGGGAGAGCGGCCTCGTCGATCGGACGACGTTCGCCGCCTGGCGCGACGAGCACCGAGGACGCAAGCGCGACCGCAGCAAGCCACTTTGGGCGCTCTACGTGCTCGACCGCTGGCTCCGGCGCGCGAACGCGCTCAGAAGCTAGGGAAAAAGGTGATGAGGAACGTGAAGCGGTTCGTCACGGGCGCCGGCGCGACGCCCAGGCAGGTGCCGGTCGGCGGGCGTGGGTTGATGGGGATCCCGAGGTCGACCGAGAGGAGCTGCTGGTAGACGCCGAACGCGTCGTGCAGGACGCGGAAGCTGTAGCCGACGTCGTAAAAGACGTTCTGGCGCGAGAACTGGAGCCCGTCGCAAGAGCTGACGGCCGCCACGTCGGCGAACACCGTCCCGCCGAGCCCGCGCACGGTCGTGAAGTGGAGCAGATCCCAGTCGAGCCCCGCCAGGTAGTCGTCGCGGAGCTGGATGCTGCCGATCGCGTTGGCTCGCCCGAGGAGCACCCCCGGGAAATAGCCCCGCAGCCCGAGCTGCCCGCCCGCGTCGTTGAGCTGCACCGGGAGCTGGATGTTGCCGAAGGTGGCAGAGGCGTTGGCGTCGAGGGCCAGCACGTGCCCCGGCGCCAGCTCGAAAAGGCGGAGCGCCTCGGCGACCGCGTTGACCTGCGACAGGCGCTCGCCGTCGTCGAGCCGCGTGAGCGCGTAGCCGACGCCCGCGTCCGCGCCGACGGCGTGCCAGGGGTCGAAAAGGAAGTCGCGCGTGTCGTGCGCCAGGTGCAGCCGCCCCGAGAGCTGATACCCCGGCTCCGGCGTGGCGCCCTCGCCGAGCCCGAAGTCGGGGTTGATGCGCGCGAAGTTGAGCCCCGCGAGCAGGTAGCTGTCGAGCGTGTTCTTGTCGGCCTGCTTGCCGAAGTTCCAGTAGTAGGCCGCCCCGGCGCCGACGGTGGTCTTCTCGGTGTGGCCCACCGTCAGCAGGATGGCGTGGCGGAGGTCATGCTGCGGCTTGAGAAGAAAAGCGGCCGTGAAGTTGGCGGTGAGCGCGGTGATGTTGAGCAGCGCGCCGAACCCCTCGTAGAGCAGCCGCCAGCGCAGCGGGCGGCGGTTGTCGTAGCGCGGATCGTCTGACGGGCGGAGCGAGCCGAGCGCCGTCTCCACCAGGCGCTCGCGCGGGTCGACCTCGACCGACTTGAGCCCCGCCGGCAGATCGATCGCGAACCGGTGTCCCGCCGTGGCGTCGTCCCAGCGCAAGGTGTGCGTGACGCCGGCCCGGTCGGCCACCGCGACCTCCACCGGCTCGCGGATCAGCTGCCCTTCGCGCCGCACGTCGATCTCGACGTGGTCACCGCCGCCAGCCGCGGGCGTCACGCGCACCGACTCGAGCCGGTAGCTCACGCGCGGCAGCGGCCCCAGCCACTGCCGCCAGAACCAGTCGAGGTCGGCGCCGAAGGTCTCGGCGGCGGCGCGCCGGAGCGGCACCCCCTCGTTGAGCATCTTGCGCGCCAGCGCCGGAAACTTCGCGCTCCCCAGCAGATCGTAGAGCTTGCTGTAGACGAGCCGCGGGCTGGGGGCGGCTGGATCGGCGAAGAGGCGCACGTCGTCGCGCACGCGGTCCTCGTCCCGCACGTCGCCGAAGTAGCTCGACGACGCGGCCAGCAGCGGCGCGTAGATCAACTGATCGACCGCCGGGACGAAGTCGAACGGCCGCAGCAAGTCGGCCGCGTACTCGAGCTTCTTGAACTGCACCACCGCGAACAGCTCGGTGAGGTAGTCGGCGAGCACGCCGGCCGCCATCCGGCGGTCGGCCGGCGCCTCCGTGGCGGCGATCCGCGCGTCGACGACCGCGGTGATGACGGCGCGGGCCAGCTCCTGCCGGTGATACTTGCGCAGGCGCTCGATGGGGAAGATGCGGAAGATCTGGTCGGAGACCAGGATGACGTTGCCGTGGATCTCGACCAGCTGGTGGCGGAGCGGTGCCGCGATCAGCGTCAGCGGCAGCGAGAGCGCCGCTGCCGCGGGACCACCGATCGCCGTCGGCGTGCAGGGCGTACCGCAGACCATCGGGTCGGCGAGCTTGAGCGCCCGCTCGGCGGTCTTGAGCACCAGCGCGACGATGTCCTCGCGCACGTAGGGGAGCGCCTGGTCCTCGCTGCCCGGGGGTCGCGGGTTGCGATGCAGGACGCGGACCAGGTGATGGTTCACCGTGATCGTGTCGGCGCGCAGCACCCGATCGGTCACGATCGTCGGGTAGGGGACGTCGGCGCTCTCGACGGTGACCGCCGCCGCGGCGCCCGGCCAGACCACCGGCTCGCCGTTCACCACCAGACCGAGCGCCCGCGGCGTACGCAACGTGACCCGCGCGCGCCCCGCCCGGGCCGGCGCCCCCCGCAGATCCCAGCCCGACTCCGTCTGCCCGGCGGGCATCGGGTAGAACCCGCCCATCAGGCGGCAGCGGCGCCCGTCGCAGCCGAAGGCGCCCAGGCGGCGCGGCACCTGGGTGTCGAAGTCGACGTCGATCGTCGTCGCGGCGCCCGGCGCGAGCGGCGCCGGCAGCGTCACGCGCGCGATGGTGTGCGCCCCCGCGGGGGTGTCCTCCAGCGCCACCGGCGCGACCGTGTCGTCGGCGCATGCATTGGAGATGGTGATCGCCGCCGGCGAGAAGACGATCCCCGGATAGAGCCAGTGGTAGTTGACGTCGCCCAACGCCTTGGAGCGCGTGGCCAGGTGGTTCGGGTAGAGCCAGAGCGCGACGTCGCGCAGCGGGCGGGCGGTCCGGTTGACGACCCGCAGCCGCGCGTGCCCGACCACCCGGGAGACGCCGGGATCGAGCGTCACCTCCAGCGCCACCGACGGTTCGGGATCCCCGCCCGCGTGCGCCGGCCGGACGGCCAGGACCGCCGCCGCCAGCGCGAGGGCGGCCACCCCGGCGCGAACCGTCATCGCGCGCGGGCCGGGCTCAGGGGCCGATCTCCGCCGCGCCCTCGCCCCCCGGCGCGGCGATCGCCGTCGACGCCGCGGCGTCACCCACCGCCGGCGCCGGGCCGTAGTCGACGCCCGGCTTGCGCACGTAGGCGACGATCGGCTTCTTCACCTCGCCCATGATCCGCCCCTCGAGCACGTTGACCGGCACCGGATCGGCGAGCTCGTAGTAGTAGCCGCGCGTCTTGAGCGCGTAGCGGTACGTCTCGCCGTCGACCTCGAACCGCTTCTTCAAATTGAGCGGCACGTTCCCCACCCGCTTGAAGTCGTGGTGGCGGAGCACGAAGTCGTAGAGGCGCACGGCGCGGTTGTTCACCAGCCGGTGACAACCGTGGGAAAACCGGCGCGCGATCGAGGTGTAATCGACCGAGCCGTGCGTCCGGATCTGGTTGTCGAACCCGCCGCGCTTGGGGTCGATGTGGATCCCCATGACCAGACCATACGCCGAACCGTAGCCCGGTCCCATCACGTCGGTGTTGACCAGGGTGACCGGCCCGACGTTGCGATCGAGCACCTTGCGCGTGAGCAGATCCTTGACCGGCGTCCCGTCGGGCGGAATCCAGACCGGCGCGGCCACGACGTCCTTCCAGAGGCGCGGGCCCACGTCGGAGTTCTTGTACTTGAAGTACTCGTGGCCGTCCTCGTGCACCTCGCTGCGCCAGGAGCCGATCGTGGTGCGCCACCAGCAGAGGGGGATCTTCTGGCCGTTCCAGTGGACGAACAGCGTCAGGTGCGGATAGTGGTCGCGCCGCTGCACGACCGGCTTGCCGCGCGCGTCGAACGGCAGGTCGTACCAGACGTCGCCGCGATCGATCTCCGCGGAGAGCTCCATATTTTTTCCATCGCCGTAGTACTCCGGAAGCGCAGGCGGCTTGAAGGCGACGTGTAGACCCGAGAGCCCGTCCTTGTGCGCGCGCAGGAAGGCGATCGCCTGCTCGGGCGTCTGGACGCCGATGGCGGTGAGGAGGGCGTTGACGTGGTCGTCGATGAGATCGGGGACCGGGTGGGCGTTCCCCGCGGCGTCGCGCCAGGTGGGCGGGTTCTTCTTGCGCGCTTGATTGATGGAACCGTCCTCGACGATCCCGGCGCTGTCGGCCACCCGCTCGGCCAGCACCCGCCGCAGGTCGTCGAGCAGGAGCGACCGCGTCGGCGCCAGCAGCATCCCCAGCGTCTCGCCCCCCAGGAGCCCCCAGCCGAAGATGTCGTGTTTGCGTTCCCAGGTGGCCAGCGCCTCGTGCGTCGGCAGGTCGTAGCTGCCGGAGACGAAGCGGCTCTTGGGCGAGAGCAGACCCTCGCAGGCGAGGCGCGCCTGCGCCGCCCGCACCGCCCGCACGCGCGACTTGCCGCGCAGGTAGCGGTCGACGCGGCCGCGCGCCTTGGGATCGCCGCGCAGCTCGGCCAGCACCAGCTCCGGCGCCGGCGAGGTCCCCGTCGTGCGCACGGCGGTCTCTTTCTCGATCCAGTCGGTGTCGTGCAGCGCCTGCTCGTAGTCGCGCTTCGAGCGATCGCGATCGAGGAAGCCGACGTCGCCGGTGAACTGCTCGAGCCCCGGGCGATCGACGGCGTCGATGCACGCCTCGCGGGCGGGCGCCACGTCGGCCTCGATGCGCGCGGCCAGCACCGACAGCGTCGGCGGGATGCCGAAGACCTCGAGGAAGTTGTCCGCCCCCGCGCTCGACGACTGCCCGTCGGCGGCCAGCTTGTCGTTGGCCAGCGCGACGAAGGTCTGGCGGTAATCGTTCGGCTTGGCCCCCTCGCCCTCGCCGTCCTGGAGGATGAACGGTGCCCAGTCATCGCCCAGATCGACGTCCAGCAGGCCCGCCGCGCGCGCCGCGGCGATCGTCATCCTGCGCGCCACGCCCCGCTCGTAGGCCCAGGTCTCGCCGGCGGCGAGCGCCGGCAGCGGGGCCAGCTTCGGGATCGGCGGCCGGGCCGGCTTGGCAGCTACCGGCGGCGCGGGGGGCGGCGCCGCCGGCCGCGCCCGGTGGCGGCAGCCGAGCGCCAGCGCCCAGAGGCCGAGCACCGGAAGGATTCGTCGTTCCAACACGGGCGCCGATTTTACCGCTCGAGTCGAGCGGGCGCTCTTTTTGCGGGCCGCTAGTCGCGGAAGTTCACGAACTGCAGGTCGAGGCCGTAGTCCCCCTTGCGCAAAAAGCCGATCGCCGACTGCTGGTCGTCGCGATTCTTCCCCGACACGCGCAGCTCGTCCCCCTGGATCTGCGCCTGGACCTTGATCTTCGCGTCCTTGATCGCCTTCACCATCTTCTTGGCGGTCTCGGTCTCGATCCCCTGCTTGACCAGGATGAGCTGGCGGACCGTCTGCCCGCCGGCCGCCTCGACGTCCTTGGGGTCGAGGCAGCGCTGCGACACCCCGCGCTTGGCCATCCGCTCGCGCAGGACCGTCAGCGCCGCGGCCGCGTGCGGCTCGTCCGACGAGCGGAGCACGATCCCCTCCGGCTTGCGCTCGAGGTTGGTGTTCGTGCCGCGGAAGTCGTAGCGCTGCCCGAGCTCCTTCCCCGCCGTGTTGAGCGCGTTGTCCAGCTCCATCAGATCCACCTTGGAGACCACGTCGAACGAGGGCATGGCCGGAATCATAGGCCGAAAATGAGGCCATCAAGCCAGCCGCCCCGCTGGCCGATGATCGATTTCGGAGGCCATACTCAGATATGGCGCAGGCGATCGCGAGCACCGACGCGGAACCAACCGGGGCGCCGCCGCTCCCTGCCGCGGCCGCCCGGTTCGTGCGCGCCGACCACCTCAGCGCCGGCTACTCGGCCGGTCGCCACGCCGCCTTGACGCTGGCCATCGCCGCCGCCCTCGCGGCGCTGGGGGCGTTCCTGGCCGGCCGCGCGCGCCCGCTCGACTGGCTGCTGGCGCCTCTCTTCTTCGTGGTGGCGAACTTCATCGAATGGATGGTCCACCGTTACCCGATGCACCACCCGCAGCCGCCGCGGTTCATGTACGCCAACCACACGCTGCTGCACCACCTGGCCTTCACCGACGGCAACATGCCGATCGCGCGTCCGGCCGAGCTGGGCCTGGTGATGATGCCCTGGTACACGATGCTCGGCCTCTTCATCCTGGCCTCGCCGATCATGGTGGTGGCCGGCCTCCTGCGCGGCGCGGGCCTGGCGGGCGTCTTCCTGCTCGCGGCCGTGGCGTACTTTCTGATGTACGAGATGCTCCACGCCCTCTACCACCTGCCGCCCGCGACGCTCGATCGGCTGGGCCTCGGCCGCCGGCGGCTGTTTCGCCGCTTACAGGCGCACCACGCCCATCACCACATCCTGGGCCGGATGGCGCACGTCAACTTCAACGTGACCATCCCGCTGATGGACCTCGTGCTGGGAACGAACGAGAAGGCCTAGTCTGGCCGCGCCGCCGCCCTTAATCGCCTCGCTACTTCATCGCGGAGGCGAGCTTCTTGGCCTGCTCTTTGGTGCAGACCTTCGTCGAAGCCGTCACCGTCACCGAGTACCCCTTGCCGGGCATGTAGAGCCCCGTCTGCGCGAGCAGCATCGGCGCCGACTTCGGCGATTTGGCCTTGTCCGCCATGTACGCCTTGCCGACCTTCTTGTAGGAGAAGAACGGGTCGTTGGGCGACGAGAGGACCTCTTTCTGCGCCGGCGCGTAGACCTGGACGTAGGTGTCCTCTTCTTTCTGGCCCGCGACCTTGAAGAAGTACTTGCAGGTCTCCTTCTCGCCGCCATCCTCGCCGATGAAGGTGGCGTCCGACTGCCCGCACGACTTGAAGACGGCGTCCTTGGGAAAGTGAGCGGTGATGGCCGGATCGCAGCACTTCTTGCCGTGCAGCTTGCAGGTGGGCGCCGCCGCCGCGGGAGCCGCCGCCGGCTTCGCCGCCTGCGCGTGGACGACCAGCGACGGAACATACGCCGCCCCGAACCCCACCGCCGCCGAGAGCGTCAGACCGAACACCATCTTCCGATGCGACATCGAGCGCCTCCTTAAAGAGAGGGCCCGGACCGTACCACAGCCGTGTCTCCCTCGCGCCTCCGGTTGACACCCAGGGCGCTGACGTGTAGATCCACCGGCCTGCATCACCTGGGGTGGTAGTTAAGCTTGGTTATAACGCCGGCCTGTCACGCCGGAGGCCGCGGGTTCAAGTCCCGTCCACCCCGCTGAAATCGTTCACGTTTTCCGCAACCTCCGGCGTTCTTCCGTGAGTACGCCTGAGGCCGCGAAGGAGCCCCCGAATTTCTTGGCGATTTTTTGGTCGTGGTTGCCGAGTGGGGATGTTCGTCGTGATTTCGCAGTGAGATCGTGCAGGCCGAATGCAGCGACGATCGCTGGAGACCGGACTCGATCCCTTCAGAGCACCCAGCCGAAGATACGGCGCAACTCGGCGACGGCATTCGTCTCGTACCACCGCCCGTGCGCCAGGATGATGCGTTCCGGTCGCCAGCTAATCATCAGTTCTACGGCTCGCCTCAGCTGGTCGCGGGAACCGAAGAGTCGCAGGTCCCGCGGCGTCGCGCCATTCGCGCCCCCTAGGCGGATGAGGCGCCGCGTGAGCGCCGAATCGATCCTTTCCAGCGTGGGGGGCGATCCACATCCCGGGCATCACCGCCACGCGCGGGACGCATGGCCAGATCCGCGATCGGCATCCGCCGCGGATCACCGCGCGGTGTAGATCGTCACGATCTGTGGTGCGCTGAGGGCGCTCGCGTAGATACGCAGGTCGTCAATCTGACCGTCGAACGCAGGATCGGCCGTGAACTGCGAGCGGCCGAGCCAGTCGCTGGTCGTTGCGCCGAGGTCGGCCGGCCGGAGCGTCAGGCCGGCGTTGGTCGCGACGGCCGCGCCATTGATGTAGAGCGTTCCGCCGCCCGTGCCGAGTACGACCGCGACGTGCGTCCAGGTGCCGACGGGCAGGATTGCGGCAGCGTCGAGGCGTTGTTCGCTGGTGCTGCTGTTGCCGCTGGTGGTGATCGCGAACCGCGCGACGTTACTGCTCCCGTTGTGGGGCGTGAGAAACATGTAGACGTTCGTGCTGCTGCCAAAGTCGAAGACGCGTTGCCAGCTGTGGTCTGTGCGGACGTTTACCCAGACCGCGATGGTCACGCTCGTCAGCGTCTGGAGCAGCGCGCTCGGAAGCGCGACGTAGTCACTCGTGGCGCCCGGGAGATCGAGGTCGTTGCCGATGACGCCGGCCGGGAACGTCGCCGTGCCGGCGAGCGTTCCATCGTGGCCGTTTCCGGAGGCGTCTGGGATCGACGGACCGGCCGTCTGATCGAAGGGGTAGTAGGCGAAGAGAGGCGGGAGGCTCTGGCCCCCGGTGCCGCCCGTCCCTGGTCTTCCCGCCGCGCCAGCGGTGCCACCCGTGCTCGTGCCGCCGGCGCCCCCCGTACTCGTGCCACCAACGCCACCGGTGTTGGCTTGACCGCCGCTGCCGCCGGTGTTCGAGCCAGCGGCGCCACCCATGCTCGTGCCGCCGGCGCCGATCGCGCCGCCCGTCCCGCCACCACCTGTTCCGGTCTGACCGCTCGCGCCGCCGGTGCTCGAGCCGCCGAGGCCACCGGTGTTTGTCTGCCCCGCGGTCCCGCCGGAGCTCGTTTGACCACCGGCGCCCCCGGTCGCGCCCGTTGCGTTGCCGGCGGCGCCGCCGCTCGCCGGGGTTCCACCGGTGCCGACCACGCCGCCGGTCGCTGCGCTCCCCGCGGTCCCGCCGGAGCCGACCAGGCCGCCTGCGCCCGAATCGACCGTGCCCGTCTCGCCGCTCGCATCGGTAAGAACGCCGTAAGACGGAGCCTCCATTCCACGGTTTGCGCACGCCGGCCCCGCCAGAAGGAGGCAAGCAGCCAGCGGGCGGAGAAGGTGAGCTGGCGGCACGCGCGGCACATCTCTTCATCGACGCATTGGAGAGCGACCTTGAAATCTGCGGAAAAGACCTACCCCAGCGTCCGTATTCCGGGCCCGAGGGTCGCCAGCTCGGGCACCCCAAGCGGACCGACTGATCCGCGACTTGAAGAACAGGCGGACCGAACCCTTGCTCGCCACCCGTGGGCCGGGCGACCGCAGCGCGCCCCACAGTCACCACGCGATGCACTTCGTGCTGGCCATGTCTGGCTCGCTACGCGCGCGCGCCGGGGCACGACACGAC
>Ga0134128_10003997_pt1 | contig 18057 bp, 13 predicted proteins | sample KB31754_FD_96462 | JGI IMG/M metagenome (GOLD analysis project Ga0134128, IMG submission 96462) | Terrestrial soil microbial communities with excess Nitrogen fertilizer from Kellogg Biological Station, Michigan, USA - KB3-175-4 | ecosystem: Environmental > Terrestrial > Soil > Unclassified ... | reverse complement strand
GCCGAATGGCTAAACGACATCAGCCTGCATCTGGACGCAAGCTAGAGACAGCTTCTAGCTGCTAGCTTCTCTCTTCTGGCGCTTCCCTGCTCCGGCGCAGTCTCCGCTTCCCTTCCTAATCCATCGAACTCCCGATAGGCGCGCGAGCCAACGCGGCAGGGCTGCGTTCGTTGAGCCTCTCCCATCTGCTTCTGGCGCGCGCCGATTCCGCTCTCAATTTCTTCCGCAGAAAATTGATCTTGACGATAACACACCTGTAGTAGATTCGCATACACATGTAGGAGATTACCTCGTGACCGAGACTCGACTATCCAAACTTGAGTTCGCCATCATGAATGTCCTATGGGAGCGCGGCGAGTCTTCCATCCGGGATATTCAGGAGGCATTCCCCGCGAAAAAGCGGCCTGCTTACACGACCGTCCAGACAACGGTGTACCGCATGGAGGCGAAAAATGTCGTCTGTCGCATCCGCAAAGTGGGCAACTTCCACATTTTTGCGGCCACTGTTTCTCGCGCGTCCGCCCAGCGCCGCCTTGTTGACGACCTGCTCGCCCTGTTCGGTGGAAGAACCCAGCCGGTGATGGCGCACCTCATTGAGTCCGGCAAGCTCACACTGGACGATGTTCGTGAAGCGGAGCGCACCCTCAAGGAAATGCAGAAGCCCAGAGAAATCCAGAAAAAGGAGAAGCCATGATGATTGCCGAGCCTGGGACCATTGTGCGATTCGCAGCCAATCACCTCTGGCAGTCCACGCTTGCCGCATGCGCCGTCGCCGCGATGGCATTGCTCCTGCGCAAAGGGGAAGCACGGTCGCGGCATGCACTCTGGATGGCGGCATCCTTGAAGTTTCTGGTGCCGTTTGCCGCTTTCACGTGGCTCGGCGAGCGGCTGAGCCCAGCGCATGCATTCGGCGCGCCGGCGCCCGTCCTTTCCACCGTCCTCACAATCGGGCAGCCGTTCTCCGGCCCGCTTGCGCCCGCTGGGATGAAGTTCACGCAATCGGCGCCAGCGGCACATTTTTCCTGGGTCGTTCTGATCGCCTCATTGTGGGCCATCGGGGCATGCGGTGTGCTGATTGCCTGGATCGTTCGCTGGACCCGCGTCCGCACCGTCGTGCGCCACGCTACCGCGCAGCTCACAGGACGCGAAGCTGATGCACTGCGCGCAGCGCAGATTGCCGGTGCCATTCGCCGCCCGATTCGGCTACTCGTGTCACAGGATTGTATGGAGCCCGGCATTTGCGGCGTGTTTCGCCCGGTGCTGCTGTGGCCCGCGGGCATTTCCACGCACCTTGACGACGCGCAGCTTGCGGCGATCGTGGCTCACGAGGTTGCACATGTGCAGCGGCGCGACAATCTGTTTGCCGTGCTCCACATGTGCGTCGAAGCGGTGTTCTGGTTTCATCCCCTCGTGTGGTGGATGGGCGCGCGGCTGCTCGAGGAACGGGAGCGCGCGTGCGATGAAGCCGTATTGCGCCTGGGCAACGAACCCGCGCGCTATGCCGACGCCATTCTCAAAGCCTGCCGCTTTTGTGTGGAGTCGCCCTTGCCATGTGTTTCAGGTGTATCGGGATCCAATCTCAAACGAAGGATGGTGCAAATCATGAATGCAGCCGCTATTCCCCTCAGCCGGAGCCGCAAGATGCTCCTTGCATCCGTTGCCGTCGCAGCCATTGCCGGTCCCATCGTATTCGGCGCAATGCATCCGCGCGTCGTGAGAGCGGACGACGCACAAGATCAGAGATTTGCAGGCCTTCACTTCGACTCCGCCTCCCTGAAGCCGAGTCAAGGCGAGTCCCAGGGACTCCAACTGATTCAGCGCAACAACGAGTTCCTCGACACCGACATCACCATGAAAGACCTGATTGCCATTGCTTACGGCGTCGGTCCCGACAGAATTTCCGGTGGCCCGGAATGGATTGGCACCCAACGCTTCGATTTCGAAGCCCGCTGGACTCCAACTCCCACAACTACCTCGAACGTTCCCCCGCCCCCAGCTCCGGAGGTCTCGATCGCCACGGCGACCATGGGTCCCGGACACGGCCCTGCGGTCACGCGTGTGCCCGCCCCTGGCGTGCTCCAAGCAATGCTGCGCAATTTTCTTGCAGAGCAAATGAATTTGCGGGTACGCGAAGACTCCGCGGTGCTTCCGGTTTACGAACTGGTGGTCGCAAATGGCGGTCCGAAACTCACTCCCACCCAGACCCAGCCTGAAACAAACGTAACGGCAGTCAGACTTCGCACCGGATTCTCCGAACACGTGATCAATGGCCAGGAAGATCTGGCGGTCACGAATGGAGTACCTCGCGTCCTCTGCGATACTCTGTCGAATCATCTGGGCCGCGAGGTGGTGGACAAGACCGGCCTGACTGGACGCTACGACTTCACCATGTCATTCCCCGCACAAACTGACGCCGATCAACTCGCTTCGATCCTGCGCGACCACTACGGCCTCGATCTCCAGGCGACCGAGCAGCCCGTGAAGGTGTTCGCAATCGACAACATCAACAAGCCCGAAAACCAGTAAGTCCGTAGCGGCTCGGCTCTCATTGGAACACGGGAGCTGAGCCGGGCCGCACTCGTTTGTTGTCCCACCGATCGCCGCAGTACCAGTCTCATCATGCGGTGCGCGCCTCGCGGCCCCACCCTCCACCTCTGTCCCGCTCCCTGAAAACCGACCGTCTCGTCTCATATCCCGAATTTCGGGCCGCATTTCGTCCTGAATAGCGAGATATTCCCACTTAGGCTCTCCACGAGACTCCATTGGCAATGGCTTCGTCTGTGATGCCGAACACATTCAATCACGCGTGTCGCGGACTATTTGTACTTGCGAAATAGCAGTACCCGTGAAGCGTGCCCGAAGTGACGAGTGATCCGCACGCGCCCAACGGAATCTGTTCACCCCGTTGCCGTTTGGGCCAACCTCTCTTCGCCCCTCGCATTGCTGCCCGCTCCGCGGCACCCGGACCAGCTCAACCGCAACCCAGTTGTCCCGGCCGGGAATCTTAGCACGGAGGCATCATGACCATGACGCACGGCGTGATGGAGAAGCAGCTCGCCACGGCGAACTCAACCGCAACCGCAGCAGACATCCAGTACGTTTTCTTCTTTGGCGGCGGCCAGGCCGACGGTAACGGCCGCATGAAAGATACCCTCGGCGGCAAGGGAGCAGGGCTCGCCGAAATGACCAACGCCGGTCTTCCCGTACCTCCGGGATTCACCATTCAGACCGAGGCGTGCCGCGAGTACATGCGCGGACAGGTCAGCCCGAAGATGGACGAGGAGATGCACGCCTCCCTCGAGCGGCTCGAACGCCTGCAGGGCCAGAAGCTGGGCACAGGCGACAATCCGCTGCTCGTCTCCGTCCGCTCAGGCGCAAAGTTTTCCATGCCGGGCATGATGGACACCATCTTGAACCTCGGCCTCAACGATCAGGCTGTCGAAGCCCTCGCCCGGCGCAGCAACAACCCGCGCTTCGCGTATGACTCCTATCGCCGCCTCATTCAGATGTTCGGCGACGTGGTGCTCGACATTCCAAAGAAAAAGTTCGAGCACATCTTCGATGGCATCAAGGAGCGGGAGAAGGTTCACTTCGACTATGAGCTGCAGCCCGCCGCGCTCAAAGACATCATTGCCGAATACAAGAAGCTGGTGAAGAAAGAAACCGGCAAGGACTTTCCGCAGAATCCGATCGATCAGCTTGTGGCCGCGCGCGACGCCGTGTTCCGTAGCTGGCAGAACGAGCGAGCCAAGACCTATCGCCGCATCAACCATATCGATGACATGCTCGGCACAGCAGTCAACGTGCAGTGCATGGTGTTCGGCAACCTGGGCGAAAACTCCGGCACCGGCGTGGGCTTCACCCGCAATCCCGCCACCGGCGAGCGCCTTTTCTTCGGCGAGTACCTGATGAACGCGCAGGGCGAAGACGTGGTCAGCGGCGTGCGCACCCCCATGCCCATCAGCGAGCTCGAGAAGGCGATGCCGAAGGTTTACGACCAGCTCCGCACCATTACCTGGAAGATGGAAAAGCACTATCGCGACATGCAGGATTTCGAGTTCACCATTCAGGATGGCAAGCTCTACATGCTGCAGACGCGCAATGGCAAACGCACCGGCCTCGCCGCCGTCCGCGTCGCCATCGACATGGTGCGCGAAGGCCTCATCACGCAGGAAGAAGCCATCTTCCGCGTCGAGCCGAATCAGCTTTACGACTTCCTCGTTCCGCGTCTCGACGAAAAGGGCGCGAAGATCGAAGTCCTCGCTACCGGCCTGCCGGCGTCGCCCGGCGCGGCCGTCGGCCAGATCGTCTTCACCGCAGAAGATGCCGTCAAGCACCACCAGAAGGGCGATTACACGTCCATCATCCTTGTCCGCGGCGAGACCACGCCTGAGGACATCGGCGGCATGGAAGTAGCCTCCGGCATTCTCACATCGCGTGGCGGCATGACGTCGCATGCGGCGGTTGTCACCCGCGGCATGGGCAAATGCTGCGTGGCCGGCGCCGGCGAGTGCACGGTCGACGAGAACCGCAAGGAGCTTCGCGTGAAGGGCAAAACCTTCCGCCAGGGCGACTGGCTTTCCCTCGACGGCACCACGGGCCGCGTCATCGAAGGCAAGCTGAAGACCATCGCGGCTCGTCCCGACGATCCGGATCTCGTCCGCTTCATGGGCTGGGCTGACCCCCACCGCACGCTGAAGGTCCGCGCCAACGCGGACGTTCCGCGCGATGCAAAACAGGCTCGCGCATTTGGCGCCGAAGGCATTGGACTGTGCCGCACTGAGCACATGTTCTTCGCCGAAGGCCGCATCGAGCACGTGCGCGCCATGATCCTCGCCAGCGAAGAGAAGGACCGCCGCGACGCCCTCAAGCACCTGCTGCCGCTGCAGCGCCAGGACTTCATCGGCCTGTTCAAAGCAATGGAGTCGCTGCCGGTCACCATCCGCCTGCTCGACCCGCCGCTGCATGAGTTCCTGCCGCAGCGCGAAGAGCTCCTGGTCGAAATCCAGCATCTTGAAGACACCAAGCCGCGCTCGCCCAAGCTGAAGGATCTCCGCATCCTTCTGGCCCGCGTGCAGGAGCTGCACGAAGTCAATCCCATGCTCGGGCTGCGCGGCTGCCGTCTCGGCATCGCGTTCCCTGAGATCACTGAAATGCAAGCAAGGGCCATCCTCGAGGCCGCGGTCAACGTTAAGAACCACGGCGGCGAACCGCATCTCGAGATCATGATCCCGCTCATTGGCTCCATTGAAGAAATGCGCCACCAGTCCGCAATCGTGAAGCGGATTGCCGAGCAGGTCTTCAATGAAAAGCACACCGCGGTCGACTACATGGTGGGCACCATGATCGAGCTGCCGCGCGCCGCCCTCACCGCCGACCAGATCGCCGAGGAAGCCGAGTTCTTCTCATTCGGCACCAACGACCTCACGCAGACCACCTACGGCATCTCGCGCGACGACATCAACCACTTCCTGCCCGCGTATCTCAAGGCCGGAATCTTCAAGCAGGATCCGTTCGCCACGCTCGACCAGGCCGGCGTCGGATCGCTGGTGAAGACCGCCGTGGCCAAGGGACGCAACACGCGGCCCGCGCTCAAGGTCGGCATCTGCGGCGAACATGGCGGCGATCCAGAGTCCGTCAAGTTCTGCCACAAGATCGGCCTCAATTATGTAAGCTGCTCGCCGTTCCGGTTGCTGACGGCGCGGCTCGCGGCAGCGCAGGCGGCACTCCAGGAAAAACAAACGGGGCCAGACCTGCACGGCAGCACGCGGTAAGTAGCAACCGGACTCACTTACAAGGGCGCGGCCATGGCGGCCGCGCCCTTGCTTTTGCGCTCTCCTCTTTGTGACCTTGTCATCCTGAGCGAAGCGCAGCGAAGTCGAAGGGTCTGCAGTTCATCCTGCCGAAGAATCATCCCGATTGACTTGTCGAATGCGACTACTTCTGTTTGTCTTCTGAAGCACAGTTCAAACCGAATCGAACGGCCCCATTGACCGTTTTACCGGCATCACCGGGCGAGAACTTCCACTTTGCAGCGGCGTCGATCACACTTTGCCAAAGCATTTTTGGTCCGGAATCAATCGAGATGTCTCGCGGTGAACCATCGGCGCCGATTGTAAGGTGGAATTCCACAACTCCGTGAACGCGCGCCATTTTGGCAAGCGGCGGAAAAAGCGGATCAATATAGGTTGCGGGGTGAACCGGATCGCTCTTGGTTAGCTCAATGAATGGCGTACGAGGTAGATTGTGACTCAATCGATAAAGCACCGATGGGCGGTCAGGTGCATCGCCGAACAAGGAATCGAATTTCCCGTCTGCAATGGCTTGCAACGCCGCCGATTCAGTTGGTGCGGCGGTTGTTTTCGCCGGATTCGAGATCGGGAAGATTGGCTTATCCCAGCGGCCTCCGCCGGTGGCCTTGTCGAGTTTCTCAAAGAGTGCTTGCGACCACGCCGTGTACTCGGGCGTATTCGGATGCTCCTCGAAGATGTCACGGTCCAGGATATCCGCGCGAATCACGCGGGGTCTTTCGCCGCATTGCACTTGCATGGACACGTTCATCCCACTGAAGACTGAGCCCTGCTTTCGGCGCTTCAATTCGGCCTTGAGCTTCTTCTCGGGAATCGTGCATGGATTTGTGCCCTCGAGGAGCGAAGACAGAGGTTCGTCCAGCTTCAAATGCTTCAACTCAATCTCTGCGCGCGGATAACAAGCGTCTGCAGGCGGCGTGAGGCTGACCCGCTCAACGTCGGTTTTATTTCCATCGGATCGCAGAAATGTCAGATCGTAGTAGTTGAACGGCGGACCGATATCGATGAAGCTGTTCCTGCCGATCACAATTTCGGCGGGAAACGGCCCATCGCTTTTCGGCCTTTGAGCCATGCACGCGCTCGTCATGAAAGCGCACAGGAAAACAACGCAGGTCTTCATACCCGGCCCTTATAGCACACCCATTCCCCAACCGGTTGCTAAACTTAACTCAGTCCATTTCCCCGGAGTGATCTTGCAAACCGCATCCCAGGAACGCGTCATCCGCCCGGCCCGCAACATTCTTGGCAGCCTGCGCCTGCCTGGCGACAAGTCCATCAGCCATCGCTATGGCATGCTCGCGGCCTTCGCGGAGGGCACGTCGCGCTTCACCAACTTCTCAACCGGGGCGGACTGCGCCTCCACCCTGCGCTGCATGGAAGCCCTCGGCGCTACCGTGCGCCGCCTCGATAACAGCGCAGTCGAAGTCACCGGGGTCGCGGGCCGCGTCACGCCTTCCGCCGAGCCTCTCGATTGCGGAAACTCCGGCTCCACCATGCGCATGATCTCCGGCCTGCTCGCGCCGCAGCAGGGCACGTTCACGCTTATCGGCGATGCTTCCCTTTCCCGCCGGCCTATGGAGCGCATTCGCAAGCCGCTCAGCGAAATGGGCGCGCGCCTCACCCTCACCGATGGCCACGCGCCACTGACCGTTGAAGGCACGCCGCTCCACGCAATCGACTACACCACGCCCGTTCCCAGCGCGCAGGTAAAGACCTGCATCCTGCTCGCCGGCCTGCAGACGGAAGGCATCACCGCCGTCCGCGAATCCGTGCGCACGCGCGACCACAGCGAACTCGCCCTGCGCGCATTCGGCGCAAATCTCACGCGCAGCATCGATTCGGTCTCCATCTCCGGCCCGCAGGAGCTGCACGCCATCGAGGCCGCCGTCCCCGGCGACATGTCCTCCGCCGCATTCTTCCTCTGCGCCGCCGCGCTGTTCCCCGGCTCGTCGCTTGTGCTTGATCAGCTCGGCCTCAATCCCACGCGCGCCACGCTGCTCGACGTGCTCACCGCGCTGGGCGTGCACATCGGCGTGCTCAATCTTGAAGAGAAGAACGCCGAGCTCGTGGGCACGGTGCAGATCACCGCACCGCCCGATGGTCTGCGCTCCACTACCGTGAACGGCGCGCTCGCCGCGCAGCTCATTGACGAGTTGCCGGTGCTCGCCGCGATCGCCCCGTATACCAGCGGCGGCATCCGCATTCGCGACGCAAAAGAGCTGCGCGTCAAAGAGTCGGACCGCATCGCGCTCGTCGCTCGCAACCTGCGCGCGATGGGCGCCGAAGTGGAAGAGTTCGAGGATGGCCTTGATGTCCCCGGCGGCCAGACGCTGCACGGCGCTGAAATCGACTCGGGCGGCGACCACCGCATCGCCATGGCGTTCAGCGTGGCCGCGCTCCGCGCCGAGGGAGACACGCTCATTCAGGGCGCCGAATCCGCCGCCATCAGCTTCCCTGAATTCTTCGATCTGCTCGATCACGTCGCCGAGCGCTGACCTTCTTCCCACGAAGAAACGGCGCGGTCAAAGCCGCGCCGTACCTATGAAGTGCAACAGTGAATCAATTGCCCGCGGCATTGGCCGAAGCCCGCAAATCGAGCCTGTTGTCGAGCGTGAAAAGCAGCACCGTGCCCGGCTCGAGCGTCGTATCGGAGTGGCTCGTCAGCACGTGCACCGTGATCGCTCCGGCGCCGATGATGCCGCCGGTCACCGCGCCGACCGGGCCCGCGATTAACGCGCCCGTCACCACGCCCGCACCCACTCCTCCGCCGTACTCCACGCTATCTTTCGTCAGGCGCGAACCCGGGCTGATGTATCCCTCGCCGCTGATGCGCGCCCGCGTACCGGGCGCACCGGACACCTGCGCGTCCAGATGAAAGCGCGTGCCGTCCAGCAAGATCACCGTATCGGGCCGCAGCAGCATTGTGCCGTGGGAACTCATGGTTCCGCTCGCAACCTGTACAACGCGCCCATCAATCTCCGCTCCGGCAGGAATCAGTACCTGCCCGTCCTGCAGCACATCCGTCGCCACGCGGGTGCGAAACACCTCGCCCGGCTGGCTGTCGACGGTCGAAAGCCTGGTAAGCAGGTGAACGCGAATTGTGGTTCCATCGGGCAATTCGCCCGGCGCCAGGGGATGCGGATTCACGATGTCGCCGTCGGGATCGCTCGAATCATCCCGCGAGCGCAGCATCGGCTGCGGCGCAGCATCCTGCGGCTCTTGCTTCGCGATTCCCACAATTCCATCGTCAGTTCCGTTCACATCCGGATCCGGATAATTCGCTGAGGGGTCCACGGGACTGGGATGCACCGCAAATTGCCCGCTCGATCCGCTCTGGGGCAGCATCTCGCTGTCGCCGGCCTGCACCGGTGTCTCGTCCGATGGTGCTTGCCTGTCGACCGCAGGCGGTTGCGCGGCTGCATTCGGCGATGGCGCCGCCGGCTGCGGAATCGGCTGCGCAAAGGGTTTGCCGGCCCTGGGCTTCGCCTTCGGCTGCGGCTGATCCTGCTGCGCAGTCGTAATAATGTCATCCGCCGGAGGATTGGATTGCCCCTGGTACGGATCGGCTTGCGCAGGCTGCTGCGCAGACTGCTGCTGCGCGGGCTGCTGCGGATCGTCAGGCTGCTGTTGCGCGAACGCGACGGTGCCGATAAGAACGAATGCGCAAGTGAGGATCGGCCGATTCATGGGTCTCCTTCGGGCGGGCACAACTCTACGCGTACTCTTCTTGGACCCCGCCCCGGGCAAACAGTTGCGCAGCGCTCCAGGCCGAACCGCGATGCGGAATAAGCTCGATAGCAGGTCAACCAGCCCATTCTCAGGCTACCCCGGACCCGCCCATGCGTATAACGCCGATCCAGCCGCGGTGCCTTATGCAGCACGAATCAGGAAAGATAACCCGCCGTGGCGGTCGAAATGCCCCCGAGTAGCGAATCGGATGTGACCGTCGCCACAAAGGCTTGCACGCCTTCGTTTGTTAGAATCCAGTTGGAAACATCCGCCTTTTTTGCATGGGATTGCGATCAAATGCCTAACGGACAAGAGCTTTTGACCACCATTCAGAGCGCCGCCGGAGAAGCTGTTGCCGTCGACCGCCGTCCCAAATTGAACGACCGGCTGCTGCATCGTATTGCGAGGACTGATATGACTGAAATTGTTGCAATTCGCGCCCGCGAGGTTTTGGATTCGCGTGGCAATCCCACCGTGGAGGCGGACGTCATCCTGGAGAGCGGCGCCCTCGGACGCGCCATCGTGCCTTCGGGCGCCTCCACCGGCGAACACGAAGCCGTTGAGCTGCGCGACGGCGACAAGAGCCACTACCTCGGCAAGGGCGTCCTCCAGGCTGTCGAAAACGTTGAGTCCATCATCGCCCCCGAACTCGAAGGCATCGACGCCTCCAATCAGCGCCTCATTGACGCCACCATGATCGCGCTCGACGGCACGCCCAACAAGGGCAAGCTCGGCGCCAACGCCATCCTCGCCGTCTCCATGGCCTGCGCCCGCGCGGTTGCGCAAACGCTTGAAATTCCGCTCTACCGCTACCTGGGCGGCGTCAACGCCAGCATCCTGCCCACCCCCATGCTCAACGTGCTCAACGGCGGCGCGCATGCCGACTCCAACGTCGACTTCCAGGAATTCATGATCATGCCCGTCGGCGCCGAGCGCTTCTCCGATGCTCTGCGCTGGTCGGCCGAGACCTTCCACACCCTCAAGAGCGTGCTCAAGAAGAAGGGCTACAACACCGCCGTCGGCGATGAAGGCGGATTCGCTCCCTCGCTCAAGTCCAACGACGAAGCCGTCGAGCTCATCCTTGAAGCCATCCAGCAGGCCGGCTACACACCCGGCGAGCAGATCGCCATCGCCCTCGACCCAGCCTCAAGCGAGTTCTACGACAAAGACAAGAATAAGTACGTGTTCAAGAAGGGCGACAAGCGCGAATTCACCAGCGAGCAGATGGTCGACTTCTACGCGAACTGGGTCAAGCAGTACCCGATCGTGTCGCTCGAAGACGGCCTGGCTGAGGACGACTGGGCCGGCTGGAAAATCCTCACCGACAAACTCGGCAGCCGCATCCAGCTCGTGGGCGACGACCTGTTCGTGACCAATGTGAAACGGCTGCAGCGCGGCATTGAAGAAGGCGTGGGCAATTCCATCCTGATCAAGGTGAACCAGATCGGCACGTTGACTGAGACGCTCGAAGCCATCGACCTGGGCCGCCGCTATGGCTACACAGCCGTCATGTCACACCGCTCGGGCGAATCGGAAGACACGTTCATCGCCGATCTCGCAGTGGCCACGGGCGTGGGTCAGATCAAGACCGGCTCCGTCAGCCGCACCGACCGGATCGCCAAGTACAACCAGCTTCTCCGCATCGAAGAAGAGCTGGGCTCCGGCGCTGCGTTCCTCGGGCTCGAAAGCCTCAACTACAACGACTAGCCCTGTCGTTCTGCAATGCAATGGGATATCAGGTTTCGGGATCGAGACCTGGTATCCCAATCCACAGCTCCCCAGCAAGCCTTGTCATCCTGAGCGAAGCCGAGCGGAGTCGAAGGATCTGCCATTGTTCTTCGCCGATAACTCGCATCACTCCCCTGGCTCCACTGACCACGCCTTCCAGCCATCCACTCACTGTAAAACGTGCCACGCCAGCGGAACCGGCTTCGTGCACGCCTTTTCGTGGGATGGCTTTGTCGGAGAACCATCGAACCACAGGCAGATCGATATAGAGACGGATCCGCGCGCCCGATCGTCGAAGAAGTGGATGGAATGACACGCAGACGGGCATCCGTGCCCGCGAACAGCCAAACCGTTTGTGATGGCGGCTACACTTCTCCGCATGTGCAGGTTGTTATCCTGAGAAAGTCATCATCTTGCCCGTGTCGAGGTATCTGTTCGTGTCCAAACGTCCTCTCGTCCTCACCATCCTCGATGGATGGGGCTACCGCGCCGAAACCGCCAACAACGCCATTGCCCTTGCCCGCAAGCCTGAATACGACAAGCTCCTGCGCGATTATCCCAACACCCTGATCCGCGCCTCGGAGCACTTCGTCGGCCTGCCCGACGGACAGATGGGCAACAGCGAAGTCGGCCACCTCAACATCGGCGCCGGCCGCATCGTGCAAATGGACATCACCCGTATCGACATGCAGATCGCCAACGGCGAGTTCGCAACCAACGCCTCCATCGTGAATGCCATGCAGCGCGCACGCGAAGGCGGACGCCAGCTTCATCTCTTCGGCCTGCTTTCCGATGGCGGCGTCCACTCGCACCAGGAACACCTCTACGCCCTGCTCCGCATCGCCCGCGAATACAAGCTAGACCGCGTCTTCGTCCACGCCTTCATGGACGGACGCGATACCCTGCCCACCTCCGGCGCGGAATACGTCGCCAAGCTCGAGCAGAAGATGAGGGAATACGGCGTCGGCAAAATCGCGTCTGTTTCCGGCAGGTACTACGCCATGGACCGCGACAAGCGCTGGGAGCGCGAGCGCAAGGCATTTGACGCCATGGTTAACGGCAAGGCCGAGGGGGGCGCGTATCCCGACCCCGTCGCGCGCATCAAGGAGAACTACAACAACGGCGTCACCGACGAGTTCCTCGTCCCCTTCGTAGTCAGCGATGCCGCCGGCAAGCCCGTCGGCGTCATCCGCGACGAGGACGTCTGCATCAACTTCAACTTCCGCGCCGACCGCGCACGCCAGATCACCCGCGTGCTCGCCCGCGAAAGCGGCCTGAACAAAAACGGTGGCCGCGACCTCGATGCCTGGGAATCGCTCGACGAGATCATTCCGCGCACGCAGATCCCCAAAGGCCTGCACTACGTCTGCATGACGCAGTACGACAAGCTTTACGAGCTGCCGCTGGTCATTCTCCCCGAGTCGATGGACAACATCCTCGCCAACATCCTCTCCGCGCATCAACTGCGCAACCTGCGCGTCGCAGAGACAGAAAAGTTCGCGCATGTCACTTACTTTTTCAACGGCGGCATCGAGAAGCCATTCCCCGGCGAAGACCGCCAGATGATTCAATCGCTCAAGGTTGCCACCTACGACCTCGCCCCCGAGATGAAAGCGGAGGCCATCGGCGATACCGTCGTCAAAGCAGTCAACGACACCGCATTCGACCTCATCGTCGTCAACTTCGCCAACGCTGACATGGTCGGGCACTCCGGCAAACTCGAGCCCACCATCAAAGCGGTCGAGGCTGTCGACGCGCAGCTTGCGCGCATTCACAAAGCGGTTCGCGAGCGCAACGGCGCATGGCTCATCACCGCAGACCACGGCAACGCCGAACTCATGGTCGACCCCGTCAGTGGCGGCCCGCACACCGCGCACACCACTAATCCCGTGCCCATGATCTACGTGGCCGAGGATGGCGACCGTTATCGCCTGCGCACTGACGGCAGCCTGCGCGACATCAGTCCCACCCTGCTCAACCTGCTCGATCTCGGATTGCCGAAGGAAATGACCGGGGGCGACATCCGCATCCCCCAAGCAAAATAGACGGCTGCGCCCCTGGAGATGGCCGCTCAAGGGGCGTTTTCCTTTTTTCCCTTTGTCCCCTTCGAACCTGTTCCCTGCCCCTGGGATTTCGCTGTATGGCGCAAGCTGCTACGGGATCAGCAGCTTACAGCGGATCGGGATTTACGCGTTTTTCGCATATATGTGCGAAAAGCGGGGGTACTGGCGTTCGCAAGGACGTCAGGAGATTCGTGTCTGCAGTTTCCCCATCCATCGGTCCCGCTTCGACTCCGTCACTGCTGCGGATCGATCGGCGTAACACCGTCCAGCATCTTCGATGTCACATGGGTCTTCTCAAAGTCGCGATTCTCCGCGTTGAGCGTGATGTCGCGATGAAAGAAATAGAGCACGTGAATCTTGAACTCCGTTGAAAACGTGGCCGGAAACCATACTCCATCGGACTGCGGCGCGTACACCACTGTGAATCCCAGACCGGGCAGATTGGTGCCCAGCAGAGTCCGCACCGCAAACGGAATCTTGCGCGCCATTTCGGTAGTCACCAGCACCGGCTGATATGCTTCCACATCGATGTAGGCGTTTCCCTTCCAGCCGTAGTCCTGCTTGTTCTTGGGCCGGAACGTCACGTGGTACACGTCGCGGCCGTTCAGGCGCTCGCGCCCCTGAAGTCGAAACGCATAGTCGCTCTGCTCTTTCGTCGTGAGCGGAAACAGGTGCGCGTTGATGCCGTCTTTCGACTTATCGAGCATCAGGTTCTTCCGCATATGCTCCACAATGTCGCGATCGGCAGTCTCCCCGCCGATGGTCACCGACACAGTTTCATGATCGTTCGACGTCTTTGTCCCGTCGTCGTCGGGTAACAAGGCGTTATAGCTCTCGTACTTGCCTTTCACTCGCAACCGCCCGTCCAGCTTTAGCAGTTCCTCGTGAAACCCTACCGCCGAAGGAGTGATGCGGTAGTCGGTTGACTCTTCGCACTGCACCGTCGAGCCCTTGCGCGAAGCCATCCGGGCATGTTGCACGTAGACGTAATGCGCGCGCTCGGCTTCCGCCTGATCCTGATTTGCCGCGACGCGGGCCATGATGGCTTCTGCGCCGGGCGCATCCTTGGCCTGTGCGCACAACCATCCCGGCGCAACAGCGGCCGAAAAATAGACGAGGAACACCGTAATTCGCGTCATTGCCGAGGAATTACGTGTTCATCCGCGTGCCGGTTCCATGGTCCGTCCTGATTGCCTCTGATCGAGCGGCGCGCGCGCACTACGCCAAATGCACGAAGGCCTCCCGCGCAGGGAGGCCTAGGTTTCGCCACGGTATAAAGCTCAGGGACGGGAACGCAGCGAGCGGATCGCCGCCGGAAGATGCTCCTCAATCGACTTCGCGCGTTCCGCCGCAATCCCGCTCAGATACTTTGGCGCCGGAGTCGCGGTCATCACCAGGGCAAGCGCAATCACTGAGAAGATCAGCCCCGCGATGCCGGCGGAAAACAGCATGTGATACGCGTCGACAAGGTCGAGACCGAATACGTTCGCCGCCATGTGCTCAACGGGCGGAACGTGCTTCAGGACTGCGAGCGCGAACAGAAAGAAGATCACTGCAAGCGACGTCAGCACCGCCAGCGTGGCGTCGAGGCTGCGGTGAAACTGCAGCCGCCCACGGCAGTGCGTGCAATCGGCAAAGTGTTGCTCATAATCCTTGCGCATCTCGGGGGAGATTCCCGAAATGTCGTACCGCCAACTCGCAAGAATCGCGCCAACGACATGATCATTGCACCGGGTTCTTGCCATACGTATCACTCACCTTATGAAAGAATTCGCTTCCCCGCCCCAACCGGCGCGGTGTGCGGCAAGTTTCGCCCCCCGCTTACGATGCCCCCGATTAGCAAATCGTGGCCCTCAGCCAAAGATGCGTCTTACGCCCGTTCCCTCGCAACCCGGAGTGATGCCCGTGCTAATCCATTGTAACTTGTTTCACGATAGATGGATAGGGGAGAGTGGCTCATCCTGTGCCGCGAGTACCAGGCGATTTGCCAGCAGGCTTGCGTGGTTGCTCAAAGCCCTTTCCGCAGCAACCCGGGCCAGTTCAGGAAGATTATTGCTCTCCGATAGATGACCCAGAATGACATATGTCGCCTGCCCGTCGTAGGCCGACGCCAGGAAGTCTGCCGCGGTGTCATTCGAAAGATGCCCAACCCGCGACAGCACCCGCTGCTTCACCTGCCAGGGATAAGGGCCATCGCGCAGCATCTCCAGATCATGATTCGATTCGAGCATCAGGAGATCCAGTTTTTTCAATTGCGCTTTCACATTGGGCGGCATATATCCCAGGTCGGTGGCCAGCGCCATCCGCGCGCCTTCCGCCTCGAACACGAACCCCACCGGATCCGATGCATCGTGCGGAATCGTAAATGGACTCACCGCAATGTCCCCGATGCGGAACGGCCGTCCCGATTCGAAGAACTCCACAGCCGGCAGCCACGAGGGATCGGGCTTTTCCCTGGCGATCCTGGATTCCGGCGCCTTTGACGTTGCGTCCGCCGAGGACACCTCTACCGCGGCCGCTTCGGCCGAAATGACGGGATCAACGTCGGCCGCAGTGTCGGTTTCGGCGTCATGGCAGCCGCATTCGGCGGCCTGCGCTTCGGCCTGCCGCTCCGCCGCCTGCTTGCGGCACTGCTCCAGCCATTGCGCGTATGTCATCTGCCGCCGCGGCGTCAGCCAGCGCACCCAGGCCCGGTGCGTGGCCTCGGTGAAGTACACGGGAATGCCCAGCTTTCGCGCCGTTACCGCAAGCCCGTTGATATGATCCTGGTGCTCGTGCGTGACGATAACGGCATCCAGTGTCGCCGGATCCTCCCCGGCCAGCGCCATCCGCCGGAAGAGTTCCCGGCAGCTCAGCCCCGCATCCACCAGAATGCGCGTGTGTCCGCCTGTGACAACCGTGCTGTTGCCCTTTGACCCCGACGCCAGCACCGTGAAGCGGACCATGCAATGAGAATACAGCCAGTCAGACTAACGCGCACCGCAATGCAGTTACCAGTCCAATAACCCTTGTTCCGACCCGGTCTCGTGCTCCTACACTCCCAAACCATGCCCTTTGACCCGTTCTCAAAGGCCGAAATCTCCCTTTCTACCCCGTTTTCGCCATTGAGTATCCCTTTTTCCCTTTGATAAAAGCAAGCAGGCAAATGGACGCGCCGAAAAGCGTCACTCAATCTGCCGTAAGAAGGAAACGGGTCATGTTCTTGAAGATCATCGCTTATGCGCTCGGCTCAGGTCTCGGATATCTGCTGGCTGCATTCCTGCCCGAAACTCCGGTCACTCCGTACATCCCGCTTCTGCTCTCCTATCACATCTTCCTGCTCGTTCTCGTCGTCAAGGCAGGGCTCCTTTCCGAGCAGAAAGTCGGCCTTTCCATGTCGCTGCCGATGGTATTCATCAGTCACTGCGCCTGCCTCGCCGGCCTCGTCGGCATGGTCATGTGCCGCCATGAGGTGCCCGCGTTCAGATTGCTCCAGTACGCCATTCCGGCCCTGGCGCCATTTGAAGTGAAGTGGCTCTTCGAAGGCGCGAAAACTCCGCGCACAAGCGAGCCGGAGCACGAATCCGGCCGGCTGCCAGAGTGCAGCAACGACGAATACACCGAATTCCTCAATTGCATGCGACGCGGCGAGCGCAAATTCCAAACCGCGGGCCGAACGGTCCAGGAAGAATACGCCGCCTGGCTCAAGGATCACCGCAACAAACTCGCCCGTACCAAGCCGGCCGAAGAAAAGGTCCAGGCACCCGCCGGGTCAGCAACCAGCGCAGGCTAGGCTCCCGGCATGAACTCCGGCCGGTCGGGCCGCGGCACCTCGCACATCACTCCCAGCACGTTCCCGTCCGGATCCTTCAGGAATGCCATCCACAAATCGTGGTCGGGCATCGTCGCGATCAGATGCGGCGCCTCAAGAAACGCCACCCCGCGCCCCGCCAGATCGGCGTATACCGCCTGCAGGTCCTCCACCTTGAAATAGATAACCGTATCTCCGTGCGGACGCGCGCTCTCCGCACGCTTGCCTTCCGACACCATCAGCCGGATGTCTCCACACTGGAAAAACACCAGGTGCCCGGCATCGAACAGGAACCGCATTCCCAGCGTGTTCTGGTAGAAATCCTTCGCACGCGCCAGGTCTTCAACGGTCATCGCGATCTGGCCGATCTTCTCGAAATGCACCACCGACTGCGGCGTGTGCGACTGATTTGTCATCTACTCGCCTCCCTCTCCCTCCCTGCCTCCCGATCCTGCTGTCAGCCGGCGTGCGATGCTATGTGCGCCGGCAACTCGATGGACACACGCGTTCCCCGCCCTGGGTTGCTGACAACCGTGAACTGCGCCTCAGGTCCGTACAGCACCTCGAGCCGCTCGCGCACGTTTTTCATTCCAATGCCATTGCCGGTTCGCTTCAGCGCTGTTTCCGGCTGCTGCACCATCCCGACTCCGTCGTCCGCCACCTCGATCATCACCCGCCCGCCGTTCATCCGGCTGGTCAGCGTCACGGTTCCCCCATGGATACGCGGCTCAAGCCCATGCTTGATGCTGTTTTCAATCAGCGGCTGCAGCAGGATGCTGGGTACCAGCACGTCGAGCGTTTGCGGATCGATATCCTTCTCAACGCGCAGCTTGTCCGATCCGAATCGAACCACTTCAATATCCAGGTAATCGTCAGTGAACCGTAGCTCCTGGCTCAGCGGAACGTACGAGTCATGCTCCTTCAAGAGCGCGCGCAG
>Ga0134128_10003996_pt1 | contig 18059 bp, 15 predicted proteins | sample KB31754_FD_96462 | JGI IMG/M metagenome (GOLD analysis project Ga0134128, IMG submission 96462) | Terrestrial soil microbial communities with excess Nitrogen fertilizer from Kellogg Biological Station, Michigan, USA - KB3-175-4 | ecosystem: Environmental > Terrestrial > Soil > Unclassified ... | reverse complement strand
TTCACCGAGACGTTGAAGCCAGGGCTGCAGCTCGGGGTCTTCGTCGCGCAACCGATATACCGTCTTCTTGAGCTCGATATGGCGCCAGATACCGAGCTCGTCGTAGTGCTCCTCGGGGCGGGTCTTCTCGAGATGATGAAGGGCCGCCTCCGTCTCGCCCCGGTCGTACAACATGTTGGCGAGGTAGATCCTGGCTTCCGTAAAGTCCGGCTCGAGCTCGAGTGACCGGCGCAGCCAGAAGAGCGCGCCGGCGTCGCTCCCCAGCCGATGACACGCATATCCCAGGCAGGCCGCCGCGTCCGGCGATTCCTGATGCGCCGTCACGGCAAACTCGAAAAAACGCTGCGCCGGCCCCACCAGCGATTCGCGGAACAGCGCCCGCCCCACCTGCAACATCAGCTCGTGATCTTCCTGAAACCCCAGCAGGACGATTCGCTCGAAGGCCCGCAGGGCGCCCCCGCGCTCCCCCAGCTTGAGCAGCACTTCACCCAGACCGGCCAGACCGTCCTCGTGATCCGGGTCGAACGCCAAGGCCCGCTCGAAGCTGCGCCGCGCCCAGGCAAACTCTTCCCGGGCCAATTGGGCGTAACCCAGGCCGATGTGGAGTTCTACCGCATTGGGGTAGAGGGAAAGTCCCTCGCGGAGGAGAGCGACCGCCTCGTCGTAGCGGCCTTCGTTGTAGAGCTGATGGGCTTGTTCGTCGAAATCGTCGGAGCTGCGGAATGCATCCGACATCGCGAGGACCTCCCGAAGATCTTTGCGTCAAAAGTAGGCCGGTCAGTTGGGCGGAGCAAGGGAAGCGGGCACTCAGGAAGGACCTCGATGGTTATGCCTAATCCCTGAGGACATCGCCGCTTAGGCCCGGGGTGGGAGAGGGGTTGACGGGTGCATAGTGTGCCGTATCTTACTGACCAGTCAGTTACTAAGAGGAACCGAGTGAGCCAGCCAGCCAACACCCCAGCCCCAACCCCCGCGTCCCCCAGGTGGCAACGCCGCCCCGAAGACCGTCCCGACGAAATTCTCGATGCCGCATTCGACGTATTCGGCGAGCAAGGGTTCGCACGGACCCGGCTGGAGGACGTCGCCCAGCGCGCCGGCGTCAGCAAGGGCACCCTCTACCTCTACTTCGATTCGAAGGAGACGCTGTTTCGCGAGATGGTTCGAGCCAAGGTCGTCGCCGCTCTGCGCGAGGGCGAGGCCTTCGTAGAGGAATTCAAGGGCAACAGTCGCGATCTGCTGGTGGCGTTTCTTCGACGGATGTATCGCGTGCTGCGCGAGCAGAACCTGAGCCGCATCAGCCGGCTGGTGCAAGCGGAGCTCGTCAGCTTCCCCGAGCTGGCCCACTTCTACACCCAGGAAGTCATCCTTCCCGCCCGCCGCCTGATGGAGGCGATCATCGAACGCGGTATCGCATCCGGGGAGTTCAGGGAGACACCGCTCGGCTTTGCCAGCCGCGCCGTGCCGATGCTGCTGATCCACGCCACTCAGACGCAGTGCTTCCTCCAGCGGTTCGATCCGGAAGCGTTGTCGGACGAAGACACGCTCGACGGTGTCATCGACTTCTGCCTCAGCGGCGTCCTTGCACGTTCCGAACCCCAACGGTAGCCCCATGGTCCGCTCACCGGTCGTCTTACTTGCGTTCATGCTGCTCGCTGGTCCTGCTGGTGCTCAGCAGCCGCCCGCTGCAACCCCACCGGCCACACCGCAGGGACCGCTCACACTGCTGGACGCGATTCGGATTGGCCGCCAACGAGGGGTCGCCGCCGTGCTGGCCCGGATCGACGCACGCATCGCGAACGAGCGTGTAGGCGAGCGGCGGGCCGACATTCTTCCCACCATCGGTGGGACTGGGAATTTTTCACGTCAGACGCTGAATCTCCAGGAGTTCGGACTCACCTTTCCCGGCTTTCCTCCCAAGGTGCCGGACTTCTCGCTCTGGCGTTTCCGCCTGGACGCGAATCAAACCCTCTTCAACGCCAGTGTGCTCAAACGACTCCAGTCGGCTCGTGACAGCGCCGTTGCCGCCGGACTGGACGCACAGGTCGTCGGTGAGATCGCAGGCGCGACGGCGGGCCTGGCATACCTCCAGGTCCAGAGCGCGCAGGAAACGGTCCGGGCTCGCGAGGCCGACAGCGTCGTAGCCGCCGCGCTGCTGGACCAGGCGCGTCAGCTGGTAAGCGCCGGTGTGAGCCCAACCATCGACGCCACTCGCAGCGAGGTGAGCTTTCAGGCGGTGAGGACTCAGCTCGAGGTGGCGCGTAACGCACGGGATCGCACTCGGCTGGACCTGATTCGTGCGCTCGATCTGGCGCCGAGCAGTCAGCTTCAGATCGTCGACTCGTTGGGCGAGCAGGCGGTGGACCTCCCTCTGGATCCGGACACGGCAGGCCAGTTTGCCCGGGAGCACCGCGCCGAGCTGGCTGCCGAGCGGAAGCGGACCGAAGCACTACGCCGCTCGCTCAGCGCGATCAAGGCGGAGAATCTCCCCAGCCTTAACGCGACGGGGTACTACCAGCAGACCGGCCCCGCCCTCGGGGATCTCATCGGCACGTATCAGGTGTTAGTAGGCCTGAACGTCCCCATTCTCGACGGGTTCCGCCGCCAAGCCCGGGCCCGCGAGGCACAAGCTCGGTTGGATGGTCAGCAGGTCCGGGAGGGTGATCTGGGCAATCAGGTCGAAACCGAAGCTCGCCAGGCGGTGCTCGACATCGCTTCCGCCCGCCAGCAGGTGGCGATTGCCGTCAATCAGCTGCGGCTGGCCGAGCAGGAGTTGGCGCAGGCGGATGAGCGGTTTAGGGCGGGCGTGGCCGGTTCGGTGGAGACAACGAACGCACAAGGCTCCGTGATCGCAGCACGGGACGCCGTCATACAGGCCCGGGTCAATTACGGCAGTGCCCGGGTGAGCGCGTACCGCGCTTTGGGCATCATCGACCAGTTGCAGTAGAACCGACTTTCGAGAACGAGACGCATCATGGCTACCGATATCGCAATGGATCTACCTGCCACCGACCAACGGGCCGCCGCGGGGACGCGGAGGAAGTGGCTTCGCCTCGTCATCGTCGGCCTTGTTGTCGCCGCTGCGGCTACGTGGGGCATTCGTCGATACGTGTGGGGGCTGCATCACGAATCCACCGACAACGCGCAGCTCGACGGCCACATCACCGTCATTGCGCCGCGGGTTCAGGCGTTCGTCTCCCGGGTGTTGGTCGACGACAACCAGCATGTGAAGGCAGGAGACACGCTCGTCGTCCTGGATGACCGAGACGTCAAGGTCCGGCTGCAGCAGGCCGAGGCGGATCTCGCCGATGCGGCCTCGAGTGCCGGCAACAATCAGCGGGTTGGCCAGGCTCGAGCCCAGCTCTCCTGGAGCCGGGCGCAGGAGGCCAGCGCGCGGGCTACGGTGGGGTCGGCTGAGGCCGGCTTCAAGAAGGCGGCGGCTGATCTCGAGCGCATTCGGGGTCTGGCCGCCAACAAGATCGTCCCGGCGCAGCAGTTGGACGCGGCCCAGGCCGAATACGACGCCGCAGTGGCCGGACTCGAATCCGCTCGGAAACAGGCGGCGGCCGGCGCGGATCAGGTCGTCATGTATGGCGCCGCCCTCTCCGGTGCGGGCGCCCGGCTCGAGGCGGCGCAGTCCGCGGTAGACAACGCGCGCCTGCAGCTCAGCTACACCTACATCCTTGCGCCCACCGACGGCTTCATCGCCAGGCGGAGCGCCGAGGTCGGTGCACTGGTGCAGATCGGACAGACGCTGATGTCCCTGGTACCTGATAGGGGGCTCTGGGTCACTGCGAATCTCAAGGAAACCCAGCTCGACAACGTGCGCGTGGGCGATTCGGCGACGTTTACGGTGGACGCCTACGGCGGACACCTATTCCACGGCCATGTGGTGAGCCTGAGCCCAGCCACCGGAGCGCGGTTCGCCCTGCTGCCACCGGACAATGCGACCGGCAACTATACCAAGGTCGTGCAGCGGGTCCCGGTGCGCATCGCAGTAGATGACGCTCCGGATCAAGCATACCCTCTGCGACCTGGCATGTCCGTAGTGCCGACCATTACGACGCGGTAACCCACGTGGCCACGCTCGCACTGCCCTCGCGCAGCGGCGGACTCGCCCAAAGGGACGTTTACCGCTACCGCTACATCATCGCCTTCGCGGTCGCGCTGGCGAGCGTCCTCGAGTTGGTCGACACCAGCATCGTCAACGTCGCCATTCCGCACATGATGGGGAACCTGGGTGCCACACTGGACGAGATCGCCTGGGTGTCGACCGGATACATCGTCGCCAACGTGATCATCCTCCCGCTCACCAGCTGGCTGTCAGAACGGTTCGGACGGCGGAACTATTACACCGGCTCGATCGTGCTGTTTACGGTCGCGTCGTTCTTTTGCGGCAACGCGCATTCGCTCGAGATGCTGGTCGGAGGCCGGGTGGTTCAGGGTATCGGTGGCGGCGCGCTCATCTCGACGGCGCAGGCCATTCTGTTCGACGTCTTCCCGATCGAGGAGCGCGCCACCGGCCAGGCGATTTTCGGCATGAGTGTGATGGTCGGCCCCACCCTCGGCCCCACCCTCGGCGGCTGGATCACCGACAACTACACCTGGCCCTGGATCTTCTACATCAACATCCCGCTCGGCATTCTGGCGGGCTTCCTGAGCTGGCGCTTCGTCCCCGAGCCCTCGCATGCATCCGGGCAGAAGACGGAGAAGGTGGACTGGTGGGGCCTGGCATTTCTTATCATTGGCATCGGAGCGCTCCAGATCATGCTGGAGCGGGGCGAGCGCAGGGACTGGTTCGAGACACGCGAGATCGTGGTCGAGGGGCTGGTCGCACTCACCGGCATCGTCTGCTTCATCTGGCACGAGCTGCGCACCGCGCATCCGATGGTGGATCTGCGCGTGCTCAAGAACCGGCAGCTGGCGGTCGGCGTGACGTTCGGCGCGTTGCTCGGCTTCGCACTCTACTCCAGTGTGTTTGCCTTGCCGGTCTTCCTCCAGAACCTGCTCGGCTACACCGCCTGGGACACTGGCAAGGTCATTCTGCCGGGCGCGATCGCCAGCGCCATCGCGATGGCTTCCATGGGCCGACTGGTGCCGAAGGTCGACGCGCGCGTGCTCATCGTCACCGGCGTGTCGCTGTTCCTCTGCTCCATGTGGATGCACTATCACTTCACCCTGGATACCGGACATCACGAGCTTTTCTGGGCGATGGTGCTCCGTGGCTTCGGCATCGGCCTGGTCTTCGTGCCGCTCACCGCGGCGACCGTCGCGGACCTCAAGCCGGGGCAGATTCCCCAGGGCACCGGCCTGTTCAACCTCGCCCGCCAGCTGGGCGGGAGCCTCGGTATCGCGGTGACGGCGACGATGCTCGCGCATTTCACCGAGCAGGCGAGGGGGGCCCTGGTGGCTCACGTCACCAACTACGACGCCGCGACCCAGAGCTGGCTTAGCAGCGTGACCGCCTCGATGCAGCGATTCGGCGGCACGATGGCCGAGGCCCAGCTTCGGGCATCGGCCCTGCTCGACTTCAAGCTGAGCCAGCAGGCGTCCGTCTTCTCCTTCGAACGGGTCTTTCTGATCATGGGCGTGGCCTTCGCCTCCGCCCTGCCGCTTCTCCTGTTGTTCCGCACCGGCCGGGCTCGGGGAGGCGGGATGGCGCACTGACGCGGCGCCTTTCATACTTCTCGCCGCCCCCATGACCTTCCAGCGAAAGCTCCTGCTCGGTTTCTCTCTCATGGCTCTGCCCGCCCTGCTGGTCGGGATCGAAGCCATTCGCAGCAACGCGCTCGAGCGCCGGGCCCTCGAGACACTCGGCGAAAGTCTATCCCGCACCCGCACCTATGCCGACGTCGAGAACGCCATGTTCGACCAGACCGAGGCGATCTGGCGCCAGCTGAGCGGGCTCGATCCCGATGCCAGAAAAGAGTGGCGCTTGAGCGGTGAGGTGGTGGACTACTGGCTCGATCGCTGGAGTGCGGAGCTGCGGCCGGACGAAATCGAGCTGGCGAACGCCGTGAGAGAGGTACAACGGCAGATCCGCGCGGTGGGCGACAGCGTCATCGTCCTGGCGGACGCGGGCCGTCGGGAGGAGGGATACCGCATCGCGCGTCAGGAGATCAAGATGCGGTTGCTCCCCACGCTGGCCAATCTCAATCGGGAGATCTACCGGAAGGCGCGCGAGTTCAGTGTGCAGCAGGCGTTCGGGCGGGTGGAAGCCATCGTCAACACCGAGCGGCAGATCCTTTTCGGGATTGTGCTGCTCGCGCTCGCCGGCGGACTGCTCGGCGCCTTTCTCATCACCCGAAGCCTGGTCCGCCCGATCAACCAGTTGCGCGGCGCCATGGCCGAGGTCGGCGCGGGCGATCTGGACCATCCCATCGCCGTGCGGCGCCGGGATGAGATCGGTGACCTGGCCCGCGCTTTCGCCGATATGACGGAAGAACTGCGACGCACGCAAGCCAAGCTGGTCCAGTCGGAGAAGCTCGCCTCGATCGGCGAGATGTCTGCGGCGGTCGCGCACGGTCTCCGTAATCCGCTGGCGAGCCTCCGCGCCGCCGCGCAGTTCGCGCTCAAACGGCCCGAGTCGCCGGCGTCGCGAGAACAGCTGGGCGCCATCATCGAGGAGGTCGATCGCCTCGATCGGCGCATCACCCACCTGCTCAGCTTTTCCCGGCCGGCGCCCTTCCATCCGACACGAGAAGGGGTGACTCAACTGGTGGAGGGAGTCCTGCCGGCGTTCACTCAACTGCTGGAACAGAGGAAGGTCGAGCTGCGGGTCGATCTGCCGGCTGACCTGCCCGACATTCGCGTCGATCCGGTTCAGCTCGAGCAAACGCTGGTGGAGATCGTCTCGAACGCTTTGGACGCGATGCCCGGGGGCGGGCGGCTGGTCATTACGGGCAAGCGCGAGGCCGTGAGCACCGGCGGGCCGGACGGGATCGTGCTCGAGATCGCCGACACGGGTAGCGGCATCCCCGAGCATGCTCTGCCCCAGATTACACAGCCATTTTTCACTACCCGCCCGGAGGGCACCGGACTTGGTCTCGCGATCGCCAAGCGATATGTCGAGCAGAACGGCGGGCGACTCGAGATCGCGTCGCTGCCGGGAGAGGGCGCGACGGTGCGGGTGCGTCTGCCCGTGGCGGAAACCGGGGGCGTAGCGCCCGCGGGGAGCGGAGCATGAGTGGACCGAGCGTCCTGATCGTTGACGACGAGCGCACCCTCGCTCGGGCGGTGAAAACGTTTCTTGCCGAGTCGGGCTACGAGGCCGAAGTCGCCGGCGACGCCGAAAGCGCGCTCGGCATGCTCGAGCGCCTCCGGCCGGACGTGGTCTTCACCGACGTGCGGCTCCCGGGCATGAGCGGAATCGACCTGCTTCGCCGCATCCGCGAGTTCGATCCGGCCGTGCCGGTGATCATCATTACTGCGCACGGGACGATCGAGGGCGCTGTGGAGGCGGTCAAGCTGGGTGCGTTCGATTACCTCAAGAAGCCGGTGGACCTGGAGGAGCTGAAGCTCCTGGCGGACCGTGCTCGCGAGCAGTCCCGCCGGGAAGGCGAGCTCTCCTATTACCGCCGGCAGGCGCGCGAAACGCCGTTCGGCGGTGTGGTGGGCGATTCCCCCGCCATGCGGGCGGTGCTCGAACGGGCCCGTCAGATCGCCGCGCTGGATGAGACCCCGCCGGTTCTGATCACCGGGGAGACCGGAACCGGCAAGGGGCTCGTGGCCCGAACCATTCACACTTCGGGTGCACGCGCAGCCCAGCCTTTTATCGAAGTGAACTGCACGGCGCTTCCCGGGAGCCTGATGGAGGCGGAGCTGTTTGGCTACGAGCGGGGCGCGTTCACCGATGCCAAGGAATCGAAGGTCGGGCTGTTCGAGGCCGCCGAAGGCGGGTTCATCTTCCTGGATGAGGTAGGCGACATCGAGCTGGCCCTACAGGGCAAGTTGCTCCGCGCCATCGAAGAGCGCACCGTGCGCCGGGTCGGCGGCATTCGAGACCGGAAGATCGACGTGCGTATTCTTGCGGCGACGAATCGCGATCTCGAGCGTGACTCCCGGCGGGAAGCGTTTCGGAAGGACCTGTATTTCCGCCTGGCCGTGATCCTGCTTCGACTGCCGCCGCTTCGGGATCGCGGCGAGGATGTCCTCCGGCTGGCGGAGCACTACCTCAAGCAGTTCAGCGCGAAATACGGGCGGGACGTGCGGCGGATCGAGCCGGCGGCGCGAGACCGGTTGCTCGACTATCGCTGGCCCGGTAACGTGCGCGAATTGAGCCACGTGATCGAGCGAGCCGTGCTGTGGAGCCAGGGGCCGTCGCTTGACGTCGAGCATCTCTCCTTGACCGAGCCGCGGGAGGAGCCTGCATCCCAACCGTCCGAGCCTTGGGCAGGTCCCGCTATACCCACCAATGCAGGCGTGGACCCGTTGCCTGGACCACTGCCGCCGGCGGGAGTAGACCTGGGCCAATGGGAGAAGACGATGATCGAGCAGGCGCTCAGGGAGGCCGGCGGCAACCAGACCCGAGCGGCACAACGCCTCGGTATCTCCCGCGATACGCTTCGCTATCGTCTCAAGAAGTTCGGGATCCAGGGGTAGCCTTCACTGCGTGACTTCACCCACCAAGGCTGATTTGCCCCAGTTCTCCCCGCTTTCCGGCCGGCCGGCCGGTTAGGCTATACATCACGTAACGCTTTTACATGGAACAGGTTATCGGCGACGCTTCGATTCAAGGCAATCCGGCACGCCGTCTGCCTATAGGGGGGTGTCGTCGGGCTCCAAGCACGGCCCGACTGGGTGAAATGACCCAACCCTGTCCGGGCCGATCGGCCCAGCAAAACCAACAACGTCGGAGGTACAGATGCGTTGGACCAAGCCCGAAGCCGAAGTCGTGGCCGTAACGATGGAAGTGACCGCGTACGTCGCGACCCTCTAAGCTGCGGCAATGAGTTATCCCGGGGCTCGCGCAAGCGGGCCCCTATTTTTTCGGTAGCCCTATGCAGATCGTCCTCCTCGGAACGGCAGCAGGTGGCGGATTCCCTCAGTGGAACTGCTGGTGTCCGACCTGCCGTGTCGCTCGCAAGGATCCCGGCAAGGCCCGACCGCGTACTCAGTCGTCCGTAGCTGTCACTGCAGATGGCGAGCGCTGGTTTCTCCTGAACGCTTCGCCCGATGTTCGCGAGCAGCTCGCCTCTCTGTCCGTCCATGCGCCCGACGGAAATCGTCACGTACCGGTTGCTGGAGTGGTCGCCACCGACGCCGAGCTGGACCATACGTTGGGGATCGTGTTGCTTCGGGAAGGGCGGCGGCTTCGGCTCTACGCGACCTGTGCTGTCCGTCGGGTGCTGGAAGAAGACTCCCGTCTCCTCCCAGTTACCCGGGCCTTTGCCGCTGTCGATGTTGTCGAGTTGCCTGCGGCGGGAGGTCCGGTGTCGCTCGACGGCACGAATGGCGAGGCCAGCGGGCTTACGGTGGAGACCTTCACGGTGCCCGCCGGGCCACCTCGGTTCGCAAGCACGGCGCTGCCCGGGCACACGATCGGCCTGGTGCTCCGCGATGCGTCTACCGGCGGCGCCTTTGCGTTCGTGCCCGGCTGCGGAGGGCTGGACGAAAGCCTGCTGGCTCGGATCGAGAAGACCAATCTCGTGTTGTTCGACGGCACCTTCTGGACCGACGACGAGCTCATCGAGCTCGGAATCAGCGACCGCACGGCCCGCCAGATGGACCACCTTCCGGTCTCGGGGCCCGACGGAAGCCTGAATCGCTTGAGCCGGCTCGAGGGACCGCGCCGAGTGTACACCCACATCAACAACACCAATCCCATGCTGATCGAAGACTCGCCTGAGCACGCGGCGGTCGAGCGGGCGGGCTTGCTGGTCGGAAGGGATGGGATGCGGTTTGAGGTTTGATGTTGGCGGTGGACCCCGCCGTGACCTTGTGACAGGACCTATGGAGCACCGATGACTTCAACCCTGCAGGCATCTCAGCTGGCGACGCCGCCACAGCCGCCCATTCCCGCGCTCGATCGGCCGCTCTCCCCCGACGCGCTGGAGCACGCCCTTCGGAGCTTCCAGGGCTCGTATTACGTCGAGCACCCGTTCCACAAGCTCATGTACGAGGGCAGGCTGAGTCAACGCCAATTTCAGGGCTGGGTTGCGAACCGCCTGGCATATCAGCGAGTCGTGCCTCGGAAGGATGCAGCCATCCTGTCGAATTGCCCTGACCCGGACGTGCGTCGGGTCTGGATCCAACGGATCATCGACCATGATGGCACCGAAGCGGGGAGCGGCGGTATCGAGCTGTGGATTCGCCTCGGCATTTCACTCGGTGTGCCGCGCGAGGAGATGGAAGATGAGCGCCACGTACTGCCCGCGGTGCGGTTGATCTGCGAATCCTACGTCACGTTCTGTCGCACCAAGCCCTGGGTTCAAGCCTGCGCTTCCTCGCTGACCGAGCTATTTGCACCCAAGATTCACCAGCAGCGTATCGAGTCGTTTCCCAAGCACTACCCCTGGATTCCGCCGGAAGCGCTCGACTATTTCAGGAGCCGGCTGGTCCAGGCGCCGCGAGACGTTCACCATGGCCTTTCGATCGTGAAGGGGCATTGCACGACCGTCGAGACCCAGCGGCAGGCCTTCGAGGCGCTCGCCTTCAAACTGGACATGCTATGGGCGATGATCGACACGATCTACAACGCCTATCGGGAGGATTGAGGTGACGCTCACCCTCGATTCGGTGCCCAGGCTCTGGCGGCTGGCCCGGCTGGACTACGACCCGGTTCGCCAGCGCAGGGTACTGCTCTACCCCGAGGGGGCCGTGTTGCTGAACGAGACCGGTGCGGCCGTCCTGGAGCTGGTGGATGGGAAGCGCACCGTGGGTGAGATCGCCATGATTCTGGGCGAGCGCTATCAGACTGATGTCTCCACCGACGTAGCCGAGTATTTGTCCACGTTGGAGGAGCGGGAGTTGATTCAATGACGTCCGATCGTCCGACCACACTGCTGGCGGAACTGACGCACCGCTGTCCGCTACACTGCCCCTATTGCTCCAATCCGCTCGAGCTCATCCGGGGCGATGCGGAGCTTTCCACCGATGACTGGAAGCGAGTCTTCAGCCAGGCGCGGGACCTCGGCGTGCTGCAACTGGGTCTTTCAGGAGGTGAGCCGCTCATCCGGAAGGATCTCGAGGAGCTGGCCGCCCACGCTCGGAGCATCGGCCTCTACAGTACCCTCGTGACGTCCGGCCTGGGTCTCACGCGCAAACGCGCCGAGGCGCTTAAGGACGCCGGGCTCGAGCACGTCCAGATCTCGATCCAGGACTCGGACACTGCGAACGCGGAGCGTATCGCGGGCGTACGGTCGGTCAAGCAAAAGCAGGCGGCCGTCGCGCTGGTACAGGAGCTTGGCTTTGCCTTCTCGATCAACGTGGTGCTCCATCGCGGTAATCTCGACCGGCTCGGTGAGATCATCGACCTTGCAGGGAGCTGGGGCGCGGACCGTTTGGAGCTGGCCAACACGCAGTACTACGGGTGGGGGCTCAAGAACCGTGCGGCCCTGATGCCAACTCGGGAGCAGGTGCAACGAGCGAAAGCGATTGCCGAGGAAGCGATCGAGCGGTACCGGAAGAAGATGCAGATCATCTTCGTGCTGCCTGACTACTACGAGCAGTATCCCAAGGCCTGTTACGGCGGCTGGGGTAAGCTGTATGTAGTCGTCACGCCGAACGGCCTGGCGCTCCCGTGCCACGCAGCGAGCATCATCACATCACTGTCCTTCCCATCGGTGCGAGACCACTCGCTCGAGTGGATCTGGCAGGCATCGCCGGGGTTCCAGGCATTCCGGGGTGATTCCTGGATGAAGGAGCCATGCCGCAGCTGTCCCCGAAAGGCGGTCGACTTCGGTGGCTGCCGTTGCCAGGCTTTCGCCCTTACGGGCGATGCGGCCAACACTGATCCGGTCTGCACCCTCTCTCCGCTGCGGAGCCTGATCGACGAGGCGCTGGGTGAGATTCCCGACCAGATCGAATACGAGTACCGCGTCCTCGCAGGAGAACCGCAGCAGGCGTGACCCGCCCCCGCGGTGACGCCGCCGGTGGCCCCCTCGCGATTCGCGCCGAGGGGTTAGGACGGGACTACGGAACCACCCGGGCCCTCATTGCCCTCGATCTTCAAATTTCCGCCGGAGCTTTGGTCGGCTTGCTGGGCCCGAACGGCGCCGGCAAGACGACGGCCATGCTGTTGCTGGCGACTCTGCTCGCTCCGTCACGCGGCCAGGCCCACGTTTTCGGCCACGACGTAGCCCGGGAGCGCGGTGCCGTGCGCCGGCGGCTTGGACTCGTGTTCCAAGAACCCAGCGTGGACGGACTCCTGACGGTCGAGGAGAACCTGCTGTTCGCGGCGCGGCTGGCCGGCCTGGACGGCCGGGCGGCGCGAGCAGCCGTTCGTGCTACCCTGCAACGCACCGGTCTGGCGCCCCGGGCGGGACAGCCGGCCAGACAGCTCTCAGGTGGCTGGCGTCGGCTTGCCGACATTGCCCGTGCCACCCTGCACCAGCCGGAGTTGCTGATTCTGGACGAGCCCACCGTGGGCCTTGACCCTGAGCATCGCGATCGCATGTGGAGCTGGCTCGATGCAGAACGGCGCGAGCGCGGTGCAACCATCCTGTTCTCGACTCACTACCTCTCCGAGGCAGAGCCCGCCGACCGCGTAGTGATGCTCGCCCGGGGGGCAGTGGTGGCCAACGCGCCTCCACTCGACCTCCAGGCCGCACTCGGCGACCGAATCGCCGAGGTGTATGGCGAAGGGGCGGATCAGCTGGTGGCCCGACTGCGGGAAATCGGCGTGCTGGTAATCGTTCACCGGACGGGCCGCGGCTGGCGGGTTGGAGTGCGCGGTGGCGGAGAGGTGGTAACCGAGCAGGCTGCCGCGGTGTCCGGAATTACTCGCCTGGCCGTTCGGCCTCCCACGCTCGAGGACGTTTACTTCGCGCGGACTCAGACGGAGACTCTGTCGTGAGCGCCGCGGGTACGGCATGGGGGATCGTGGTCCGCGACTTCATCCGCAGCACGCGGCAGCGGAGCCGACTCCTCGCCGGCCTGGCCCGGCCCTTCATCTGGGTATTCCTGGTCGGCGCCGGTTTCAATGGAATTGCTCGCCTGCAGGGCGGGATCAGCTATCAGGCGTTTGCCTACCCTGGCGGCATCGTCATGGCGGCGCTGTTCGGGGGCATGCTGACGGCGATTTCCACCGTGTACGACCGTGAATTCGGCATGCTGCGGCTCATGCTCGCGAGCCCATCCGGCGTCGGCGCGGTTCTCTCGGGAAGGACGTTGTCGGCAGCGATCGTGGGAAGCATGCAGGCCGGAGTCGTGCTGGCCTGCTCGCCGCTCGCTGTTCACCTAACCTTGAAGCAGTATGCGGCAGCCGCGGGTGCCGTGGTCCTAGTTTCACTGGTCAGCGCCACGCTCGGGCTGCTGGTCGCATCACGGCTCACCTCAGTGGAGAACTTTGGCGGGGTGATCAATGTGGTGCTGTTTCCGCTGCTTTTTCTGAGCGGGGCGCTGTATCCCACTGCTTCGATGCCGGTTGTTCTCCGGACCGTGGCGCAGGTGAATCCCGTCTCCTACATGGTGGATCTCATGCGCCACGGGTTCGGCCAGCACGCCGAGTTTGACCTCCGGCTCGACCTGGGCGCCCTCATCGCCACGGCAGTGGTGGCGTTTGGCCTCACCGCGCTGCTGTTCGACCCGGAGCAGCGGTTCGTGGGACGTAAGCCACCTGGCGAAAGCCGGCCGCCGACCGGCCCGACAGTCTAGCTATCGATCGGGCGAGGCGGAGGTACACTCACCGACAAGCCGCTCCAGCAGCACGTTCTGCTCGACTCGCGCTCGAACCGGCCGCTGTACCCGCGGCTCCGGCGGGATTTCCGTCTCGATGGTGATGTGTCTCTGGCGACGGAGCAGTCCGCCCCGGATGTGCCAGGCGAACGTGCCGTCTTCGCGGGTCGTCTGGTGCAGCCGGATCGGAGTGCTGTCGCCCCGGAGGGCCCCTTCCCTGGCATCTCGACGGAGCGTGAAACGGAATTGGAGTACCGAGTCGACGCCTGCACTGTCGGTGAGGCGCCTGATCTCGAGGCCCGCACCATCGGTCCAGGTCCCGCCGATGGGAAGGGATTGGGTAGGAAGTCGAGGCAAGAGATCGTCGAGGGCGCGGGAGAGATCGGCCACCTCGGCGATGTCGTCGGGCACGAACGGCCGCGCGTCGGCGCGATACCGACCGTCGCGACTCACGACGCCACGATAGCGCCCGCCGATGAGAGGATCGGTGTCGGGTTCGAGGTTGGCTTCGGCAGTCCGGCGCCAGACGCTGAGCGAGTCGAACCACGCTTCGACCTGAACGCTGTCCGCCCGACCGGGCTTGGCGCGAAAGCGCCACTCCCCGTCGAGGCCTACCGACTCTTGTCGGGCGCGCCCGGCGGTGTAAGTCTCGACGCTACCCCGGCTGGTCTCCCGGAAATGCGCGCAGTCCAGTTGTTCCGGCGTGTAGTGTAGTGCCGGCTCCCGGCCCCCGGAGCGCTCGCCCAGGATCGCCAGGCTGAGGAGCAACGTTCTCCACGCTCGCTTGGATGAGGTCATCCGTCTCCCCGATCAGCCACGAACCTGTAATTTTGCTGCCGTCGGCTCCACCCGCACCTCGGGTGGTACACGTCTTCCCGGAGTTCATATGGTGCGATTCCCGGCCCGTGCGGCAACTGATGCTCTCGGCATTCTGATCTTTGGAGCGGCGGCGGCCTTTCCACAGGCAGCTCCGGCGCCAACCGCCGCCCCCAGGCGGATCATCATTCACGCCGGGCGTCTCATCGACGGTGTCGCCCAGACACCGCGGTCGGACCAGGGCATTCTGGTCGAGGGCGACCGTATCGTTTCGGTGGGCCCCTATGTCGAGATAAGCGGGAAGGCCGCGGGTGCCGAGCGAGTCGATCTCGGCAGCATGACGGTGCTGCCGGGCTTGATCGACAACCACACCCACGTGCTGCTTCAGGGCGACGTGACGGCCGCGGATTACGACGAACAACTGCTCAAGGAGTCCATTCCCTACCGAACCATCCGCGCTACGGCAGCGGCGCGAACCGCCCTGATGAACGGCTTCACCACCGTTCGCGATCTCGAGACGGAAGGCGCCATGTACGCCGACGTCGATCTCAAGACCGCTATCGCGCGCTCGGTCGTGCCCGGGCCACGCATGTTCGTCTCCACCCGGGCCTTTAGTGCAACCGGCATGTATCCGTTGCTCGGCTACTCCTGGGAGTTGAGGATGCCGGAAGGCGTGCAAGTCGTGGATGGCCCGGACGAGATCAGAAAAGCGGTGCGGGAGCAGGTCAAGTACGGGGCGGACTGGATCAAGGTCTACGCCGACCGCAAGTACTACATCGCAAGCGACGGCAGGCTGCGGAGCTGGGTGAACTTCACCGACGAGGAGTTCAAGGCGTTCGTCAGCGAGGCCCACCGACTGGGCCGGAAGGTGGCCGTGCACGCAGTGGGGTGGGATGGGATCGACGCGGCGCTCCGAGCCGGCGTGAACACGATCGAGCACGGCGACGGACTCACGCCGGATCTCATCGACCGGATGATCAAGCAGAAGGTGTATTGGTGCCCGACGATCTATGTGGGTGTCTATGTCGCCGGCGGACGCGGCGGCCCGTGGCCGAAGATGGTGGAGCTGGAGCGCCAGGCATTCGGCACCGCGCTCAAGCGCGGCCTCCTACCGCTCATCTCGTACGGCACGGACGCGGGCGGGTACCCGTGGACCGAGAATCAAGCGAAAGAGTTTGCCTACATGGTGAAGTACGGGATGACTCCCATGCAGGCCATCAAGGCCGCGACCAGTGTCGCAGCCGGGCTACTCGATCGGGGAGACAGTCTGGGAGCGGTCGCGCCCGGACATTATGCCGACCTGGTGGCCGTACGGGGCGATCCGCTTCGGGACATCACCGAGCTGGAGCGAGTCCGCTGGGTGATGAAGGGAGGGACGGTGTACAAGAGCGAGCCGTGATCGAGGCTGACGGAGCGGCCGGAGCGACGTTATCGAATCAGTCCGTGCTGGGCGGCGTAGCGCACCAGATCGGCGTTGGTCGCAAGCTTCATTTTCTCGAGAATCCGGGCCCGGTAGGTGCTGACCGTCTTCGGGCTCAAGCCCAAGCCGCCGGCGATCTCCTTCACCGTCTGCCCCGACCCGAGCAGGCATAGGACGTCGTACTCGCGATCAGAGAGCTGCTCGTGCGGCGCACCAGCCCCCCCGATCTCGAGCCCTGTGGCCAGCTTCTCTGCCAGCGACGGGCTCACATACTTGCCGCCGCGGTGGACCTTTCGGATAGCGGCGACCAGCTCTTCGGGAGAGTGGTCCTTGGTTAGATAGCCCGCGGCACCCGCCCGCAACGCCCGCACGGCGTACTGGTCTTCGGGATGCACGCTCAGCACCAGTACGCCCAGACGCGGGTAATCTCGCTTGACGTCGCGCAGCACCTCGAGGAAGCCCGGCCCCGGCATCGAAACATCCAGCAACAGCACTTCCGCAGGGGTGCGTCCGATGGTGGCCAGAAGGTCGCCGCCGTTGATTGCCTCGCCCACCACTTCGAGCCCCGGCTCGCCTTCGAGGATACCGCGCAAACCGGCTCGAACCACCGGATGATCGTCGGCGATGAAGATTCTGATCACAGGACGACCTCACTTGCTGTCGCGCGGGTCGGAATCCGGGCCGAGACAACGGTCCCCGCGCCCGGCCGGCCCTCGATGCTCAACTCCCCCCCGCAGGCAATGGCCCGCTCGCGGAGCCCCACCAGGCCGAGCGAACGACGATCGGTGCGTTCTTCCTCGCTGATCCCGCGGCCGTTATCCCCCACCCGGAGCAGCACCTCCTCGGGCCCGATCTGGAGGGTAATTTCGACCTGGGTTGCGCCGGCGTGCCGAGCGACGTTGGTCAGGGTTTCCTGGAGCATTCGAAACACCGTCGTCGCGGTAGTGCCGTTGACGGGCATGGTCGTGGCGCTCACGTCGAGCCGGGTGGCGACACCAGTAAGCTTCTCGAAGTCCTGCGCCTGCCACTCGACCGCGGCTACCAGGCCGAGGTGGTCGAGCACGGAGGGGCGAAGCTCGGTGGCGATCCGCCGAACCGCGTCGATCGTCCCGTCGATCCGCCCCATGACGGACCCGAGTCGCTCGGTCAGATCGCTGCGGTCCTTGAGCCGCTGCCGGAGCCACGCGAGATCGAGCTTGAGTCCGGTCAACGCCTGCCCCAGCTCGTCGTGGATCTCGCGCGCGATGTGGGTTCGCTCGTCTTCCCGAACCGACTGCAGTCGCGCAGCCAGGGCGCGCAGCTCCTCCCGCGAGCGGCGAATCTCCTCCTGCGCCCGCTTTCGATCCGTGATGTCGGTGGCGACCGCCAGAATGCAGGTCTCACCTGCTACTTGAATCAGCTCAGCCGACAACGAGGTGACGTGCAGCCGGCCGTCCCGCGTCTGGCCCGGGTACTCGAACTCGTGGACCATGCCGTCGCGCTCGAGGGTCTCCACCAAGTGGCGGCGATCGTCCGGGTTGGCCCAGAGACCTAGCTCCGGGGAGGTCCGTCCGATGACCTGTTCGCGGGTGAAACCGTGGTCCCGGAGGAAGGCGTCGTTCACTTCGATGAAGCGGCCTTCGGCTAGGGTCCCGATGGTGACTCGGAATGGAGAGGACCGAAACGCCTTGGCGAACTTCTCCTCCGAGAAGCGAAGCGCCTCTTCGGCCTGGCGGCGCGCCGTGATGTCGCGCTGGATGCCGAAGTGTCCCATGATGCGGCCGTCAGGCGCATACAGGCAGATGTAGTCGCCCTCGACCCAGATGGGCGTTCCGTCGTCCTTACGCTCATCCGTCTCGATATGAAGCCGGCCAGCGTCAAAGAACTGGCGCCACACGCTCTTTCCGTAGTCCGGGTTGTGGGCGAACAGCTGAGCGGGAGTGCGGCCCAGCAAGTCCTCGGGGTGCACACCATATTGGCCGGCCATCGCCTCGTTGACCCGGGTGACACG
>Ga0134128_10003995_pt1 | contig 18060 bp, 12 predicted proteins | sample KB31754_FD_96462 | JGI IMG/M metagenome (GOLD analysis project Ga0134128, IMG submission 96462) | Terrestrial soil microbial communities with excess Nitrogen fertilizer from Kellogg Biological Station, Michigan, USA - KB3-175-4 | ecosystem: Environmental > Terrestrial > Soil > Unclassified ... | reverse complement strand
TGTTTTCGAAAGCGTTGGCCACTTGCGCATTGGTTCTATAATTAGGATGATAGGTAGACTAAAAAGCGCTGTGTGCTGCTCGCGTAAGTGCGCGAAGGGGGGAGGCCGCAGTTGGAAACGCAGATCTGGAAATGGAGCGCCAGCGATCTGGCGCCCGCCATTCGGCAGCGTACCATTTCTGCTCGCGAAGCTCTGCTGAGCTGCCTCGAGCGTCTTGACCAGATCAATCCGTATTTGAATGCGGTTGTCGACGATCTTCGCGAAGATGCTCTTATAGCCGCCGACGCGGCCGACCGGGCGGTGAAGCAAAAAGCGCCGCTGGGTTTGCTTCACGGCGTGCCGATCACCGTCAAAATTAATGTGGACTTCGCGGGTCGGGCTACCACAAACGGAGTGGTGGCTTTCAAGAATGCGATCGCATCGGGCGACAGCGCGGTTATCAGCAATCTGCGCAAAGCCGGGGCGGTCATTTTTGGCCGCACCAACGTGCCGTGTTTCTCGACTCGGCTGTTCACCGACAATGACCTTTACGGGCGCACGTTTAATCCGTGGGATCCGGGCCGCACGCCTGGCGGCTCAAGCGGCGGCGCCGCGGCAGCGGTTGGCACGGGCATCGGGGCTATTGGGCACGGTAACGACAGGGCCGGTTCGATACGGTTTCCTGCTTACGCGTGCGGTATCTTTGGATTTAGGCCAGTTCCTGGCCGCGTCCCGGAATACAACCCGACCAATCGAGAAGAACGCAATCTTATTTCACAGCTGACGAATACCCAGGGTCCTTTGGCGCGATGCGTGGCGGACACAAAGCTCGCCTTCAGCGCGATGGCTCAAGAGGACTATCGGGATCCCTGGTGGCTGCCACCGCTCGATCGGCCGAACAGTGCCGCTCCGTGTCGCGTAGGTCTCTTCATGGACATGCCGGAGGGCAAGACCGACGCTGTGGTGGCGGAAGCCATACGCAAGGTGGGCCATTGGCTGGAGGCGGCTGGGTATACAGTCGAAGAAGCAGCGCCTCCTCGTTTTGCGGAAGCGGCGCACCTGTTTTGGGACTTGCTGATGTCGGAGGAACGGGCCGCTTCGGAAAAGGAAATGGCGGCCTCGACAAAAGGCATCGAGATGTACGGGGACGAAGCCGTGAAGCGAAATCGTCGCGGTACTCTCGCATATGCCGAGGCGTTGACCTACGAAAACTACATCAAAGGCGTCGCACGAAGAACGACGATATTGCGGGAATGGCTGGAATTCTTCGAGCGGTTTCCAATCTTGATCATGCCTGTGTCATCGCAAATTCCGTTCGTGATCGACTACGATCAACGCGGAGATGAGATCGTTCGTGAGACACACTTGGCACTCCAGCCCTCCATCGCTGTATCGTTGATGGGGCTGCCGGCGCTTACAGCGCCTGTCATGATTCATAAGGGCATTCCGATCGGCATTCAGATCGTTGCTGGTCGCTTTCAAGAGGAGAGATGCTTTGCGGTCGGCGAGATCATCGAACGCCACTCGCCGGTTAAAACGCCGATTGATCCAATTCGGACAAAGGTTACTCGTAGCCAAAGCGCCTTAGTTTAACGTCAGCATTTTGCGGCAGGGGAAATGGGGATTGACGATGGAAAACGCACAGGACGTGAAGCTGATAATCGGGATCGAGGACCGTCTCAGCTGGTGGCAGAATATCATGTACGCCGTCCAGCAGCTTACAGTCGATACGACTATCCTCATTGTGCCGGTGCTGTTGGCGCGCGCCCTTAAACTCCCGCCGGAAACGAGCGCACTTATGGTGCAAGCCGCACTGATCGGCGCCGGCCTGGTCACGATTGGTCAAGCCCTCTGGGTGCTGAGGCTGCCGGTCTTGCAAGGGCCTGCCATTGTCTTTGTCTCGGTTGTGCCAACCGTCGTAGCCGTGAGCGGCCTCGCGTCCGCCTGGACCGGCCTGCTGATCTCATCGCTGATCGCTGCGGTTTTGTCTCTTCTTGGCGTGTGGGGCAAGCTGAAGGCGATTTTTGGGGCTGCGCCGGTCTACGGGGCGGTTATCCTCATGGTCACATTCATTATATCGCGCACGATCGCAACTCAGATCGTGGGATTCCCGAATACACCGGCGTTCGCACTGCCTTCAAATTTTATTTTCGCGGCAATTCCCTTTCTCATCGCATTGCTTGTCGTGCTTCTCATGCCTTCGAGCTTCCTGCGCCTCGCTTCGCTTTTGTTGGGTGCCATAGTCGCGATCGTCGTGGCACTCGTTTCCGGGAAGATGAGCCTTGCGGCCGTTGGAAATGCGCCGTGGTTTGGCTTCTTAGTTTTGTTCCCATTCGGCTTTCAATTCGATTTGGGGGCCACTCTGGTCATGCTGCTCGCCTTCATCGCGGACCTGGGACAGGTCATCGGCAGCTATGTGATGGTGGGCGAGGTGATCGGAAAACAAAAAGTCACCAGCAAGCGCGTCGATGCAGGTGTCCTGGTGGAAAGTGTGGGATCGGTCGTTAGTTCGGCCTTCGGCGGGTTGCCGACAGTCACCTACAACCAGAACATCGGCGCTCTGATCGTGACCGGAATCGGCAGCCGTTTTGTATTCGCGACTGCTGGTGTGATTCTGCTGATCCTCGGTCTGTGCCCGAAGGTCGGTGCAGTTATCGCCTCGATACCGGGACCGATCGTCGGCGGATTGCTTTTGGTCACCATTGCGGTGCTGTGCATGCAGTCGATCCGCGTGCTCGGATCAATGGCGCAGACCAACGCCAACCTGTTCGCTGCGGGCACCGGTATCGTTGTCGGTATCGGGGTGACTGCTCTGCCTCAAGAATTCGTCGCGATGATGCCTTCTCTCTTTAGGCCGTTCGTGTCATCGGGAATCATTATGACCTTCCTCGTTGCCGGCTTGCTGCATGTCGTTTTTAATCTCGTGCTTAAGACAGGCGAGAGCGAAGGCAAAGAAATTCCGATGTAGCCACGGGCGCGGGATCCGGCCTCATGTCAAAATTCGGAGTTGGTGCGTCGGTTGTTCGAAAGGAGGACGATCGCTTCCTGCGTGGACGCGGACAATATGTCGCCGACCACCGGTTGCCGGGAACACGCGAAGTTGCGTTCGTACGTAGCCCGGTCGCGCATGCACGGCTCATTCGCATTAATGTCCCCGAGCAATATAGCGGCTGCGTTTACACGGCGGACCATTTAAAGGAAATCAAGCCGATTATATCGGCGCCTCCGCTCAAAGGTTTCAAGTACTCGGTGCAACCGGTACTGGCGAGCGGAAAATTGCGTTATGTCGGCGAAATGGTCGCAATGTGCGTGGCATCGACTCGCGCGGAAGCGGAAGACATTGCTGCGGCCATCACCATAGACTTCGAGGAATTACCGGCAGTGACGGACATGGTTGCTGCCTGCAATCCTGGGGCGCCGCTGGTGCATGAGGAATGGGGTGACAATGTTTTCGTCCAATTCGACGAAAACCGGGATTTCAAATCACTCGATAAAACGGCTCCCATCAAAGTAAGCAGGACAATTCGTACAGCCCGCCATTGCATGTTTCCGATGGAAGGGCGCGGCGTGCTCGCTTACCGGGACAGCAGGCTCCGTTACCTGACCTTGATCACCTCTACACAGTTTCCACATTCAGTGCAGACCGGCTTGTCTGAATGTCTGGGGCTCAAACACGGTGATGTTCGAATCATATCGCCCGATGTCGGCGGCGGTTTTGGTTACAAAGGACTTCTCTGCCCGGAGGAGGTAGCGCTCGGCTGGCTTGCGACGCAGGTCGATCATCCTGTCCGCTGGCTCGAGGATTGCCGCGAACACCTCACCGCAAACGCAAACTGTCGCGAGCATCACTATGAAATCACCGGCTACGCCTCGGCCGACGGCAAGCTGCTCGGCATCGATTGCGTAGGCTACGTGGACGCCGGCGCTTATTCGTCTTACCCGATTTCCTCGGCGCCGGAAGCCGCGCAGATCCCCAATTTGCTGCCTGGTCCATATGTGTTCTCGCATTATCGAGCGCGTGCTTGCGCGGTCGCGACTAACAAGTGTCCGATCATACCCTATCGCGGCGTTGCTCGATCCGGAGTGTGTCTAGCGATCGAGTCAATTATGGATGCAATTGCAAAAGAGGCGCGGCTGGAGCCCTACGAAGTTCGTCTGCGCAACATGGTAAAACCCGAGCAGATGCCCTTCGACAATATCGTAGGCAAGCATTTCGACAGCGGCGATCATCCCGAGTGTCTGCGACGAGCGGTGGAGCTTATCGGGCTGCGCAATATCCGCGAGCGTCAGAAACAAGCGGAGCCGGACGGCCGACTGATAGGCGTTGGCCTGTCGTTTTTCGTCGAGCAGGGCGCGCACGGTACTTCAGTGCTTGCCGCCTGGGGTCGGCCGATCATTCCTGGCTATGAGCAAGCCAACGTCAAGCTGACTGCGGACGGCGAGGTGGAAGTCCATGTCGGAACCCACTCGCACGGACAAGGGCACGAGACGACATTCGCTCAGGTCGCTTACGAGATTCTCGGTGTCGACTTCGACAAGATCAAAGTCGTCCAGGGCGACACGCTTTATACGCCATATTCGACTGCGACCTGGGGCTCTCGCTCGATGGTGCATGGCGGCGGAGCTGTAGTGCGCGCTTCACGTATCCTGGCTCAACGCGCCGCGAAAATCGGCGCGTGGTTATTGCAAACGGATATCGCCAACGTCCGCGTGGCAGACGGCAAAGTGATCGCAGGCAACAGCAGCGTTACGCTGCGGGAGGTTGCGCGCGCATGGTACTTGCAGCCACAGACATTGCCGTCCGATGTCGATTCGGGTGGGCTTGACGTCACTGCCGGTTATCGGGCGGATCGAGACAGCGGCACCTTCACTTATGCAGCCCACGCTGCCGTCGTAGCTGTCGATCCCGCAACCGGCGTCATTGATATCCGCGATTACGTTGTGGTCGAAGACGGCGGCACGCTGGTCAATCCCATGATCGTTGACGGTCAGATTTGTGGCGGTACGGCGCAGGGGATCGGCACTTGTCTCTACGAGGTCGTACCCTTCGATGCGCAGGGCCAACCACGCGCCTCAACCATGCTGGACTACATACTGCCGGGCGCGACCGAGGTCCCTGAAATCCGGGTTGATCACATGCGGTCGCCTTCGCCTTACACCGAGTTTGGCATGAAGGGCCTTGGTGAAGGCGGGGCAGTTGGGCCGCCAGCCGCCATCGTTTCCGCCGTCAATGATGCGTTGCGGCCGCTCAAGATTGAGGTGCACGATCTACCGCTCACTCCGGAGCGTATTCTTGCGGCCATCGACAGGGCGACCGGCGCACAGGCTTGAGCAAGCATGAAACCCGCATCATTCGACTTAGTGCGCGCGAGCAGTATTGCGGAAGCGACACATCTACTGGATGCAGGTAAAGGCTGCGCGCGGGTGATCGCAGGCTCCCAGTCACTGGGCCCAATGCTCAATCTCCGTCTTTCGCAGCCGCAGTTGCTTATTGACATCACCGGCATTCCCGAGCTGACCAGGATCGAGGACGATCGCGATTCCATTACGGTCGGTGCTTGCGTCACCACCGCAAACATAGAGGACGGATGCCTCCCCGGTGAGGGACTAGGCATGCTTGCCCGCATTGCCAGTGGAATTGCTTACCGTGCAGTGCGCAACCGCGGCACGATCGGGGGTAGCCTTTGCCACGCGGACCCTTCGGCAGATTGGTTGACGGTGCTGAGTGCCATTGGCGCTGAATGCTTCATTAGAGGGACGCGGGGGCAACGGAGGTTGCCGCTCGAACAGTTCGTCACTGGTGGTTATCAGACAGCTCTTGCCGGGGACGAAATCCTAGAAGCGATCCGGTTACCGCGCCTTTCAGCGAATGGCCGGCTCGGCTATGTCAAGATCTGTCGCAAGGTCGGCGAATTCGCGCTGGCGATGGCGGCGGTGCGTCGTGATCCTGAGCGAGGGGCCATGCGTCTTGCGATCGGCGCAACGAATGGCTGCCCGATCGTAATTGCCGCCGACGCTTTAATGGGCCGTGGCGGGGGGCTCGACGAAGCGGCCGTCTACAAGCTCTTCGATCAGCACGGCATGACCGATCGCGTCCGTCGCCGCCAGCAATTTGCCGCGCTTTCGCGGGCTCACGCACAGGCTACGGTCCCATGAAATTTCCGGTTGAACTGACAATAAACGGTCGCGAAATTTCAGCCGAGATTGAGCCACGGCTTCATCTGGCGGATTTTCTGCGTGAGCATCTTAATCTGACCGCGACGCATCTGCGCTGTGAACAGGGTGCCTGCGGTGCCTGCACATTGCTCATTGACGGGCAGCCGGCTCGCTCTTGCATTACCTTCGCGGCCCTTTGCAACGGGGCCAAGATCACCACACTCGAAGGGTTGGAAAACGATCCGGTTATCGCCGTGCTGCGAAGGGCATTTTCGGACGAGCACGGTCTGCAGTGCGGCTATTGCACACCCGGCATGCTGGTTACCGCGCGCGACATAATCCTGCGACTGCCAAATGCCGACGATAGGAGGATCCGTGAGGAGATTAGCGGCAATCTGTGCCGCTGTACGGGTTATGTCGGCATTGTGCGCGCGATTGCCCGCGCACTGGATGAAAATCGGAAGAGTCCCCTGGCCGAAGTACTCCATAAGCACGGGCCGCTCGGTCCGGTCGGAGCGCGTCCTGGAGCAGCGGGCAAACCAGAATTCGCGCAGGAGAGTACGAGCAACCGACCAGTAGAGCCCGCTGCAGCGAACGCCGAAACAACAGCGCTCGGCCTGGCTGGCCGACGACCCAATATCGAGATCCAACAGGCATTCACGGTCGCACAGCCACCCGCCGCGGTCTGGACCTTTTTTACCGATATTGCTCGCGTGGTGCCCTGTCTTCCGGGTGCCAGCCTGACCCGGCCCCCATCAGGCGATCGGGTCGAGGGCAAAATCTCCGTCAAACTTGGGCCAATTACCACCAATTTTGTCGGTCAGGCGCACGTCATGCGCGATGATGTCAATCTGCGCGGTACGATTATGGGATCGGGCAACGACCAGGTCGGCGGCTCGCGCGCAGCAGGCGAGATCGAATATGTGCTCGCGCCCACCGAGACCGGTGCGACTCGAATTTCTTTGACAATCCGCGCGCTGCTCGCCGGCCCCCTGGCGCAGTTCGGCCGTAGCGGGATCGTCGAGGATGTCGTCGCGAGAATTACCGAGACATTCGCCAAAAACGTTGAAGGGTATCTTTCTGGCTCCGTGATGGACGAGCCTGCCGCTTCGCTGCAGGCAGGAACACTATTGCGCCAGGTGCTGTTTGCGCGAGTGAAGGCGCTCTTTGCCAGACTTTTCGGAAGCTCGTCGTAAATGGCCGAGGACAACTGTTATTTGTCACAGGGGAATTCGATGAAAGTGCGAGGGGCAAAACGTTTCCGGGAGCAGAAGTGGCTGCTCGATTCAGTTATCTCCACAATCGGTCTCGACTGGGATCTGCTGCGCATGTCGACGGTCACCGCGCCTATTGGTTTCGAAGGTATGGGTGACTGGGCGATCGTTGCGGGCAAGGCCAAACGCTTCGACGATATTTCGCCGAGCTTTGAGTCGGTTGCCGCAGGACGGGAGGCTCGTGCCCGCGAGGCCGAGAAGGCGGGAAACGAAGTGACCGCGCGAGAATCTTATCTGGTGGCGTCAATCTATTACGGCGTCGCACAATGGCCGATCGATGAGGTCAATGAGCGGAATTTGATGCTGAATGCAAAAAAGCTCGATTGCTACGGGCGCTACGCCAAACGCGCGCACCACAGGATCGAGCGTGTAGAGATGCCGATGGGCAAGCATGTCGTGCCGGCCTGGCTGCATCTGCCGGTTGGAGGCGAGCCGCCATATCCCGTCGTCATCATGTTGCCGGGCATGGATACATTCAAAGAGAAACTGGTGTGGGGTTATGGTGATAAAATGCTTGAACGCGGCTTTGCGGCATTGGCGATCGACGGGCCGGGCCAGGCGGAGCCGCTGATGCATGGGCTGAAAGTGACTGCTGACAATTTTGCCGATGCCGGCCAGGCCTGCATATCGTTCATAGATGGACGCAAAGATCTGGACCACGACCGCATCGGCGTATTTGGCCGCAGCTTCGGATCCTATGCGGCAACCGTGCTCGCCAATGCGATCGCAGACCGTCTACGCGGCGCCGTGGTTGGGCTGCCGTGCTTCGAGCCGGGGTTCAATAAGATTTTTGAGGAAGCTTCGCCTACCTATAAAAATCGTTTCATGTTTATGGCGGGCTATGAGGAAGACGAACCGGGATTTGACAATTTCATTCAGGGATTCGATCTGCGCACGCGAGTTTCCAATTTAAAATGCCCATTCATGGTGCTCGGCGGCGAGCTTGATGAACTTGCTCCAATTAAACACGTCTTCGAAGTCTGCAGACAGGTCCCGGGACCGGTGGAAATCGTCGTCTTTCAGAACGAACGACATGCGCCCGGTCGGCTGCCGTCCTCCCAGCTTGGACCGCATTGGTACGCGATGATGGCGGATTGGCTGAGCGCGCGGGTACGTGACGGCAGGCCCCTAGATAGCTCACGTTACCTGTACGTAACTGCCACCGGCGAAGTCGAACAACGGCCATTCGACCGACGCTAGCAGCTGAACTATGCAACTTATCGTGCCGCTTTCCCGGCGTCGATGCTGTGCGATTCTGCTTGCTCTTACGTTCTAATGTCCTAACAATGGATCCACCTGTCGAACGGCGACAGGTACGTACCGTTCGAAAATCCGCTGCGGAATTTCATAGGGGAGGAATCCTATGGCGCGTTTTCAATCCCAAATCCTGCAAATTGCGGCCGCGACTGCGTTTACGCTTGGCATAAATTCCGGCGTGCTGGCGCAATCCTCGATCAAGATCGGTTTAGTGCAGCCTTTGACCGGCGCCTTCGCTGCGGCCGGCACCGACGTCGTCAATGGTGCGAAAATAGCCGCTGACGAAATCAACGCAAAAGGCGGCGTGCTCGGCAAGAAGATCGAACTGCTCGTCGAGGACACGAAGAGCAATCCGACAGCGGCAGCGACGGTGACCGAGAAGCTCATCGTTCGCGACAAGGTGGCCGTTCTAATGGGCGCCTCGGCTTCGACTGCCACTTTGGCGGTGATGCCGAAGCTTTTGGAATACAAGGTGCCGATGCTGGTCGAGACATCTTCGTCGTCGAAGATCACGACCGCTGGCAACCCGTACATTTTCCGGATTGCTCCGCCTTCAGAGATTGAAGCAGCGGTTTTCAGTAACATGGTGAAAAAGCTTGGAATCAAGCACGCCGACTTTCTGGTTGTTAACAACGACTGGGGTCGCGGCACTGCCGACGAATTCAGCAGAGTGCTCAAGCAAAATGGGGCAGCCGTGGGGCTTGTTGAGCACATGGACCAGGGTGCTCAAGACATGAGTGCCCAGCTCGTGAAGATAAAGGCGTCTGACGCTGACACGCTGTTCGTAACTACCGCGGTCGAGCAGCTGTCTCTTGTGCTTAAGCAGGCTGCGTCTCTTGGCATCCACAAGCGCATCATAACGACCGGCGGGTCGCAGAACCCTGACGAGTTGATTACCAATGCGGGCGCGGCCGCCGACGGCAGCATGCATCTCGTATTTTTTGCGCCATGGCTTCCGGAAAGTTCACCGAACCCGTCCGCTGCAAAAGCTTTTGTCGAGCAATGGAAGGAAAAGAGTTTGCGGTTTAGCGGGCTTACGTCCAGCTTTCGTGGTTACGACGGCATCCGTGCAATTGTGGAAGCGATCAGAATTGCCGGTAAGGCGGAACCCGAGGCAATCCGTACCGCTTTCTGGAAGGTCAACATCGTTGGTCTCAACGGGCCGATCAAGTTCGAAAAAGAGGGTCCAAATGGCCAAGAGAGCGGACAGAGCACGCCAAAAATCTATCTGGTTAAAATCGAGAACGGCAAAGTGGTGGTGCCGAAAATCTAATTAAGAGTGAGCGGGCGACGGTTCGCTGACGCCGCCGCTCGCTTTTGCATGCGCGCATCCGCATAACCGTTTTGTTGATGACGTTGTAAGAGCGCGCAAACTATCGCGGCTTGATAAATCGGACGAGCGAGTTTCGGAGAGACCGCCTCGCGGCGGTCTTTCTCTTGATTGCGCATGTCACCTGTTGGCCCAAAGTGGAAATTCGGTTTGTAGCGGCGGTCGCCCCGTCGAGAGGCGCGCTGCTAGCCCGCTTTATCCAGGGCCCAAGTCACCTTCTCACTATTCGCGTGCGAAAGAAATTTCCGCTCGAATTCAGCAGCGGGCATTGGCCGGCCAAAGAAATATCCTTGGCCTTGTTTGCAGCCCATTCGCAGTAGCAAATTGGTGGTGGCGCGGTCCTCTATTCCTTCGGCAATGACCGAAAGCCCGAGCAAGGTGCTCAGGCCGATCGTCGAGCTGACGATCGCGGCATTGTCAATTTCGACCTGGAGCTGACACACAAAAGACTTATCGATTTTCAATCCACTAATGGGAAACTTCTTTAGGTAAGTCAGACTGGCATAGCCGGTTCCGAAATCGTCGAGCAGGATTCGAACGCCAAGGTCTTTTATCTTGCGGAATACTTCGACGGCATTCTCATCGTCGACGAGAATATCCTCGGTAACTTCAACCTCGAGACGCGAGGGCGGACAGCCGGTTTCTTTGAGGACGGTTGCGATTGTTGTCGCAAGATCGTTGGACCGGATTTGCGACGGCGCAAGATTAATCGCCATGGACAGGTCGAAGCCATTTTTATGCCAGACGCTTGCCTGGCGGCAGGCCGTTCGCATCACCCACAAAGCCAGCGGTTCGGAGACGGGAGAAGTTTTTGCGACGTGCATGAAATCCGAGGGAGCGATGAGCCCGCGATAGGGGTGCCGCCAGCGAATAAGCGCTTCCACGCCAACCAGCGTGTCGTCATCCAGGCTGACTTTTGGTTGATAGTAGAGATCGAATTCATTTCGTTCGAGGGCGCGCATGAGCTCGGACTCGAGTCTCGTTCTCATCTCAAGCTCGATCCTGATGCTGCGTTCGAAGACAAAATGTTGCCCGCGCCCGCCTGACTTGGCCCGATACAAGGCAAGATGGGCATTGCCGATGAGATCGTCCGCCGTTCTGCAATCCTGCGGGAATGCTGCAAGCCCGATACAGACTGTAACCGGGTGCTCGCGCGTGTCGACGGTAAGCGGGTTTTCGCTAAACGCCTCGCAAATCTGCTTCGACAGTTGTTCCGCCTTTGCTGCTGCGCCGGGACCTTCGACTACCATCGCGAATTCACCACCGTCCAGCCGCGCTGCTAGCGTTGTGCGGTCAAGAAAGTGGGTGAACCGTTCCGCAACTCCACATAGAACCTGGTCGCCATGGGCATGGCCGATCGTATCGATGATGAACTGATACCTATCGAGACCGATAATCAGCAGCGCAATTTCGTCCGTACCCGGCTTTGCCTTGGAAATGTTCTCACGCAGGTGCGCGACCAGGCTGTGACGATTCGACAGGCCGGTCAGATCGTCATATTCCGCAAGATAGCGAATACGGGCGGCCTCGCGCCGGCGAATTGAAATATCCCTGAAGATCACACCGTAGTTAAGTCCATCCGTTCCAGGCCAACACGAAAAGCAGGCTTCGAGTGGAAAGAGTTCGCCGTCTTTCCGGCATCCGTACATTTCCATCAGCTTGCCACCAGGCGCCTGCAACTGATCCGATGGTAAGCCGCGAACGGAAAACGAATCCGAAGCGGACTGGTCGTCGGTGAGCGCGCAAATTTTATTGAGCGGGTGTCCGATAATTTCATTTGATTCAAGGCCGAACATTGCCCGCGCGGTCGGATTCCATATCGTAACGTTGCCTGCGTTGTCGGTGCAGACCAAACCGTCCCCGAGTGACATGGCGATACGCTGGAAGCGCCGTTCCGCAATGAGCCCGAGCAAATCTCTAAAATCGATTTCGTCGAGGCCGACGGCGACGAGATACGCGGCAATGACGATCTGAAGCAGTGACGTGTCGAAAATGATCGCAAATTTTGCCTGCACGAGCATCGCGCCAATCTCGGCCGCAATTGCCAGCCCGATAAGAACAGCCACGCGTGCGAGCGCCGAAAGGCGCCACAGCAAAAGCATCAGGAGAATTACAAAGCCGGCCCCTGTGAATCGTCCGATCAGGGAGCTGGTTCGCAGCAGCCGATCCTGAAGTATCGTTTCTGCGGCGAGAGCTTGCACCAACACACCCGAAGCAATACGGGCGTTCGGAATATTAAAGCGATCGCCGAGCTCGATCGCCGTACCGCCGACGAGTACTTTCTTGTCCGCGAGCCGCGCCAGGGTCGCGGGATCACCGGCCAGCACGTCCTTGTAGGAAATGGTGGGCACCGACGCCGGCTCGATGCTGAAATCGATCCGTAGTGGCCTTCTCCCGGACTCATGCTGGCCTGCGAGCACGGCACCCATCGAGGGCAAAAATTTACCATCGATCATTTTGCCAAAAGGATAGCGCCGTACGACGCCGTCAGGATCGGTTGCAATGTTTACGACCGCGGGCCAGGCGTGTTCAGCAAAAACACGCAATGGACGATTGAGATGAACACCTTTTCCATCGCCGGAACTCACCAGCTGTTCAAAAGAAGGCAGGATGACCGATCCGTCGGCGCGCATTAGGGCTTCCGCAAATATGCGGTCGGATTCGGGAGTTGATGGTGAACTGAAGTCCACATCGAAGGCGATGCCGGTGGCGCCGGATTTCACGAGCTTGGCGATCAATTCGGCATGAAGGCGCCTTGGCCATGGCCAAATGCCGATTGCTTCAATGGAGGGGGAATCGATCGCAACGATGACAACGTTGCCGCTCGCCTGGCGCGGGAATGAACTGAATCGCAGATCGACGAGGGAATTCTTCAATGCGACCGGCACTCCGGTCAGCAGGATAGCGACCAGAGCAAACACGACAAAAAGATGCGGCAGAATTCTTTTCACTCCCCCTCACCGCGTAGCCCTCATCGCGCAAGGGCAACCTGCACCGGACGTCTTACTTGCCCTTTGCTTTGCCCTTGCCGAGCGCAATTCCGATTGCAATGCCGTTGCCGCTGCCGAGCGCAAGGCCGTTGCCATTGCCGAGCGCAAGGCCGTTGCCATTTCCATTGGCAGCCCCATTCCCAATCCCGTCAGCATTGCCGAGCGCCAGGCCGAGGCCGTTCCCATTGCCGCCGGCATTGTTATTGGCTGTGGTGCTACTGGTGTCCTGTGCATTGGCGTTCAAAGCGCCGCCGCCGGGCGATAGATCGTTTGCACTTTGTCGTTCTGCGGGCGAAATAATAGCGCCGTGGGCGAGACCATCTGTCGCCTTCACAAAGTCGAGTGTAACGTTGCCGAGTGGCGCATTAATGCGCAGTCCATTATGCGGGTGGTCTGAGTCCGTGGAAGCGAAGCTATCTTTAGCCAGGTTAATTGTACCGAGGGCATGGATGGCCTTTCCATCGCCGGCGGCGGCCGGCATGGCGAGGCCACCTTTCGGCACGGGCACGCGTTCGAATGGCATTGGGCGCGGCGTTCCCTTTTCGATCGGGTTGAATTTGCCCGGTCCGCTCAACGACAGACCCTCGCGTCCGGACGCAGCCACCTTCGCTGCCTGACCAGGAAGAATGAGCGCAAACTGGCCGGTCTTAAAGTCGGTCACTTCAACCCGACCTTCGGTCACCTCGACGCTTCCGCCGCGATTGGTCACGCTGACGCGAAATCGCGTTCCTTTGACTACGGCGGCGAGATAGGGCTTCTCGACCTGGAAATGTTTGACGTTGCGCTTTTCGGCCTGAATGAGAACGGAGCCCGCTTTCTCAATGATGGTCGTCGAGAGGCCGTCTTGCTGTTGTTCGGGAAGCGTGACGATCGAATTCGGCGAGATTAGTATTGTTTCCTGGCCGCGGGTCAGAAGCACGCGACCGGTTCGGCCGGTACGAATGCTGTCACCGGCCTTGAGGGTCACATCATTCGTAAGCGAGGCTTCCTGAACGCCTGAGGTTGTCATCCAGATTTCACCGGAGGACTTGCTGACGCGCCATGAAACGCCGTCTTCGGTGAGTGCTGGCACAGCCGAGACACAAAGAATTCCGACGACCAGTACCGGGATACCGAGACTTCCAATTCTGTCTAACACCGGCGTCTCCTGCGCATGTGAACGCGCCCTCATGTGGGAACAGGCTCCTAGTCACCGGCATCGTTTCTCGCGGAAATTCTTCAACATTTAGCTTAGTGCGACCGAACTAGAGGTCCTTGGAAGGTAACACTCCGTTAACCATGAAAACTTAGCTTTACTCTCCAGAGGTAAATTCGAACCGCGAGAACGTCTGACGTATGCAGGGGCTTCTCGCGACCCTTCCGAATGGTAGCGCTCAGACTCGAAAACCGGCCGCTGCCGCGTTCGCGCCTTTGTTGTTCATATTCGCGCTCACTTGTGCGGTCCCGGCGCGGGCTCAGCAGCCGATTTCACCGCCACGCTACGACCCGCGGCAGACCGAGAAGAGTATCCAAAATCTGGAGGCGGGGCAGGATAAGCCTGCGCCGTCCATACGCCTGCCGACCATTCCGAAAACAGAGGTTCGCGTCAGCACCAAGCCCCTGTTCAAGCTCAGATCCGTCTCGATTGAAGGTGCGGTCGCCATCGCTAGTGATGCGATCGCCGAAACGTACAGATCCTACATTGGAAAAACCGTATCGCAGGCCGATCTAGTTGCGATTGCCGGTAGCGTCACCGATCTCTACCGGGCGTCAGGATACTCGCTCAGCCGTGCGATCGTTCCCCCGCAAGACATCAAAAATGGACACATCCGCGTCACGGTGATCGAAGGCTATATCGCCGAGGTTGCTCTAAAAGGAGATGACGTCGACCGGTTCGGCATTCGGCGGTTGCTCGATCGCGTGATCGGAGAGCACCCTTCGCGGCTGAATACCCTGGAAAGGCAATTGCTGTCGGTGAACGGTACCCCGGGCGTGCGCGTCACCGACACCGCGCTTGAGGAAATCGGGCGTGCATCCGGAAAATTTCGCCTTATTGTTCGGATCAAGACCTGGCGGATCTACACTGCGTTGGGAATTGACAATCAGGGCGCCGCCGCTGTCGGCCCTTATGAAGCCTTTGCAACGGCTGGCTTCAATTCGTATTTTTTGCAGGGCGACAACCTCAGCCTGAGCGCATCGTCAACACCCTTTGCAATGCGCGAGTTCGCATTCGGGCGGACGTCATATGATACCCCGGTCGGTACCGACGGCGCCCGGATCGGCTTCAATGCGCTTTACAGCAATGTCGCGCCCGGTGATGCGCGGCAGCTCGTGGGCAACCACTCGGTAACCGAAACTTTTGAGACGCAGGGCAGTATCACGCCACTGCAAACGCGGAAGTCGTCGTTATGGCTGACTGGCGTCTTTGGCTTTAGCGAAAATACCGAGCGCGACATTACGGGCATGATCTATAAGGATCACCTGCGCTACGTCGGCCTGACCGCAGATTACAAGTTGAAAGACAATTTCGGCGGCTGGAATTACCTGAGTGCGACTGTGCGCCAGGGACTTACCATTCTGGGCGCCTCGCACAAGGACGACGATCTGTTGTCGCGCGATGGCGCATCTGGAAATTTCTCGCTGCTCAATTTTTCCTTTGCCCGCTTGCAGCCATTTTCGGATGTGTGGTCGGTGAAAGTCGCGGTGAACGGCCAATGGGCCGGCGGGCCGCTGCTGATTTCCCAGCAGTTCTATCTGGGCGACGCGGCCTACGGGCCGGGCTTCTACAGTGGGGATAGCGGCATTTACGGCTATGCCGAAATGCGTTTTGACCAGCACGTTTCGAACGACATATTGAAGGGCTATCAGCTCTACGGATTTTTCGACAAGGGCGAGGTGTGGAGTTTCAATACCAACGGACAAGTTCTTTCCCTTGCATCCGTGGGAGCTGGTATTCGCTTCTTTTTCACAGATCAATGGCAGGTCGGCATAGCGCTCGCCGTGCCTGTTCATGCCGGCACAACCGCGAATGACGTTAATAACGTCCGCGCACTCTTTTCACTCTCTAAATCCTTTCAATTATGTCCGCAGAACCTTCGGATGCAGTGCCTTTAGCGCTCAAGTACACGATCAGCAAAAAGATTGCCGCGAAACGGCTACCGCCCGACGGCTAATGCGTTCAGCATGAACCCTTACATGCTGCTCTGAATCATCACATTCACGGCAATCGGGCTAATAATTCCTGAACATTCATTGTTCAAATTGCGACGAGGCCTGCGTGACCCCGACCCCGGCCCCAATCAGAAAGCTTGATCTGATTTTGAAGAGGTAACGCGGACATCGCAGTGATCAAGTGCCATCTCTGCTTTTAGCCTCTGGCGGACATTGGTTCGTACCGTGCGTGCGGATTTCACACGCCCGCACAATGGATACATAACCTTGTTTGACAGTGCGGTCCTTGCCCGCTTGCGGGCACGAAGTTCCGCAACTAGAGTAGAAGGTAACGCATGGCCGATGACTGCCGGACCTGCTGCTCATGGAGGGCCCCACCATGCCAAGAGGTATTTTTAGGGACAAAGCGAAAACTGACCAGGTCGCTGATTTTTCCATAGCGCCTAGTGATTCACTTGCACAGATGGTCGTAGATGCGTGGGTCGATAAAGATTTCAGAAAATTGCTGTTGGATCCCGCAAACACCAAAGCCTTGTTCTCGCAACGAGGCTACTATTGGAATGGGACATCGAGGACGCCCGTCGTCATAACGGAAAAAAATTACGAGGACGGCTATAGCCATAACCACAAAGACGAGCTTGTCTTTGTACTTCCAGACCATGACGGCACATGTCCGCCGGGCAAGTCTCTTCTCGATACCGCCAAATTGCTGATGGCGGCTACGCCGAACGGAATCTAGCGCGGTTGCGAGCCGGTCCGAACCAAAGCGAAGCGTCGTGTCTTAATTTCTGAAGCTCGGACAGGATCGCATCCTCCAAAAACAACCGCGGGCGATCAATCGAACATAGGAGGTTGTTTTGATGGCACGGCCAGTCGCAGAGTGGGTTAACGTCACCGACGATATTTCGATCATCGCTCGTGAGTCAGGAGAGGTCTGGTTTCATAACCGGAGCGAGGCAAATGGCTCTCTCGACCCATTTGCGGCGCCAATGGGAGGGGCGGGCTCGCTGGGCAGCACGGTTGGGTTGCTCGATGGCGCCATAAATCTTGCATTTTCCAGAATTGAAAAGCGGCTCGCACGCCCGGAGCCGACGCTCGCCGCCTATATCATCGCATTGGTCGGCGCTTATCACACGTCGGTCGATACGCCTCGAAATCTGCGGCGCGCCGCGAGCCGTTTCGAGGAGCTAGGGAGGCCCGAGGTCGCGGCCTATCTTGAAGTGCGTGCGCGCGAGGAAACAGGCCACGACCGGCTTGCGCTCAAGGACCTGCGAGCACTGGGAGTGCCCGGCGAGCGCCTCGTGGCTAACTTCATTCCGGAAGGAATTAAGCCGCTCTGCAAGCGCTTCGATGAGCTCTGCGCCAAGGATTATCCTATCGGCAGCATCGGATATTCGTACTGCCTGGAACGTATCGCCGCACTTAAGGAGAAGAGCGATATTGAGAACGTGCAGGCGATGTGCCCGAATGGCGTGGATTCTACTCGTTTCCTCAGGAGCCACAGCAGCCTCGGAAGCGAAGCGGCGCACGTTGATGAGACGATCGAGTTCGTCGCGTCTCTGCCTGCAAATGACCGTATCAAAGTCGTTCAGGAGACATATCAATCGGCATTGATCATGGCCGAGGGCTACAATCACGAGCTCCTCAAATCCGAAACGCAGATGCTGGAGGAGATTGAACAGGCCTTGGGAGAAGTGCTCCCGTATCTTCACATTTCAGGTCCTTCAGGCAGCCAAATGCACCAAGCCGCGGCGGCAAGAGCCGATTAACGCACTAATCATTGCGGTTAAATGGCATGCGGCCCGGAAACGCGGCCCATGCCGGTGCGCCCATAACGTCATTCCGTGGCCGTGAGTCGGAAGAACCCGAAGTGTGGTATCGTTTCCGCCATAAAGGCTCCTAATTTCCGGGCCAGCCAGTTGTA
>Ga0134128_10003994_pt1 | contig 18062 bp, 20 predicted proteins | sample KB31754_FD_96462 | JGI IMG/M metagenome (GOLD analysis project Ga0134128, IMG submission 96462) | Terrestrial soil microbial communities with excess Nitrogen fertilizer from Kellogg Biological Station, Michigan, USA - KB3-175-4 | ecosystem: Environmental > Terrestrial > Soil > Unclassified ... | reverse complement strand
TGCTCTACGCCTTCGCCGAGGCGACCGTGCCAAAGGTCACGCTGATCACGCGCAAGGCCTATGGCGGCGCCTATGACGTGATGTCGTCGAAGCATCTGCGCGGCGACGTCAACTACGCCTGGCCCTCGGCCGAGATCGCCGTGATGGGGCCCAAGGGTGCGGTCGAGATCATCTTCCGCAGCGATCTCGGCGATGCCGCCAAGATCGAGGCGCGCACCGAGGAATACCGCGAGAAATTCGCCAACCCCTTCGTCGCCGGCAGCCGCGGCTTCATCGACGATGTGATCATGCCGCACGGCACGCGCCGGCGGCTCTGCCGCTCACTCGCCATGCTGCGCGAGAAGCAGCTCGTCAACCCCTGGAAGAAGCACGACAACATTCCGCTATGATGCGCTGAGCCCCGGATGTTCAAGAAGATCCTCATCGCCAATCGCGGCGAGATCGCCTGCCGCGTGATCCGCACCGCGCGCCGGATGGGCATCAAGACGGTCGCGGTCTATTCCGATGCCGACGCCGATGCGCTGCACCGGCGCGAGGCCGACGAGTCGGTCCATATCGGCCCGCCGCCGGCGGCGGAGAGCTATCTCAAGATCGACCGCATCGTCGAGGCCTGCCGTGCGACCGGCGCCGACGCCGTCCATCCGGGCTATGGCTTCCTGTCGGAGAAGTCGGCCTTCGCCGAGGCGCTCGCTCAAGCCGGCATCGCCTTCATCGGGCCCGACACGCGCGCCATCGCAGCGATGGGCGACAAGATCGAGTCGAAGAAGCTCGCCAGGGAGGCCGGCGTCTCGACGGTGCCGGGATATCTCGACGTCATCCCGAACGCCGACGCCGCGGTGAAGATCGCCCGCGAGGTCGGCTATCCGGTGATGATCAAGGCCTCGGCCGGCGGCGGCGGCAAGGGCATGCGGATCGCGCGCAACGACGCCGAGACGCGCGAGGGCTTCCGCTCGGCGAGCAACGAGGCGCGCTCGAGCTTCGCCGACGACCGCGTCTTCATCGAAAAATACGTCGAGGAGCCGCGCCACATCGAGATCCAGGTGCTGGGCGACGCCCATGGCCACATCATCCATCTGGGCGAGCGCGAATGCTCGATCCAGCGGCGGCACCAGAAGGTGATCGAGGAGGCGCCGAGCCCTTTCCTCGACGCCAAAACGCGGGCCTCGATGGGCGCGCAGGCGGTGGCGCTGGCCAAGGCGGTGGGATACCGCTCCGCCGGCACCGTCGAGTTCATTGTCGACAAGGACCGCAATTTCTACTTCCTCGAGATGAACACGCGGCTCCAGGTCGAGCATCCCGTCACCGAGATGGTGACGGGTCTCGATCTCGTCGAATGGATGATCCGCATCGCCGCCGGCGAGAGGCTCACGCTGAAGCAATCGGAGGTGAAGCTCGAGGGCTCGGCGATCGAGGCGCGCGTCTATGCCGAGGACCCGTTGCGCAACTTCCTGCCCTCGATCGGCAGGCTGGTGCGCTACGCCGCGCCCGAGGGCGAGGGCGTCCGCGTCGATACCGGCGTCTTCGAAGGAGCCGAGATCAGCGTCTATTACGATCCGATGATCGCCAAGCTGGTCGGCTACGGCGCGAGCCGGCCCGAGGCGATCAGGCGGCTCGGCGAAGCGCTCGACGCCTTCCACATCCGCGGCCTCTCGCACAACATTCCCTTCCTCGCGGCGCTCCTGCAGAAGCCGCGCTTCGCCGAGGGCAGGCTCTCCACCAACTTCATCGCCGAGGAATTCCCGCACGGCTTCGCCGGGGTCGATCTAACGCCGGAGGCGCTCGACCTCGCGATCGCCGCCGCCGCTGCCGTGCGGCGCATCACCGCCGAGAGCGAAGCGCGCATCGGCGGGCAGCTCGCGCCGGGGCGCCGCGCGGTGCCGGAGCACTGGATCGTCTGCCTCGGCCGGGCGCGCCAGGAGCTGCGCACGACGCGGGATGGCGAGGCGGTAGCAGTGATGCGCGCCGACGGCCGCCAGCAACGCGTCGTAACGCGCTGGCAGCCCGGCCAGGCGCTGTTCCGCGGCACGATCGACACGTTGCCGGTCACCTTCCAGATCGATCGCGACGGCGTCGGCTTCCGCTTGACCCGCGCCGGCGCCAGCCTCCCCGTCAAGGTGCTGTCGCCGCGCGCCGCCGAGCTGCTGGCGCAGATGCCGGCGAAGCAGCCGCCGGATCTCTCGCGCTTCCTGTTGTCGCCGATGCCGGGGCTGCTGGTCTCGGTCGCGGTCGACGAGGGGCAGGAGGTCAAGGCCGGCGAGGAGCTGGCGGTGGTCGAAGCGATGAAGATGGAGAACGTTCTGCGCGCCGACCGCGACGGCAAGGTGGCGAAGGTGCGCGCCAAGGCCGGCGACAGCCTCGCCGTCGATCAGGTCATCCTCGAATTCGCGTGAGGCCACGATGGCCCAATCGGCGCTTCGCCTCGTCATCACCGGCAGAGTCCAGGGCGTGGGCTTCCGCGCCTGGACCTGCCGCGAGGCGCGCCGGCGAGGCCTGCGCGGCTGGGTGCGCAATCTGAGCGACGGCAGCGTCGAGGCGCTGGCGGTCGGCGACAGCGAGGCGCTCGAGGCGCTGGCTGAAACCTGCCGGCGCGGCCCGGCGCTGGCACAGGTAAGCGCAGTCGACCGCCATCCGGCCGAGGATGACGGCTCGGCCGGCTTCAGCGAACGACCGACGGTCTAGCCCCAGGCTAGCCGGCTCACAGCAGACGAATCGTCTCGACCAACCACTCGCGGTGCCGCCGCTCGTCCTCGAGCCCGTGCGTCAGGACCGAGCGCAAGCTGGGCGAGGCATTGCGATGCTGAACCGCTCGCTCATAGGCGGTGTTGGTGTCGTCCTCGTTGGTCTTCATGGCTTGCAGGATCGCCTTGTCGCCCATCAGCCCGCCGAGCACCACCCTGCCCTGGGTGAGCCAGCTCTTCATATCGCTTTCCTGGGGCGGGGTGATGCCGAGCGCACTCAAGGCCTCGCCAAGCTCGTCGATATGCCGCAGATGATCCTGCCTGAAGCCGGCGAGGCTCGAGCGGTGTGCGGAATTGCCGAGCCGCTCGATGGCGGCGTCGTAGGCGAGCACGGCGTCGTGATCGAGCTGTACGAGATCGGTCAGGAGACGCTCGAGCTTGTCCTCGGTGCCGACGGTGGTGGTCATGGGTGCTCTCCGAGAGGCTGATCCGCTCGGCGAACGCCGGCCCGGGCGCGTTGATTCCGCGCGCACGCGCCGATTGCGCGGCAGGCGGCCGCGCCATCGCGCGCGATCCGCGCCCGGCGTGCGGGCGCTTCAGCCGTTCAGCCGGCGACCAGCTTGCGATAGAGGTGCCAAGTGGCGTGGCCGAGCACCGGCATCACGACGATGAGCCCGAGGAAGAGCGGGATCGAGCCGAGCACCAGGCCGCAGGCGACGATGAGGCCCCAGAGCGCGATGGGCAGCGGGTTCTCGGCGAAGGCGCGGACCGAGGTCCAGACCGCCCGGCCGAGGGTCACGTCGCGGTCGAGCAGCAGCGGGAACGACACCGTGCCGATCGCCAGCACCAGCACGGCGAAGAGGAAGCCCACGCCGATGCCGATGCCGATCAGCGCCCAGCCGGCGCCGGTGGTGAAGACCGCGCCGAGGAAGCCGCTCAGCGAGGCGGCCGGCGCCAGGCCGAAGGTTGCAAAATAGATCGCCTGCGCCACGGCGAGCCAGAGCAGAAAGATCGCCACCAGCAGCGCCCCCAAGACGACGATCTTGCCGAAGGCCGGCGATCCCACGACGCCCATGGCATCGGGCCAGGCGGAGGGGGCGCCCAGCTCGCGGCGCCGGCTCATTTCATAGAGCCCGAGCGCCGCAAAGGGCCCGAGCAGCGCGAAGCCGGAGGCGAGCGGGAAGAGCAGCGGCACCAGGCCGTAGCCGAAGGCCAGCCGGCCCAGCACCAGGCCAACGACCGGATAGATCACGCAAAGGAAGACGACATCGCTGCGATAGGCGCGGAAATCGTCGAGGCCGCGCGCCAGCGCGTCCAGCAGATCGGCCGGGCCGATCCGCCGCAGCCCCAGGCTCGGCGCCACGCGGCCCTCCTGCGTCTCGGCAATGGCATGCCCGGCGGACCCGACCGCGACCCCGGCCAACCTGATCTGATCCAAGCCCCATTCGATAGGATTGCGGATGGTCGTCGCCATGCGTTCCTCCTGAACGGTTCAGGGGAGCGGCAACTCTTCCTCGGGCAGCGCCTGCGAACCGGCCGCTCGTCTGAAGAGAGAGCCGCGCCTCGCCTACACCGAAGTCTACACGACCGGTCTCGCCGAGTCGCGCCCCTTCCGGCGGCGCCGCCAAACCCGCTTGACCGGGCAAATCCGTCTGGTTAAAGTGAGTGTATGTTCACTCACTAACGGACATGCCATGCGCGACGGCACCGCGACGCGGCAGAAGATCGAGAGAACGGCGATGGGGCTGTTCGTCAGCCAGGGCGTCAGCGAGACGACGATCCGCGACATCGCGAGCGGCGCCGGCATCGCCGAGGGGGCGCTTTACCGCCATTACCGCGGCAAGGACGAGCTGATCCACGCGCTCTTCCAGCGCCATTACGCGGCTTTCGCCGGGCGGCTCGACGCGCTCCAGGCGCGCCACTCCCATACCCGCGACAAGCTCGCCGCGATGATCGAGGAATGCTGCCGCGTCTTCGACGAGGATCCCGTGCTGTTCCGCTTCCTGCTGCTGGTGCAGCACCATTCGCTGCAGCGGGTGGAAGGCAAGGCGAGCCCGGTCGAGGTGGTGCGCAGCGTCATCGTCGACGGCATGGAGCGCGGCGAGATCCTGAAGGGCGACCCCGAGCTCACCACCGCGCTCGTCATGGGCGTCATCATCCAGCCGGCCACGTTCAAGACTTACGGCCGGCTCCCCGGCCCGATGCGGCCGCTGGCCGGACGGCTCACCGCGGCCTGCTGGCACGTGCTCCAGGCCTGACCCCTCACCTGCCGCGAGGCTCCCTCCATGGCCGAGACTCAGTTTCATCTCCTGAAGAGCCGGCGCTTCCTGCCGCTCTTCGTCACGCAATTCCTCGGCGCGGTGAACGACAACCTGCTCAAGACCGCGCTGGTGACCCTGGTGACCTACCGGGCCTTCACCGATCCCACGACCACCAAGATCGTCGTTGCCATCGCCACCGCGGTCTTCATCGCGCCCTACTTCATCGCTTCGGCAACCGCCGGTCAGCTTGCCGACAAATTCGAGAAGACGCGGCTTGTCCGCTACATCAAGCTCTGGGAAGTGGGCGTCATGGTGCTCGCGGTGGCGGGCTTCGCGCTCGGCGACGAGACCTTCATCTATTTCGAGCTCGCCGTGCTCTTCCTGCTGGGCGTCCAGGCAACGTTCTTCGGCCCGGTCAAATACGGCATCCTGCCCGACCTGCTGGCGACCGAAGATCTCATGGGCGGCAATGCGCTCATCGAGGCCGGCACCTTCCTCGCCATCCTGCTCGGCACCATCGCCGGTGGCTTGCTGATCCTCGCCCCCTTCGGCGAGACGATCGTCTCGGCGGCGCTCCTCGCTTTCGCCGCGGCAGGATGGGGCGTGAGCCTGCTCATCCCGCGCACCACGCGCGCCGCCCCACAGCTCCGCATCAGCCCGAACATCTGGGCGGAGACCATGGCGATCCTTCGCTTCACCGCCGAGCGGCGCGATCTCTGGCTCTCCATCCTTGCGATCTCCTGGTTCTGGCTGGTGGGCGCGATCTTCCTGTCGCAATTTCCGACCTACGCCAAGGACACGCTCGGCGCCGACGCCGGCGTCGAAACGTTGTTCCTCGCCATGTTCTCGATCGGCATCGGCGCGGGCTCGGTGCTCTGCGGCAGGCTGCTGCAGGGCGAGGTGAGCGCCAGGCTGGCACCGCTCGGCGCCGTCGGCATGGCCCTCTTCAGCCTCGACCTCTACGCCGTCAGCGAGCGCACGGCACCGGCCGGCGCGGCGCTGATCGGCGTCGCAGGGTTCCTGGCGCAGGGCACCAATTGGCGGCTGCTCGGCGATCTCTTCATGATCGCGCTCTGCGGCGGGCTCTTCACCGTACCGCTCTACGCCTTGCTCCAGGCGCGCGCCGAGGAAACCCATCGCTCGCGCGTCATCGCCGCCAACAACGTGATGAACGCGCTCTTCATCGTCCTTTCCGGCGCAGCGAGCGCGGTGATGCTGAAGCTCGGCCTATCCGTTCCCGGCATCTTCCTGGTGGTGGGGCTGCTCAATGCCGTCGCGGCTGTCGTCGTGCTCCGTCTCGTTCCCGGCGTCCTCCTGAAGACGCTGCTCGCGGCGCTGCTGCGGCTGGTCTATCGCGTCGAGGTGAGCGGGCTCGAGAACTACCGCAAGTCCGGCGAGCGCGTGGTCATCGTCGCCAATCACCTTTCCTTCATCGACGGCGTGCTGCTGGCCGCCTTCCTGCCCGGGCGTCCCGCCTTCGCCATCGACACGCAGCGCGCCGCCGCCTGGTGGCTACGGCCCTTTCTCGGCCTCTTCCATGCGGTGCCGATCGACCGGACCAGGCCCTTTGCGACGAAGACCCTGATCCGCGCGGTCGAGGAAGGCCGGCACTGCGTCATCTTCCCCGAGGGACGCATCACCGTCACCGGCGCGCTGATGAAGGTCTATGAGGGACCTGCGATGATCGCCGACAAGGCCAAGGCGACGATCCTGCCGGTGCGCCTCGACGGGCCGCAATTCACCCGCTTCTCGCGGCTCAAGGGCAAGGTGCGCCGCCGCTGGTTCCCGAAGGTGACGATCGCAGTGCAGGAACCGCAGGCGATCCGGCTGCCGCCGGAGATCAAGGGACGCCGCCGCCGGCACGAGATCGGCGCATGGCTCTACGACATCATGTCGTCGATGATCTTCGCGACGGCCGAGACGCGCCAAACGCTCTTTGCCGCGCTGCTCGACGCGCGCACCGTGCATGGCGGCGGCCACATCGCCATCGAGGATATCGAGCGCAAGCCGCTGAGCTATACGAAGCTGATCGCCGGCAGCCTCGTGCTCGGCCGGCGGTTCGCCGCGTCCTGTTCGCCTGGCGAGCATGTCGGGCTGCTGCTGCCCAATGCCGCCGCGACCGCCGCGAGCTTCTTCGCGCTCCACAGCGCGGGTGCCGTGCCTGCGATGCTCAACTATTCCGCCGGCGCCGGCAATATGGAGGCGGCCTGCCGGCTGGCGCAGCTGCGCCTCATCGTCACCTCGCGCCGCTTCATCGAGCGCGCCCGGCTGGAAAGCGACCTGGCGGCGCTCGCGCCCGGCCGGCGCATTGTCTATCTCGAGGATATTCGCAGCGAGATCGGTGTGGGGGAGCGCCTCTCCGGTTTCGTCCGATCCCGCTTCGCGCGCCTGCTCTACCGTCGGCGCGGCATCCGCCCTGACGATCCCGCCGTCGTGCTCTTCACCTCGGGCTCGGAGGGCGTTCCCAAAGGCGTCGCGCTGAGCCACGCCAATATCCTCGCCAATTGCCGGCAGATTGCCGCGCGGGTCGATTTCTCGCCGAGCGACATCGTGCTGAACGCGCTCCCGATCTTCCATTCCTTCGGCCTCACCGGCGGCTTGGTGCTGCCGCTCATCAACGGCGTGCGCATCTTCCTCTACCCCTCACCGCTGCATTATCGCGTCGTGCCCGAAGTGGCCTACGACACCAACGCCTCGATCCTCTTCGGCACCGACACTTTTCTCTCGGGCTATGCGCGGGTCGCCAATCCCTACGATTTCTACAGCGTGCGCTACGTCTTCGCCGGCGCCGAGAAAGTGCGCGAGGAGACGCGGCGGCAATGGATGGAAAAATTAGGGCTGCGCCTGCTCGAGGGCTATGGCGCGACCGAAACCGCACCCGTGCTCGCCACCAATACGCCGATGCATTTCCGCGCCGGCACCGTCGGCCGCTTGCTGCCGGGTATCGAGTGGCGGCTGGAGCCGGTCGAGGGCGTCGCCGAGGGCGGCCGGCTCCTGGTCTCGGGTCCCAATGTGATGCTGGGATATCTCGACCCCGACCGTCCCGGCGCGCTCAAGCCCCCGCCCGATGGCTGGTACGACACGGGTGACATCGTCAACCTCGACGCCGAGGGCTATCTGCACATCCTCGGCCGCGTCAAACGCTTCGCCAAGATCGCCGGCGAGATGGTATCGCTGGGTGCCGCCGAGGAGCTGGCCGCCTCGCTTTGGCCGGGAGCGCATCACGCCGTCGTGGCGCTGCCCGACCCACGCAAGGGCGAGCAGGTCGTCCTGGTCACCGATCATCCCGAAGCCAGCGTCGAGGCGCTGCTGGGCGCCGCGCGCGATCGCCGGCTGGCGGAGGTGACCGTGCCGCGCAGCATCATCGGCGTCGGCAAAGTCCCGCTGCTCGCCACCGGCAAGGCGGACTATCCCGCCGTGCGCAAGCTCGCCGAGGAGCGAAGTCGGAAGCCGGCTGATACCGCAGCGGGAGGCGCGCGAAGCTAGAGCGTTCACCGCACATCGAGCGGACCCTCCGCCCACTCCGCCGGATCATGGCCGAGCGGCACCGGCGGGCGCTCCCAGCCAGCTGGCGTCTCGGACATCCGTGCCGCTGGGACGAGATGGCGGATGAGGCCGAAGGGAGAGGGCGTCTCCTGGCTCAAACGCGCGATCTCCGCCTCCGGCAGATCGCGCGGCAGACCGGTGATCGCCGTCTCGTCCAAGAGGCCGCACTCGACGATCCACTGCCCGGTGCGCGCGAGCGAAACGCGAACACGCCAGCTGCCGCCCTCGCGCGCCCGGCGCAGCAGCGCCGCCATCCCGCCCAGCGCCATGAGATAGCCGCTGACATAGTCGATCGCCGAGACCGGCATGAGCCGCGGCTTGCCGGCGCCCTCAATCATTGCCATGCCGCTTGCCGTCTGAACCAGCGTGTCGAAGCCCCGCCGCGCCGCCCAAGGTCCGGCACGGCCCCAGGCGGAAAGCTCGACCAGCACGATCCCGGGCCGGAGCGCCGCAAGTTCCTCAGCGCCGAAGCCGCGGCGCGCGAGCGAGCCGGGACGGTAGCCCTGCACGAAGATATCGGCGCGCCCGTCCCGCACCAGCGCGGCGAGCCTCGCGCGATCCTTCGCCTCGCGCAGATCGAGAAAGGCCGAGCGCTTGCCGAGCCCAGTATCGATATCCATGTCGCGCGAGAAGGGCAGATGCGGCGCCGAGATCTTCAGGACCTCCGCGCCGTGCTCGGCGAGCGCCCGTGCGCCGGTCGGGCCGGCCAGCACGCGCGTCAAATCGAGCACGCGAATGCCCGAGAGCGGCCGCGCGCCGGCGGGCAGCGCCTCTGCCGGCGCGTCGCCGATGCGCTCGATCTCGATGAGCGGCAGGCCGCCAACCGCCGCCGCCTGAGGGTGGCGCAGCCATTCCTCGTGGCTCCGCGCCAGCGCCGCGACACCTGCAGCGGCATGGATGGCGTCCTCGAGGGCGAGCCCCTCCCAGCGGGAGACCACCGCGGCGACCGCTTCGCGGGGGGCACCGGCCGACAGCCCGAGCACGCCAAGCGCAGCCGCACGATGGTTGGGGAAATTGCAGTGAAGCATGACGCTCCGCCCGTCGCGCGTCGGATGAAAGCCGCTGACGGGATCGAAGATGTCCTGCGGCGGCGCGCCATCGATGCGCAGCAAACGGCTGCTGCGCAGTGCGGCGACAGCATGGCGGAGATCGACGGCAACCCGCTGACGCCTGCCGCCGGAGCGCAAGGCGAAGATCTCGGCCGCGGCCAACGCGGCGGCGGCAATCGCCGCCGCACCGGCGATGCCGATGCGAAAGCGCGTCGCCAAAACGGGATCCCGACCCTCGAACCGCACCGCCTCGGCGGCAGCCTCGGGTAGCGCGACAAGCCTCAGGAGTTCCTGGAGCGCGGCGTAGGGCATGAGCAAAGACTATACCTCGGCAGGGTCGATCGTCCCCTGCGCTGAAACTCATTCCCGCCTCGTCCTAGGCCGGGGCCGGTTGCGCGCCCTCCGCGCCCGCCTGCCCCGGGGCTCACGAAGAAGGCCGGTGGGTGAGCATCAAAAAGCAAAAAGGGCAGCCGCTGGCTGCCCTTTGCCGTCGCGCGATGCCGCCTTCCGTCAGGCGGCTTCTTCCTCTTCGCCCTCCGCGGTCTGCACCGGGCCGCTGTCCTGGCCCTTGGCGTCGACGTCGCGATCGACGAGCTCGATCACCGCCATCGCCGAGGCGTCGCCGTAGCGGAAGCCCGCCTTGAGTATCCGCGTATAGCCGCCCGGACGCTCCTTGTAGCGCTCGGCGAGCGTGGTCATCACCTTGTCGGCGAGCTTCGCGTCCTGGAGGGCCGAGATGAGCTGGCGCCGAGCATGGAGCCCGCCGCGCTTGCCGAGCGTGATCAGCCGCTCGACGATCGGCCGCAGATCCTTCGCCTTGGGCAAGGTAGTGGTGATCTGCTCATGCTTCAGCAGCGCATGGCAGAGATTGTCGAACATGGCCTTGCGATGGGCCGAGGTGCGGCTGAAGCTGCGGCCGCGCAGACGATGGCGCATGATGAATTCTCCCGGCGCTCAATACGGCTCTTCGAGGCGCTTGGCGAGCTCCTCGATGTTCTCGGGCGGCCAGTTCGGAATCTCCATACCGAGATGGAGACCCATCTGCGCCAGCACTTCCTTGATCTCGTTGAGCGACTTGCGGCCGAAATTCGGCGTCCGCAGCATCTCCGCCTCGGTCTTCTGCACGAGATCGCCAATATAGACGATATTGTCGTTCTTGAGGCAGTTGGCGGAGCGGACGGATAGCTCGAGTTCGTCCACCTTGCGCAGCAGGTTTTTGTTGAAGGGCAGCTCGTGCGCCGGCGCCTCTTCGCTGGGTGCGCGCGGCTCCTCGAAGTTGATGAAGAGCTGCAGCTGGTCCTGCAGGATGCGGGCCGCCAGCGCCACCGAATCCTCGGGCGTCACCGCGCCGTTGGTCTCGATGCGCATCGAGAGTTTGTCGTAATCGGTGACCTGGCCGACGCGCGTGTTGTCGACGCGATAGCTCACCTTGCGCACCGGGCTGAAGAGCGCATCGACCGGGATGAGGCCGATCGGCGCATCCTCGGGCCGGTTCTGCGTAGCCGGCACATAGCCCTTGCCGGTCTCGACCGTGAATTCCATCGCGATCTTGGCGGCGCTGTCGAGCGTGCAGATCAGCGCGTCGGGGTTCATCACCTCGATGTCGTGGCCGGTCTCGATCATGCTGGCGCGCACCTCGCCCGGCCCCTGCGCCTTGAGGCGCATGCGCTTCGGGCCCTCGCCATGCATCCGGAGCGCGATGCCCTTGACGTTGAGCACGATGTCGGTGATGTCCTCGAGCACGCCCGGCAGCGAGGAGAACTCGTGCAGCACGCCCTCGATCTGCATCGAGGTGATCGCCGCGCCCTGCAGCGAGGAGAGCAGCACGCGCCGCAGCGCGTTGCCAAGCGTGAGGCCGAAACCACGCTCCAGCGGCTCGGCGACAACCGTGGCGGCGCGCGCCGGATCGTCGCCCGGCTCGACCGAAAGCTGCTTGGGCTTAATGAGGGCTTGCCAGTTTTTCTGAATCACGAGCGGAACCTCATGTCATTTGGCGCGATCCCGGGATCGCTGCCGTCAATTCCGAACGCGACGGTCGCCGGGCCGGCGACGAGGCACGTCCAACAAAGCGGCGCGAGAGCGCCGGCCGAACTCAGACCCGGCGCCGCTTGGGCGGCCGGCAACCGTTGTGCGGGATCGACGTGACGTCGCGGATCGACGTCACGGCAAAGCCCACCGCCTGCAGCGCGCGCAACGCCGATTCGCGTCCCGAGCCGGGGCCCTTCACCTCGATCTCGAGCGTGCGCATGCCGTGTTCCATCGCCTTGCGCCCGGCATCCTCGGCGGCGACCTGCGCCGCATAGGGGGTCGATTTGCGCGAGCCCTTGAAGCCCATGGTCCCGGACGACGACCAGGCGATGGTGTTGCCCTGCGCGTCGGTGATGGTGATCATGGTGTTGTTAAAGGTGGCGTTCACATGCGCGACGCCAGACGTGATATTCTTGCGTTCGCGACGACGCAGACGCGGCGCTGCTGCAGGCTTCGCCATATTTCTTCTCGTCCCCTCGGGCTTACTTGGTCACCGTCTTCTTGCCGGCAATCGGCCGCGCCGGACCCTTGCGGGTGCGCGCGTTGGTATGCGTGCGCTGGCCGCGCACCGGCAGGCCCTTGCGATGGCGCAGGCCGCGGTAGCAGCCGAGGTCCATCAGGCGCTTGATGTTCATGGCCACCTGGCGGCGGAGGTCGCCCTCCACCGTGAAGTCGCGATCGATCAGCTCGCGGATGCGCAGCACCTCGTCATCGGTGAGCTCGTGCACGCGGCGCTGGGTCGGGATGCCAAGCTGGCCGCAGATCTTCTCTGCCGTGGTGCGGCCGATGCCATGGATGTAGGTGAGCCCGATCGGGACCCGCTTCTGGCTCGGGATGTTGACGCCAGCTATACGCGCCACCTGCGCTTCTCCTTAGGTGTGATGTCCAGCGAGGGCCGAATCCGCGGAAAGGCCGAGGGCGCGCATTATAGGAATCCGGCGTCCAGAGTCAACGGTTCCACGGGGTGAGGGCCTTATTTGGGGTTACCCAGGATGGTTTCAATCTGCCGGGCGACCTCGCCGATCTCGGCCATGCCGTCGACCGGGTGCAGCACCCCCTTGGCCCGGTAATAGGGCAGGATCGGCGCGGTCTGGCGGCGATAGGCCTCGAGCCGGGTCTTGACCGCCTCGGGATTGTCGTCGGCACGGCGCACGAAATCCCGGGAGCCGCAGACGTCGCACACCCCCTCGCTCTTGGGCCGGTGGTAGCGGTCGTGATAGCTCGCGCCGCATTTGGCGCAGCTGAAGCGTCCGGCGATGCGGTCGACGAGCGCCGCCTCGTCGACGGTCATCTCGATGACCGAATCGAGCCTGAGCCCCTTCTCCTTGAGCATCCGGTCGAGCGCCTCGGCCTGCGGTACCGTGCGGGGGAAGCCGTCGAGGATGAAGCCCTTCCCGCCCTCGAGCTGATCGATGCGGTGCGCGATCAGCTCGATGATCAGGTCGTCGGAGACGAGCTGACCGGCATCCATGACCTCCTGAACCTTGCGGCCGAGATCGCTGCCCGATTTGCGTTCCGCGCGCAGCATGTCGCCCGTCGACAGCTGCGTCAGCCCGTATTTCTCTTCGAGCCGCTTGGCCTGGGTGCCCTTGCCGGCGCCCGGAGGTCCGAGCAGGATGATGTTCACCCGCGTCTCCCGCGCAGCTTCGCCTTCTTGATCAGTCCCTCGTACTGATGCGCCAGCAGATGTGAATGGATCTGCGCCACGGTGTCCATGGTGACGCTGACCACGATCATCAGGCTGGTGCCGCCGAAATAGAAGGGAACGCTGTACTGCGAGACCAGGATCTCCGGCAGCACGCAGACGGCGGCGAGGTAGAGCGAACCGACCACGGTGAGCCGGCTCAGCACGTAATCGAGATAGTCGGCGGTGGTCTTGCCCGGGCGGTAGCCGGGGATGAAGCCGCCGTACTTGCGCAGATTGTCCGCGGTCTCGGTCGGGTTGAAGACGATCGCCGTGTAGAAGAAGGTAAAGAAGACGATCAACCCGACATAGAGCCCGATATAGATGACGCTGCCGTGGCGCAGATAGATGCTCATCCAGCCGATGATGCCCGACTGGTTGGCATTGCCGAAGCTGGCGAAGGTCGCCGGCAGCAGCAGCAGCGAGGAGGCGAAGATCGGCGGGATGACGCCGGAGGTGTTGAGCTTCAGCGGCAGGTGCGAAGCCTCGCCACCGAACATCTTGTTGCCGACCTGACGCTTGGGGTACTGGACCAGTAGTCGCCGCTGCGCCTGCTCCATGAAGACGATGAAGGCGATGACGGCGATCGCCAGCACCAGGAAGATGATGATAAAGACGGTCGAGAGCGCGCCGGTGCGGCCGAGCTCGAGCAACGAGCCCAGCGCCGCCGGCATGCGCGCGACGATGCCGGCGAAGATGATGAGCGAGATGCCGTTGCCGACGCCGCGGGCGGTGATCTGCTCGCCGAGCCACATCAGAAAGATGGTACCGCCGGTGAGCGTCACCATGGCGGTGAAGCGGAAGAAGAAGCCGGGATCGATGACCGGCGAACGGCCGCCGCCCCCTGCGCCCTCGAGGCCGACGGCGATGCCGTAGGCTTGAATGAGCGCGAGCGCCACCGTGCCGTATCGGGTGTACTGGTTGATCTTCTTGCGCCCGACCTCACCTTCCTTCTTCAACGCCTCGAGCTGCGGCGAGACCGCCTGCAGCAGCTGGACGATGATCGAGGCGGAGATGTAGGGCATGATACCGAGCGCGAAGATCGTCATGCGCCCGAGCGCGCCGCCCGAGAACATGTCGACCATGCCGAGGATCCCCCCGGCATTGCGCTGGAAGATTTGCTGCAGGATCTGCGGATCGATGCCCGGCAGCGGGATGTAGGTGCCGAGCCGGAAGATCACCAGCGCGCCCAGCGTGAACCAGATGCGCTTCTTAAGTTCTGTCGCCTTGGCAAAGGCGGAGAGATTGATACTCCCCGCAAGCTGTTCGGCGGCTGATGCCATCTATGCCATCCCTGGAGCCCCGTCAGGGGGCCCGCCTCGCATTCACGCTGCCGCCGGTTTGGCGCCGGTGACGACGACCTTGCCGCCGAGCTTCTCCACCGCCTCGACCGCCGCCTTCGAAGCACCCACCACCTCGATGGTGAGCGGCATCTTCAGCTCGCCCTTGGCGAGGAGCCGCACCCCGTCGCCGACGCGGCGCAGAATGCCCGCGGCGACCAGCGCGGCGCCGTTCACCGTCACATCGGGTTTGAGGCGACCGGCTTCAAGAGCAACCTGCAGCCGTCCGAGATTGACGATGGTGAAGTCGGGCCGGAAATCCTTGTGATTGAAGCCCCGCTTCGGCAGACGGCGATGCAGCGGCGTCTGACCGCCCTCGAAGCCGTTGAGCGCGACGCCGGTGCGCGCGGTCTGGCCCTTGCCGCCCCGCGCGCTGGTCTTGCCCTTGCCGGAGCCGATGCCGCGGCCGACCCGCTTGGCGCGGTAATGCGCGCCCTTGTTGTCCTTGATCTCGTTGAGCTTCATCGTCCACCACCTTCGCCGGGCGAATGCGCCGCGCTCACGCCGCGTCGACCCGCACCAGATGCCTTACCCGTTCGATCATTCCGCGCACCGCTGGCGTATCCTCAAGGACGCGCGAACGGTGCAACTTGTTGAGGCCGAGCCCCTTGAGCGTGGCGCGCTGATAGTCCTCGCGACCGATCGGGCTGCCGATCTGCGTCACCTTCAGCACCTTCTCCGGCACCCGCTTGGGCTTCGGCGCCGCTTTGGGCTTCGGCTGAGGCGCCGTCTTGGCGGCCGGCGCCGGCTTCGGCTTCGCGGCCCTGACCGCCGCGGCCTCGGCCTTCTTGGCCGCCTTTTTGGCCGCCTTCTTCGCCGCCTTGTCCTCGGCTGCCTTGGCCGCAACCTCGGCCTTGCCCGGCGCCGGGGCGGTCTTCTCCGCCTTCTTGGCGGGCTTCGCCTCGGCCGCGGGCTTGCCCTCGGCCGATGCCGCCTTCTTCGCCGGTTTCTTCTTCTCTGCCTTTTCTTCCGCCATGGACTACTCCCGCGCCTCGGCGCTGGAATCGCGCCGACCCAGGATCTCGCTCACCTTGCGGCCGCGGCGGGCCGCTACCGTGCGCGGGCTCACCGACCGGTTGAGCGCCTGGAAGGTCGCCTTGATCATGTTGTGCGGGTTGGAGGTGCCGACGGACTTCGCCACCACGTCCTGCACGCCCAGCGCCTCGAAGATGGCGCGCATCGGACCGCCGGCGATGATGCCGGTGCCGGGCTTCGCCGCGCGTACGATGACCTCGCCGGCGCCGTAGCGGCCGATGATGTCATGATGCAGCGTGCGGCCCTCGCGCAGCGGCACGCGCACCATGGCGCGGCGCGCCTGGTCGGTCGCCTTGCGGATCGCCTCCGGCACCTCGCGCGCCTTGCCGGCGCCGTAGCCGACGCGGCCCTTGCCGTCGCCGACCACGACGATGGCGGCGAAGCCGAAGCGCCGGCCGCCCTTCACCACCTTGGCGACGCGGTTGATGCCGACGAGCTTCTCGACGAACTCACTGTCCTCGCGGTCGCGCTCGCGCGGCCCGCGCTCACCCTCGCCGCCGCCGCGGCGACCGCGCCCGCGCGGTCCCCGTTCGCCGCCGCCCGGCGGCCTTCCGCCGCCGCCCGCCGGCCTTGCGCTGCTGCCTGGTGCACGTGCCATGAAGCGCCCTTCCTAGAAGTTGAGGCCGCCCTCGCGGGCGGCATCGGCCAGGGCCTTGACCCGGCCGTGAAAGAGATAGCCGCCGCGATCGAAGACGACGGCGGTGACGCCGGCAGCCTTCGCCCGCTCGGCGAGGAGCTTGCCCACCGCCACCGCGGCCGCCTTGTCGGCGCCGGTCTTGCTGCTGGTGCGCAGATCCTTTTCGAGGCTCGACGCCGCGCAGAGCGTGCGGCCGGAAGCGTCGTCGATCACCTGCGCATAGATGTGCCGCGAGGAGCGGAACACCGAGAGCCGCGGGCGGCCGCCGGCGACGCGCGACAACCGATGTCGCACCCGCATCTGGCGACGGGCGAAGAGGGATTTGGACTTGCTCGTCATGGCACGGCCCTCGCTACTTCTTCTTGCCTTCCTTGCGGCGGATATGCTCGTCCGCATAGCGGATGCCCTTGCCCTTGTAGGGCTCGGGCTTGCGGTAGGAGCGCAGCACCGCGGCGATCTGCCCCACCTGCTGCCGGTCGGCACCGGTGATGCTGATCGAGGTCGGCTTCTCGCAGGTGATCTTGATCTCGCTCGGGATCGGAAAGGTCACGTCGTGGCTGTAGCCGAGCTGCAGCACCAGGTTCTTGCCCTGCACCGCGGCGCGATAGCCGACACCCTCGATCTCGAGGCTCTTGGTGAAGCCCTTGGAGACGCCGGTCACCATGTTGTTGATGGTGGCGCGCATCGTGCCCCAATGGGTACGCGAGCGCTTGGTGTCGCTCTTGGGCTTCACCACCACCTTGCCGGCCTCGACCGTGGCGGTGACCTCGGCACTCAGCGGCAGCTTCAGCGTGCCGAGCTTGCCCTTGGCGGTCAACGTCTGACCGGCCACTTCGACGGTGACGCCTTGCGGGATCGGAACCGGATTCTTGCCGATGCGCGACATGAAACGCCTCTCAGAACACGCGACAGAGGACTTCGCCGCCGACATTGGCAGCGCGCGCCTCGTTGTCCGACATGACGCCGCGCGGCGTCGACAGGATGGCGATGCCAAGCCCGTTATAGACGCGCGGCAGGTCGGAGATGCGGGAATAGATGCGGCGACCCGGCTTGGAGATGCGGGTGATCTCGCGGATCACCGGTTCGCCGTCAACGTATTTGAGCTCGATCTTGAGCTCGGCCACGCCCGGCCGCACTTCCTCGCGCGTATAGCCGCGAATGTAGCCTTCGCGCTGCAGCACCTCGAGCACGTTGGCGCGGACCTTGGACGCCGGCGATTGCACCACGGGCTTGTGCGCCCGCTGCCCGTTGCGGATGCGGGTGAGGAGATCGCCGAGCGGATCGGACATCGACATGCCGTTTGTCTCCCTTACCAGCTCGACTTGACCATGCCAGGTATCTGGCCGGCCGAGGCGAGCTCGCGCAGCGCCAGGCGCGAGAGCTTGAACTTGCGATAGGTGCCGCGCGGCCGGCCGGTGAGCTCGCACCGGTTGCGGATCCGCGTGGCCGAGGAATTGCGCGGCATCTCGGCGAGCTTGAGCCGCGCCGCGAAACGCTCTTCCGCCGGGAGCGAACGGTCGTCGGCGAGCGCCTTGAGGCGCGCCCGCTTGGCCGCCATGCGCTTCACCAGCTGCGCCCGCCGCTTGTTCTTGTTCACCGAACTCGTCTTCGCCATGGGAACTTGCCCTCGCCGGCCGGTCAGTTGATGAACGGCATCTGGAAGCCGCGCAGCAGGGCCTTCGCCTCCGCGTCGGTCTTCGCCGTGGTCACGATGATGATGTCCATGCCGCGCACGGCATCGACCTGGTCGTAGTTGATCTCGGGGAACACCAGCTGCTCCTTGAGCCCGAGCGCGTAATTGCCC
>Ga0134128_10003993_pt1 | contig 18063 bp, 14 predicted proteins | sample KB31754_FD_96462 | JGI IMG/M metagenome (GOLD analysis project Ga0134128, IMG submission 96462) | Terrestrial soil microbial communities with excess Nitrogen fertilizer from Kellogg Biological Station, Michigan, USA - KB3-175-4 | ecosystem: Environmental > Terrestrial > Soil > Unclassified ... | reverse complement strand
AAGGCGATCAGTGGAAGATCGGCGGCGGAACGACATGGGGCTGGTACAGCTACGACAAGGACCTGAACCTCATGTACTACGGCAGCGGCAACCCGTCGACGTGGAACCCGATCCAGCGCAAGGGCGACAACAAGTGGTCGATGACGATCTTCGCGCGCGACGTCGACACGGGGATGGCGAAATGGGTATTCCAGATGACGCCGTGGGACCAGTGGGACTACGACGGCGTCAACGAGATGATCCTCGCCGACATCAACGTGAAGGGCAAGCCGACGAAGGCGCTCGTGCACTTCGATCGCAACGGGTTCGGCTATACGCTCGACCGGACGACGGGCGCGCTGCTCGTCGCGCAGAAGTTCGATCCCGCGGTCAACTGGGCGACGCACGTCGACATGAAGACGGGACGTCCGGAGGTCGTCAAGCAATACGCGCCCGGTGAGAACGGCGCCGATTTCAACAACAAGGGCATCTGCCCGGCGGCACTCGGCTCGAAGGACGAGCAGCCGGCATCGTTCGATCCGCAGACCAAGCGGTTCTACGTGCCGACCAACCACGTCTGCATGGACTACGAGCCGTTCCAGATCGAGTACACGGCCGGTCAGCCTTATGTTGGCGCGACGCTGTCGATGTTTCCGGCACCCGGCGGTAACTCGATGGGCAACTTCATCGCCTGGGACGCGGGCACCGGCAAGATCGTGCAGTCGAAGGCCGAGAAGTTCTCGGTGTGGAGCGGGGCGTTGACGACGGCCGGCGGCATTGCATGCTATGGCACGCTCGAGGGCTACCTGAAATGCGTCGATTCGAACGACATCAACAAGGAGCTCTTCAAGTTCAAGACGCCGTCCGGCATCATCGGCAACGTGTTCACGTACGAGCACAAGGGTAAGCAGTACGTCGGTGTCTTCTCCGGCATCGGCGGCTGGGCCGGCATCGGCATGGCGGCCGGTCTCGAGAAGCCGGAAGAGGGCCTCGGTGCCGTCGGTGGCTATCACGAGCTTTCCGACTACACGAATCTCGGCGGCTCGCTCACGGTGTTCGCGCTTCCGCAGACTTGAACGATTCGCGATGATCGGCGCCGTCGCAGGGCGGCGCCGCTCGTCGCGGCATTGCGCCGCGCGCGGCGCTTCCTGCGCCCGGCCGCTTCGAAGGTTCCCCGGAGACCCGATGCGAACGATGATTTCAGGCGCGGCGGCGTGCGCGTGGTGGCTTGTCGTGCCGGCCATTGCCGTTGCGCAAGCGACGGCGCCGCAGGGCGCCGTCGCTCAGCCGTCGCCGACGAGCGGCAACACGGTGACCCGGATGGACGGCGGCAAGGTTCTCTACACCGTCGTCGACGGCTACTACGTCGATTCGAACACGATGAACGGCTTTCGGGCGTGGCGTGCCGCTGCGTGCGATCGCTGCCATGGCGCGAATCAACAGGGTCTCGTCGGGCCCTCGCTGATCGAGAGCCTGAAGACGTTGACGAAGGACCAGTTCATGACGACGGTGCGGGAGGGGCGGCTCGAAAAGGGAATGCCGAGCTGGAAGAGCAGCAAGATGGTGACGGACAACATCGACAATCTGTACGCGTACCTGAAGGGCCGCTCGAACGGCGACATCACGCGCGCGCACGTCCAGGAGCTCAAGCAATGATTTGCGCCGCGTCCTCGGCCGCGACGACCCGCGTGAAGCGCAACGCAACGCGCGTGGCCGGTTTCGTCGCCATCCTCGCCGTCGCCTCCATGCCGGCACTCGCCGCGGGCGACACGCGGACCGCGTTTCGTCCGTGCATCGATCCGTCCAACCTGCCGTTCGCCAACGACAAGGGCGAGGGCTTCGAGAACCGCATCGCGGCGCTGTTTGCGAGCAAGCTGGGCTTGGAGGTCAAGAGCTACTCGTTTCCGCAGCGAATGAATTTCATCCGCAATACGCTGCGCTACCGGTTGCCCGGCGAGGACTTTCGCTGCGACATCGTGATGAGCGTTCCGGCGCAGTACGACCAAGCGTTGCCGACGGTTCCCTACTACCGCTCGACGTACGCGCTCGTCTACCGGAAAGGAAAGGGACTCGACGAAGTGAAATCGGGCAACGACCTGCTCGCGCTGCCTGCCGAGCGTCGCGACAAGCTGCGGATCGGCTTCTTCGACCGCTCGCCCGGCGGCACGTGGCTCGTCAAGCACGGCATGGAAGCGCAGGCGAAGCCGTATCCGATGATGTCGCCCGATCCCGCGCAGTATCCGGGACAGATCATCGACACCGAGCTTGCACAGGGGAAGATCGACGCGGCGATCGTCTGGGGGCCGATTGCCGGCTATTACGCGACGCGCGTGCCCGGCGTCGAGTTCGTCGTCGTTCCGCTGCGCTCGGAGCCCGGCGTCAAGTTCGACTACGCGATCGCGATGGGCGTGCGCCGCGGCGAGAACGAGTGGAAGGCCACCGTCGACAAGCTGATCGTCGACAACCAGGCGGCGATCGTGCAGATCCTGCACGAGTACAACGTGCCGCTGATCGACGCGAAGGGCGATCCGCTGGGATGACCATGATCCGCAAAGCTGCCCTTTGCATGACGCTGTCGCTCGCGACATCGCTGGCCGCGGCGGCGAACAACGACTTTCCGACCCGCGCCCGCGTCGAGTACGTGCTCGCCTGCATGCAGCAGAGCAAGGAAGCGCCGGCCGAGTCGATGTACAAATGCTCGTGCACGATCGACGCGATCGCGGCGAAGGTCCGCTACAGCGAGTGGGTGGATCTTTCCACCGTCGCGAACGGCATCACGATCGCCGGCGAGCGCGGCGGCGTCATGCGCGACATGAAGGATGGCCGCAAGCTGATCGACACGTACCGCAAGCTGCAGGAAGGCGCGAAGAAGCAGTGCTTCCTGCAGCCGCAGTAGCGGGTCGGTTCAGCGCGCCGGTGGCTTGTCGAACCGGTAGCGCGCGCCGATCCAGATCGCGCGCGGCGCGCCGACGGCGCGGAACTGTTCGGCGACGCCCTCCATGCCCAGCGCCGGACCGAACGTGTTGCTCGGGCCCGTGAACACGTTCTCGCCGAGCACGGCGAAACTGTAGTAGCGCTTGTCGAAGACATTGGCGATCTGCGCGAAGATCTGAAGCCGCGGCGTCACCTCGTACTGCGCATCGAGGTTGACGACGACGTAGCCGGGCACCTTGCCATGCGCGTCCGCGTTGTTCTCGTCGCCGTGGGCGTACTGGGTCGCCGCCGCGACGAGGCCCGCACCGATCGAAAAGGGCCCGTGCTCGAATTCGGCGCGCAGCTTGAACGAGTCGGCGGGGATTCCGGGTATCCGGTCGCCCGGCTCGACCGTGATCGCACCATCGGCGTCCGCGCTCGAATTGTCGGGTGCGAAGGCCGAGAACGTCGAGCGGAACGTCGCATCGATGTGGTTGTATCGGACGTCGAGCTTCACCGGCCCGGCGTGCGTCGTCACCGCAAGCTCGATGCCCTGGCGGCGCGTCTTGCCCACGTTCTGGAAGAAGCCCGCGTTCACCGCTCCGCCGCTCGAGATGAACTGGATGTCGTTGTCGAGCTCGGTCCGGTAGATCGCCGCCGACCACGTCGTCGCCGCGCCGATGCGGCCGCGTGCGCCGAGCTCCGCCGTTTTCGAAACGACCTTGTCGAGCGGCGGGTCCGACAGGAACTCGTTCGGGAGCTTGCAGGGCGCCATCGGATCGGCGCACGTGAGCTCGATCGGCGTCGGCGCGCGCATGCCCTCGTTGTACGATGCGTACGCGGTGAAACGGGCAGTGGGATTGAAATTGAGCCCCACCGACGGATTGAACCGGGTGAACGTGGCGGCGCCGTTCAGCTGCGGATCTTCGCCGGTTCGGTCCTCGATCTCCACGTGCGCGCGATTCCAGCGCCCGGCGACGGAAAGCGTCCAGCGCTCGCTCAACGACATGGTGTCGCTCGCGAAGATGCCGGTATAGGCGTTTTTCAGCGCGACGCCGGTCAGCAGCGAGAACGGTCCGCTGGCGACGGTTCCGCGCCCGGCACTGAAATTGGCCGGCTGCTCGTTCTGATCGAATCGGGTATTGCCGAAATCGCCGCTCGCGCCGACGAGAAACTGATGCCGGACGCCGGCCCACTCTCCGCGAATCGTCAGCTGCGCGCCGAGCCCCCACGACTTCTGGTCGATCGACGACGTGTCGTTGAACGCTTCGTTCGTGGACGTCTCGCCGCTGCCGTTCGTCTGGCCGAAGTCGTCGTTGACGTTGCTGTTGAAGTTCGTCGACTTGTAATGACGGTAGTAGACGTTGCCGCCCAGCAGCACGTCTTCCGCGAGAAAGCGGCTGCCCTTCGCGGCGAGGAACGCGAGCCTGTTGTCGTTCTCGTCGGGAAACGTGTACGCCTGCTTCGGATTATCGAGGAACGAAAGCGGCAGCGTCTGCGTCCCCTGCAGCGTGTTGTCCGCGAGCGTCAGCGTCACGTCGAGGTCTGTCTTGTCGTCCTGGAAGCCGACCTTGCCGAAGAACTGCTTAACGCGGCTCGGATTGTGATCGGCCCAGCCATGGTCGTCGCTCACGTTGCCTGAGGCGAACCAGTCGACGCGGTCGGATGCGCCGCCGTATTCGAACTCGGCGTTCTTCGTTCCGAACGAGCCTCCGGAGATCTCCGCGAACGCGCCCGGATACTGCGCGCCGCTCTTCGTGTAGATCGCGAGCGCACCGCCGAGCGTGTTGAGGCCGAACGCCGGCATCGATCCGGGCAGAAGCTGCACGCTCGAGATGGCGGAGCGTGGCAGCAGGTCCCAGTTGACGACGTCGCCGAACGCCTCGTTGATGCGCACGCCATCCTGGAAGACCGACAGGCCCATCGGCGTTCCGAGGATCGGCGAGGCGGTGAGGCCGCGGAAGTCGAGCGACTGCTGGAACGCGTTCCCCTGTCCCGACGCGGCGCTGACGCTGCTGCCGTTCTGCTCGAGGTACTGTGAGAGGGTGGGCAGCCGCTGGCGGCCGATGTCATCGGCGCCGAAGCGCTGCACGTTCGCGGGAACGTCGCGCAGCGGAGTCCCGAGCCCGGGCAGTGGCGTGATGCCGACGACCTGCACCGATGGAAGCTCGAAGACTTCAGCCGGATTGTCCGCCGCATGCGCGGCTTCGCACGCGGCAAGGATCGTGATCGCCACCACGGCGCGTCCCGGCCGAGCATATCGATCGACGCTCATCGTTGTCCCCGTGACCCGGACGCGTCGACCGTGGCGGTCGAGGCGTCGTGTCCCGGGCACTAGAATAATCGCAGGGGGGGCGCCGCTCGTGCGCCATCGACGATCGCGGTACGATGCGGATGAGCGTGGACTCGGCAGAACGAACGTCGCCGGGTCGAGCGCGGATGCGAGCGAACCATGCGTGAGATCGGGATGAAGACGAGATCGAATTCGACGCTGTCTACGCTGACGGCGACCTTCGCCCTCGCCGCGTCGTGTGCCGTGCTTCCGCAGGCGACGCGGGCGGCGCAACCTGGTGTGGCTTACGTCAGCACCGCGGCGGGTCTTGCCGTGATCGACCTCGCGCGCCTGGAACTCGCGCGCACCGTCGATCTGCCATCGGCAGTCAGAGGCCTCGCCGTCACGCCCGACGGCAAGTACGTCCTCGCGGCCGATGAGGCGAGCGGCGACGTCGCGGTCATCGATTCGAAGAATCTGAGCATTACTCGGCGCGTGCCCATCGGCAAGAACCCGGAATTCATGCGCATGCAGCCCGACGGAACCAAGGCGTACGTCACGTTCGAGCCGTCGTCTTCCGGCAAGCCGCCCGGCAAGGGGGACAAGGACGACGACGCGGGTCCTCCGGCGGAAGTCGCGGCCATCGATCTTCGCGCATGGACGGCACGCAGTTTTCTCACCGGCGGCCGTGAAACCGAAGGCATCGAATTCTCGCCCGACGGAAAGCGCCTTTCGGTGGCCAACGAAGGCGACGACACGGTCACGAGTTACGACAAGCAGACCGGAAAGCTCGTGCAAACCGTCGATCTGCATGCGTTCGGGAACCGGCCGCGTGGCATCAAGGTGTCTCCCGACGGGAAGCGCTACATCGTGACGATGGAGAACAGCGACAATCTGGTCGTGCTCGACGCGGCGCTCAAGGTCGAGAAGACGGTTCCGGTGGCCAAGGGACCGTACGGCGTCGCTTTCGACGCATCGGGACGACGACTGTTCGTCGCCGCCGCGAGAGCCAAGTTGCTCCAGGTGTTCGATGCCCGGACGCTCGAGAAGCTTGCCGACATACCGGTCGGCGAGCGCTGCTGGCACTTCTCGCTGACCCCCGACGAAGCCTATCTGCTCGTCGCATGCGGACGCTCGAACGAGCTTCGCGTCGTCGATGCGAACACCTATCGTCCGGTCAAGAGCATCACCGGCTTGAAACTCGCCTGGGGCGTGGTGACGTATCCGAAGGCGAACGGTTCGCTGGACACGCACTAAGCGCATGGATGCGCCGCGCAATCGCAAAGCGAATGGCGCCAGGATGAAACATCCCCGCACGCTCGCTTCGCTCGCTGCCCCTCGGGGGGCGGGCGGCTTGGGGCGGCCCGGCGCCATGGAGCCACTGACATGACGGCGCGTCGGCTGCTCGTCGTCGCGCTCGCGCTCGGCGCGATGCCACGAGCGTTCGCGCAGGCGACCGACAACGCGCCCTTCGTGATCGATCCGATCACGGTCACCGCCACGCGTCATGCCGAGCGCGCGTTCGACGTGCCGGCCTCCGTCGACACGATCGACGCAAGCACGATTCGCGACGGCCAGCCGATGGTGAATCTCTCCGAGACGATGTCGCGCATTCCGGGCGTGTTCGTCGCGAATCGCCAGAACTACGCGCAGGATCTGCAGGTGAGCTCGCGCGGGTTCGGCGCACGCGCGACGTTCGGCGAGCGCGGCGTTCGCATCTACCAGGACGGCATCCCGGTGACGATGCCCGATGGACAGGGACAGACCGGCAGCTTCAGCCTGCTGTCGGCATCGCGCATCGAGATCCTGCGCGGTCCCTTCTCCGCGTTGTACGGCAACGCATCGGGCGGCGTGATCTCGATCTTCACCGAAGATCCGCCGGACATTCCGTACCTCGATTTCAACGCCGGCGGCGGAAGCTACGGTACCGGCGTGCTCGGCGTGAAGGTCGGCGCGAAAGGACAGTACGTCGGCGGCGTCGCCGCGGCGACCGGATTCGTCACGGACGGCTATCGCGCGCACTCTTCGGCAAGGCGCGACGTGACGAACGCCAAGCTTTTGATCGATGCGTCACCGGATACGAGGATCACGCTGATCGGCAACACGCAATTCCAGCCGGAGACGCAGGATCCACTCGGTCTCACGCGCGCCGAATGGAGCGCCAACCCGCGCGGCGCGGATCCGGCCGCTTTCCTGTTCGACACGCGCAAGACGATCAACCAGCAGCAGGTCGGCGCGAGCGTCGATCATCATTTTTCCGATGCGCTTTCCCTGCATGTCGACGCGTACGGCGGGCGCAGGTTGATCCGGCAATATCTGGCGCTCACCGGCAGCGGCGCAACGTCGTCGGGCGGCGTGCCCGACCTCGACCGCGACTACGGCGGCGTCGGCCTGCGACTGGACTGGCATGGTGCCGTGCTCGAACGACCGCTCACGCTCACCATCGGGGGCGACTTCGATCATCAGCACGAGCGCCGCAAGGGCTTCGTCAACCAGTTCGGCGATCTCGGCGACCTGCGGCGTGACGAGGACGACAACGTGTATGGCAACGACCTCTACGCACAGGCCGAGTGGGCATTCGCGCCGCGCTGGTCGGGAACGATCGGCGTGCGGACGAGCAACGTCCACTACACGTCCGACGACCACTACGTCACCGCACAGAATCCCGACGACAGCGGCAGCCGGCGCTTCGACGATACGAGCCCCGTTGCCGGCATCGTGTTTCACGCAACGGACGACCTGAACGCGTACGCGAGCTACGGCGAGGGCTTCGAGACGCCGACGTTCGCCGAGCTCGCGTACCGGCAGGGTGGCAGCGGGCTCAACTTCGCGCTGCAACCTGCGCGAAGCCGCGCGACCGAGATCGGCGTCAAGTACCGGCTCGCCGAGCGGCAGCGGCTGACCGCGGCGATCTTCAACGTCGACACGCGCAACGAGATCGTCGTCGACACCGCGATCGGCGGGCGGACGATCTACAAGAACGCGTCGGCGACGCGACGACGCGGCGCCGAGGCATCGTGGGATGGCCGTTTCGGCTACGGCATCGAGTCGCACGTCGCGCTCACGTGGCTGCGCGCGGAATTCACGCAACCGTTCTCGACCGGATCGTCGCCTGCGCCGGTGCCGTCGGGGTCGCGGATACCGGCGGTACCGTCGAAGCAGGCGTACGGCGAGCTCGCCTGGGTGCCCGGCGGCCTGTACGGTCTCGACACGGCTATCGAGCTGCAATATGTCGACAAGCTGTACGTCAACGAGGCGAATACCGATGCCGCGCCTTCGTATGCGGTGATGAACTGGCGACTCGGGTTCGGGCGGACGTACGGCACCGTCAGCTGGAAGGCGTTCGTGCGCGTGAACAACCTGTTCGATCGGAACTACGCGGGTTCGGTGATCGTCGACGACGGCAACGGCCGCTTCTTCGAGCCGGCGCCGGGACGGAACTGGTTCGTCGGCGCGAATGTCGACGTGAAGCTCTAGAATGACGCGTGCCCATGCGCTCGCTACTTCTCGGTGGGCGGATCAGTCGCTTGGGGCGGCCCGGCGCGACTGACCGCGTATAAAGCGTTTCATGACCCGGTACACGAAAACAGCGGTCGTCCTGCACTGGCTCGTCGCCGCCGTCGTCTTCGGCCAGTTCACGTTCGGCTGGCTGATGCAGCAGATCCCGAAGTCGCCGCCCGGCATCCGCGCCGACGCATTCAACTTCCACAAGTCGATCGGGCTTTGCCTGCTCGCGCTGATGCTCGTGCGCCTCGGCTGGCGACTCGCGCACGCGCCGCCGCCGTTACCGGCGATGCCGCGCTGGCGAATGCGCGCCGCGAAGGCGAACCAGATCCTGCTCTACGCGGCGCTGATCGTGATGCCGCTCGCCGGTTACCTGGGCTCCGTCTTCAGCGGCTATCCGGTGAAATGGTTCGGCATGACGCTTCCGGCGTGGGGCGCGAAGGTGCCGTGGATGAAGTCGCTGATGAGCGACGTGCACCTCGTGACCAGTTGCATTCTGTTCGCGCTCGTTGCATTGCACGTCGGCGCAGCGTTCGAGCATACCCTGCGCGGCGACGGCATCCTCGCGCGGATGATGCTGCCGCCGCGCATTCGTCGTGCGCGCGCCGCGGCGCGGATTTCGCAGGTCACGTAACGCTCATCCAGCGTTGCTCGCGGATTCCCGCAGGCACTGCACGAGGGCGTTGACGGACGCGGAGCCCGCGGCGCGCCTGGGCCGCTGCTTCAGCTCGAGGAACCGCTTTTCAGTGCGGGGTGCGCTGCGCCTGCTCGAGCAATTCGACGGTCGGCGCGTGCTTGAACTCGCGCGCCATGTCGAGCGCGCTCTTGCCGCGGTCGTCGACGAGGTCGACGCGGGCGCCAGCGTCGATCAGGGCGCGCGCGGTTTCCGTCTGTCCGTATCCGGCCGCCCACATCAACGCGGTCAGGTTGTTGTGATAGACACCGTTCGGATCGACTCCATGCGCGAGCAGCAGCCGCACGACCTCGGTGCGGCCTTCGCCGGCCGCGTAGGTGATCGCGTTCTTGCCGAGGCGATCGACCGCCGCGACGTCGGCGCCGCGATCGATCAGCGCACGCGTCGTCGCGGCGTCGCCCGCATAAGCCGCGGCCATCAGCGGCGTCACGCCGTTCACCGCCGGAATGTTCACGTCGGCACCGGCGGCCAGAAACGACTGCGCGATGTCGGGCCGGTTCTTCTTGAGTGCGATCAGCAGGCCGGTTTCGCCGAGTCGATTGCGCGAATTCACGGCGGCGCCTTCGCTCAACGCGCGCCCGACACCCGCCGCATCGTCGTTGCGAACCGATGCGAGCAGCCGCGCGTTCGTCGCGAGCTCGGCATCGCTCGTCGCGTATGCGAGCGGCGGCGCGACCGATGCGGCGGCGAGCGCCACTGTGGAAGCAAACGCCAGGCGGCGCGACGTCCGGAGCAGCGGTGAAACGCATTTCGGCAAGTGTATCGATCTCATCGGATTACCCGTTCTGAACGTTTTCGCGGCGGCGTCCGCATGCTGCTGCGGTGCACAAAGGACGTCGATTGCAACTTGCGCGGAAACACACTATAACGGCGTTTCCCACGGCGTCACAACTGCCTCACACCCGCTCCACATTCCCAAGAACAAGGCACCCGAGGAGGGCCTCCCATGAGCGAACGCAACATCAAGGTCGCCTGTGCCGCAATCGTCGCGGCGGGCTTTGCGCTGTCGCCTGGCGCGAACGCACAGGAAACCGGTACGGCCGACACGACTGTCGCGAAGCCGATGTCGAAGAGTCTCGCGGTGACGCAGGCGATGCTCGACAACGCGGGGTCGGATGCGAAGAACTGGATTCACTCGAACGGCAGCTACGCGCAGACGCGCTACTACCCGGGCTCGCAGATCAACGCGAGCAACGTCGGCAAGCTGAAGCCGACATTCGTATTCCAGACGGCCGTTCTGGAATCGATGGAGACATCGCCGATCGTCGTCGACGGCGTGATGTTCCTGACGACGTCGTTCAATCACGTCTACGCGATCGACGCGAAGACCGGCGAGGAATACTGGCACTACAAGCACAAGATGGGGCCGATCACGACGTTCTGCTGCGGCCCGAACAACCGCGGCGTCGCGATCGACGGCGGCACGCTCTTCATGGGCACGCTCGACGCGAAGCTCGTCGCGCTCGACGCGAAGACCGGCAAGGTGCTGTGGGAAACGCAGATCGCGGATCCCGACAAGGGCTATTCCGAAACGATGGCGCCCACCGTCGTGAACGGCAAGGTGCTGATCGGCACGAACGGCGGCGAATACGGCATTCGCGGCTTCGTCAAGGCGTTCGACGAGAAGGACGGGCATCTGTTGTGGACGTTCTACACGATTCCCGACAAGGGACAGGAGGGTGTCTGGGCGACGAAGGACGCATCGGGACGCGACCTGAAGCGCGACATCGCGGCGGAGAAGGCGGCGCTCGCGAAGGACTCGTCGTTCTTCGACAAGCTGGGTGGCGGTGTCTGGATGACGCCGTCGATCGATCGCAAGTCGAACATGGTGTACTTCGTCGTCGGCAATCCGTCGCCCGACCTTTACGGCGCGATCCGCCCCGGTGACAACCTGTACACCGACTCGATGGTCGCGATCGACCTGAACAGCGGCACGTACAAATGGCATTCGCAGTACGTTCCGCACGACGTGTGGGATCTCGATGCGGTCAGCCCGACGATTCTCACGCAGGCGAAGGATGGCAGCGGCAAGGTCACCGACGTCGTGATCCACGGCGGCAAGACCGGCGAGATCTACGTCAACGACCGTGCGACGGGCAAGCTGATCCGTCACTCGGAAGCGATGATCCCGCAGGAGAACATGTACACGCTGCCGACGGCGCAGGGCGCGCGCATGTTGCCGGGCGCGAACGGCGGCGTCGAGTGGTCGCCGATGGCGGTGAACCCGAAGCTGCACATGGCCTACGCCGCCAATCTGCACCAGCCGATGACGTATCAGGTCGAGGAAGCGCAATACCCGGGTGGCAGCAAGCTGTGGCTCGGCGGTGCTTTCAAGACGATTCCATCCGAAGAGCAGTGGGGCCAGTTGGTCGGCGTCAACCTGGACAGCGGCAAGGTCGTCTGGAAGCACAAGACACCGCAGCCGTTGATCGGCGGCGTGCTGGCGACGGCGGGCGACCTCGTGTTCAATGGCGAAGCCAACGGCTGGTATCGCGCGTACGACGCACGGACCGGCAAGGTGCTGTGGAGCTTCAACTGTGGCGCCGGCGTCAATTCGCCGGGCGTCGCCTACGAGGTCAACGGCAAGCAATACATCGCCGTCGCTGCAGGCGGCAACAATCAGATCGACTCGAAGCGCGGCAACAGCGTGTTCGTATTCGCGCTGCCGTAACGGCGTTCGCCATCGCGCCAGTCGGAAGGGCCGACCGACCGACTGGTTCCGACGCATCAGCAGCGGCCACTTCGAACGGAGTGGCCGTTTTCGTGTCTAGCTGCAACACCCGCTCGCCCATCTCATGAAGATCGTGCTCATCGGGGTCGCGCTCGCGGCCGCGCTTGCAATCGCCGCTCATGCGCAGCTGCCCGCGCAACGCTCGCAGGACGAGGCGAAGCCGGCCAAGCTCGAGATCTGTGCGGCCTGCCACGGCGAAGACGGCAACTCGACGAATCCGCTGTATCCGAACCTCGCGCAGCAGAACGCGCGTTACATGTATCTCGAGCTCAAGGACTTCAAGGAAGGGCGGCGCAACGATCCGACGATGAGCCCGATCGCGCAGACGCTCGACCAGAAGGACATGCTCGCACTCGGCGACTGGTTCTCGAAGCAGAAGGAAAAGCCGACGGGGTTCAAGGCGGATCCGGCGAAAGTCGAGGCCGGTCGCAAGGTTGCCGACGCCGTGCTGTGCGCGATGTGCCATGGCGGCGACTTCGGCGGCCAGAACGAAATTCCGCGCGAGGCCGGCCAGCACTACGAGTACATCAAGAAGCAGCTACAGGACTTCAAGGCGAAGCGGCGCACGAACGATGGTGGAAGCATGACGCCGGTCGCGGCGACGCTCACCGACGAGCAGATCGACGACCTCGCGCAGTACGTGGCGAATCTGCACTGACGGTTGCACCCGGGATCGAAGAGGCGGTTCCGATGGACGCCGCAGCGACGCGCGACGCTGCGTTCGGAAACGCCTCCGATCCCCTGCGCTGGACGTCAGCCGCGGGCGTTCGCGAGCGGTGACGGCGGCCGCGATCCGATCACGCCGTTCACGTCCGAGATGACGATCTCGACGCGGCGGTTCATCTGCCGTCCGGCCGGGTTCGCATTGCTCGCGACCGGATAGTCCTCGCCGTAGCCGCGCGCTTCGAGTCGCGCCGGATCGATGCCGCGATCGATCAGCGCAAGGCGGACCGCCGATGCGCGCCGCTCGGACAGAAGCTGGTTCGACGTCGGGTTGCCGACGCTGTCGGTAAAGCCTTCGATGCTGACGCGCCGATGCGGATACGCGTTCATGAAGTCGACGAGATGATCGACGACGCGCATGCCGCCCGGGTTGAGATGCGCGCTGCCGGTATCGAACAGCAGGTCGCCCATCGTGACCACCATGCCGCGGTCGGTCGGCCGTGCCTGCAGTTCGCCGAGCGCCGATTGCAGCGACTGTGCGTGCGCCTGTGCAGCGGCCGCCTGCTGTCGCGCGGCATCGGCCTGTTCGCGCGCGGCCTGCGCCTGCGCGGCCGCATCGGCGGCGCGCTGCTGCGCCGCGAGCGCGTCCGCGCGGTTCGCATCGGCCTGCGCTTGCGCACGCGCGGCATCCTGTTGCGCGAGCGTCGCCTCGCGTTGCGCGCGCGCTGCTTCGCGCGTTCGTGCCTCGAGCTGCAGCCGGTCGCGCTCCGCGTTCGCCGTCGCAATCGACGCTTCCGATGCCTTGAGGCGCGCGGTCTGCGTCGCGATCGACGCCTGCGTCCATGCAAGATAGGCGAGGTGATGGATCTCGCCGAGGTCGTCGTGATTCGACCACGCGGCGTCGGTGCGCCGCATCGCGTCGATCGCCTTGTCGAGCTCGACCGGCGCGAGCGAGACGACCTGCGGATCGTTCTGCGCGGCGAGCACCGCCGCACGCGCATCCTCGACTTCCGCGTCGTGCGCCGGCATGACGGCACATGCGCCGAGCGCGACCGCGGGCAGTGCGATTCCAATGGCTTTCCATGGCTTCATGATCGGTCCTCCTAATGCGCGGTGCGCGCGATCTCGTCGTCGAGCGCGCGGATGCTCGCCTGCACGGTGGCGGCCGCGTTCGCCGATTTCGTCGCGCGTGCACGCGTCGCCGCGAGACGCGCGTCGACCTCCGCTTCCTCGGCAAGATCCTGCGCGAGGCCGTAGTTGCCGTCCGCCACTTCGTCGTGGGCGCGCGCGAGCTTGCGCCGCGCCTTGTCGAGATCGGCGGCATCGTATTGCGATGCGTCGGCGCTGATGGCGTCGGCGATCGCTGCGTCGGCCACCGCGAGCTTGCCGGTCGGGGCCGGCGTCGCGACGGTCACGCAGCCCGCCACGAGCATCGCGAACGATGCCGCGGCCGCGATCCTGATCGTAGCTTCGAGTCTTCGATTCCGCATGTCGATCTCCTCGTCGGACGCGGGACCCGCCAATGCCCCGATGCATTCCGACAGCGTTACCGATGCTGCAAGCGCCGCAAGGCAGGATTTACAAACGCAGCGCATTGCACGGGTGCGAATCGAAGTCGAGCAAGATGCGAGCCGTCTTTCCGGTCTCTCGATTGGCAGGCGTGCGCGGGTGCGAAACGCTTCCATCGCCGCGCCGCGCGGGAGTATGCTTGTTGCCCCGCGCGACAAAGCCGAAAGAGCCGCGCATGCCTATTGTCGATGGAGGACAACGTGTCGGTTTCCCTTGAAATGACTGTCAACGGCAACGCTGTGCGCGCCGACGTCGACCCGCGCACGCTGCTCGTCGACTTCCTGCGCAACGATCTCGCGCTGACCGGCACGCACGTCGGCTGCGACACGGCGCAATGTGGCGCGTGCACCGTCCACCTCGACGGCCAGGCCGTCAAATCGTGCAACGTGCTCGCCGTGCAGGCGCAGGGCGCGAGTGTCGTCACGATCGAGGGACTCGTCGCCGACGACGGCACGATGCATCCGATGCAGTCCGCGTTTCGCGATTGCCATGGCCTCCAGTGCGGCTTCTGTACGCCGGGGATGGTGATGAGCGCGATCGATCTCGTGAACCGGCACCCGCAGGCCGACGAAGCGGCGATTCGTGCGGGGCTCGAAGGCAATCTGTGCCGTTGCACGGGCTATCACAACATCGTCAAGGCCGTGCGGCAGGCCGCGACCGTGATGGGCAAATAGGAGGCGACGATGGGCACGAACGACACGACGGCCCTCGCCAGCGTCATCGGACAGCCGGTGCTGCGCAAGGAGGACGCGCGCTTTCTGACGGGCACCGGCCAGTACACGGCCGACGTCGCGATGCCGCGGCAAACGTTTGCGTATTTCCTGCGCTCGCCGCATGCGCACGCGACGATTCGCGGCATTGACGTCGTCAAGGCGAAAGCATCGCCGGGCGTCGTCGAGATCTTCACCGGCGCCGACCTGACCGGCGTCGGCGGATTGCCCTGCGGCTGGCTCATCACCGGAACCGACGGCAAACCGATGAACGAGCCGCCGCATCCGGTGCTCGCGCAGGGAAAGGTCCGCTACGTCGGCGACCCGGTCGCGCTCGTGGTCGCCGAATCGGTTGCGCAGGCGAAGGACGCGGCGGAGCAGATCGTCGTCGATTACGACGTGCTGCCGGCCGTCGTGAATCCGGTCGACGCGCTCGGCCCCGGTGCGCCGCAGATCCACGAGCAGGCGCCCGGCAACAAGTGCTACACGTGGGCGCTCGGCGACAGGGCCGCCGTCGATGCAGCGTTCGCGAAGGCGGCGCACGTCACGAAGCTCGACATCGTCAACAATCGCCTCGTGCCGAATGCGATCGAGCCGCGCGCCGCGCTTGCGACGTACGATCGCGCCGACGATTCGTACACGCTGTACGTGGCGAACCAGAACCCGCACGTCGAGCGGTTGTTGATGACCGCGTTCGTGCTCGGCCTGCCCGAGCACAAGGTGCGCGTGATCGCGCCCGACGTCGGCGGCGGCTTCGGCTCGAAAATCTATCTCTATCCCGAAGAGACGGCGATGGTGTTCGCCGCGAAGCGCATCCGTCGCCCGATCAAGTGGGCAGCCGAGCGCAGCGAGTCGTTCCTGTCGGATGCGCACGGCCGTGACCACGTCACGCACGCCGAGCTCGCGCTCGACAAGGACGGCAAGTTCCTCGCGCTTCGTGTGCACACGACGGCGAACATGGGGGCCTACCTGTCGACGTTCGCGTCGTGCATTCCGACGATTCTCTACGCGACGCTGCTCGCCGGCCAATACACGACGCCGGCGATCTGGTGCGAGGTCACCGCATCGTTCACGAACACGGCGCCCGTCGATGCCTATCGCGGTGCGGGCCGGCCGGAGGCCACGTACGTCGTCGAGCGCATCGTGCATCAGGCGGCGGCGGAGATGGGCATCCCGCAGGACGAGTTGCGGCGGCGCAATTTCATCCGCGAGTTTCCGTATCAGACGCCCGTCGCACTCAACTACGACACCGGCAACTACGACCAGACGCTCGACGCGGCGATGCAGATGGCCGACGTCGCGGGCTTCGCGGCGCGCCGCGCCGAGGCGCAAAAGCGCGGCAAGCTTCGCGGGCTCGGCTATGCGTCGTACATCGAGGCGTGCGGGCTCGCGCCGTCGAACATTGCCGGTGCGCTCGGCGCGCGCGCGGGCCTGTTCGAGGCGGGCGAGGTGCGCGTGCATCCCACCGGCAGCGTCACCGTCTTCACCGGCTCGCACAGTCATGGACAGGGACACGAGACGACGTTCGCGCAGATCGTCGCGGCGCGTCTCGGCATTCCGTTCGAGAACGTCACGATCGTGCACGGCGACACGGGCCGCGTGCCGTTCGGCATGGGCACGTATGGTTCGCGCTCGCTCGCCGTCGGCGGCACCGCCATCGTGAAGGCGCTCGACAAGATCGTCGCGAAGGGCCGGAAGATCGCCGCGCATCTGCTCGAAGCGGCGGAAGCCGACATCGAGTTCAAGGACGGCAAGTTCACCGTTGCCGGCACCGACCGCAGCAAGACGTTCGGCGAGATCGCGCTGACCGCGTACGTGCCGCACAACTACCCGCTCGCAACGCTCGAGCCCGGGCTCGACGAGACGGCGTTCTACGATCCGACGAACTTCACCTATCCCGCCGGAACGCACATCTGCGAGGTCGAGATCGATCCCGACACCGGCGTCGTCGACGTCGTCGCGTTCACGGCCTGCGACGACTTCGGCAACATCATCAACCCGATGATCGTCGAAGGCCAGGTGCACGGCGGAGTCGCACAAGGCCTCGGCCAGGCGCTGCTCGAGCAGTGCGTCTACGACGCCGACAGCGGACAATTGCTGACCGGAAGCCTGATGGATTACGCGCTGCCGCGCGCCGACGACGTCCCGTCGTTCAAGGTCGGCACGAAGGTCACGCCGTGCACGCACAATCCGCTCGGCGCGAAAGGTTGCGGCGAAGCGGGCGCCATCGGCGCGCCGGCCGCAATGATGAACGCCGTGATGGATGCGCTCGCCCCGGTGGGCGTCACGCATCTCGACATGCCGGCGTCGCCGCATCGCGTCTGGCGCGCGATTCGTGCCGCGCGCGCTTAGGAGGACACGCCATGTATGCAATCGACTACCAGCAACCGAAGTCGCTCGCCGACGCGGCGGCGATGCTCGCCTCGACCGGAGGCCGTCCGCTCGCCGGCGGGCAGAGCCTGATCGCCGCGATGAAGTTGCGGCTGTCGCAGCCGGGCACGCTCGTCGACCTGTCGGGCATCGCCGATCTCAAGGGCATTCGCAGGGACGGCGAGCGCCTCGTTATCGGCGCGATGACGCGGCATGCGGAGATCGCATCGTCCGACGTCGTCAAGGCGTCGATGCCGGCGCTGTCGCAATTGGCGGAAGGCATCGGCGATCGGCAGGTGCGCAACATGGGTACGCTCGGCGGATCGCTCGCGAACAACGACCCGGCGGCCGATTGGCCTGCGGCGGTGCTCGGCACCGGCGCGACCGTTCGCACCAATCAGCGCGCGATCGCCGCCGCCGACTTCTTCAAAGGCATGTTCGAAACGGCGCTCGGCCCCGACGAAATCATCACAGCCGTCGACTTCCCGGTCCTCGAACGTGCCGCCTACGCGAAGTTTCCGAACCCCGCATCACGCTTCGCGCTCGTCGGCGTATTCGTGTCGCGGGCGGTGAATGGCGACGTGCGCGTCGCGGTCACGGGTGCCGCGCCGTCCGTCTTCCGCGCGACGGCCATCGAGAATGCGCTCGCGAAAAGCTT
>Ga0134128_10003992_pt1 | contig 18064 bp, 14 predicted proteins | sample KB31754_FD_96462 | JGI IMG/M metagenome (GOLD analysis project Ga0134128, IMG submission 96462) | Terrestrial soil microbial communities with excess Nitrogen fertilizer from Kellogg Biological Station, Michigan, USA - KB3-175-4 | ecosystem: Environmental > Terrestrial > Soil > Unclassified ... | reverse complement strand
TCGTTCATCTTTCCCAACGCGCTCACTTCGCTGGGACTTGCTGGAATTCATGGCCACAAGAACATTGCCGGCCAATTCTTCTTTACAGCGATCCCGGTGTACATTCTGGGAACGCTCTATAGGCAAATATCGGGAAACAGGTTGATCGGCTTGTTTGCCCTGCTATCCGGCATCGGAATGCTCATCCTTTCCGAATCGAAAACTTCTCTTGGAGCGACAGTCTTCGGATTGGCTTCTGTGATGCTCGTGCGAGGGCTGTCGCACCGCGATTTCGCCGCTCGTGTTCCATGGTTGTTGGTCTGCGCGATGGGGCTGATTTGTGCGGCCATTGCCATCATGCTCGAGCCCTCGGACGAGCTTCTGGAAACGTTAGTCGGCGATCCGACGCTCACAGGGCGCGATGGGGTTTGGCAATATGCAATCAGCAAGTTTGCTGAAAATCCTGCCGGCGGCACAGGCTATGGAGCAATTTGGCAGATCGGACCGCAAATCCAGCTCGCTCTCAGGGAAATGGGAATATTTCTGGTCTTTAACGAATCCCACAACGGCTATCTCGAAATAATTGCACAATTGGGCATCATCGGCATTTTTTGCTTTTTGATATTTCTGGTAGCAACTCTGCTCAACACGCTTTGGTACTGGGTCAACGTCGAGAAACATAGGCTGTGCGGAGCAGGTGCACTTGCAATCTACCTTTTTGCCGGACTGGCTCTATCCAACGTCACGGAGTCACTCTACTTCCAGTCTGGCATCGGAAGTTTTGGTACATTGATGTTTCTGGCCGCATTTATAGCGGCAGGGCGCAGGCGAACGATGATGGCGTCGGCTGCGCGGGCCTCCTCCACCCTTGGTGTCGACAGCAGGTCGAGGCGACCTCGGTGAGACTGCTTGCCGCAAACGTTCACACTGACCACCGAACATCTCACTCGTCATTGGTCGAGAGGCTCAATCTCGACAATCGACGGCCCGGACAGACGTCCTTCGAACAGGATCTGATGAGCAGGCTCGCGCCGGCCGAAGGATGGTGACACCCATCCCCTTCCCGCGTCGTCCTCACCGAAGGCGATACGGGGCTCGAGCACACCGTCACCCCTGAACTCCGCCATCGGACGACCGGCCTTTTCGATAACGATGGAATTACGTCTGCGGTCATTGAGACGAGCAGATAGGCAAGGATTGATAAGGAACGATATCTGTACCGGAAGTGGATCCGATCCGCCGATCAACTCATCCGCGACGATGATCCTTCCTTCGTCGGACATGGAAACGCTGCGTCGATGCAGAACTCCAAATTGTTTGAGATACCCATCGTGCTCGGCGACCACCTTGCCGGTCGGCGAAGCGGAACCGCATACGAGGCGAGTATTCGATTTCGCCGACCAGTTGAACGATCCCGCGGTTGAGCTTGAAGAAACACCGACGATCGACAGAGTATTGTGGCTGATCGAACTGCGAAACCGCTCGCGCCAAAGCGGCGCGGAATTATAGACGTATGTGCCGGGGTCGACGACCACTTGTACTTCGCCGATCGACAACCACACGCTTAATGCGTCAGCGTGTCCGTGGGCCGCAATGGACAAATAGCCGAGAGGTCCATGGTCGAAAACAAGCACGACGGGATTGGACGGGCGCCTACGCCAGACACTGTAACCGCCCGCCTCCCAGGTCCTCGTCCCGACGAGCGGCATTGCAGGAGCAGTGCTTGCAACGGGCTTTGGCGGGAAAAATATGGCGTCGCGCAGATCGGGGCGGCTATGCGGTGAAAAACTGACTGGATGGTTCAAGTAGCTTGTAACGCTTCTGGCGATTGAAACGACGTAGGAGGGATCGCCACAACTGTCTGTCCCGATCACCTTCCCGTCGTCGCAGTCCCCGATCCTCGGAACACTCCCGGCGGGAGAGGAGATCCACTGCACATGGTCGACCCAGGCCAGGAGGCGGTCCCGAACCGACGTCGGCAACAGCTCGGACGCGAGATCTAGAGCGGAAAATGCGACCAGCGCCAACTCGATCGAAAAAGCGGTGTAGGTGGGCGACTGTTCCGCACCGATGCCGTCACCCAGGATTTGCGATTCGAGCTGGATCATCAAATCATCCAGGTCTCTCCTTACATTCATCCCTCGATCAATTCCCGGCGCGAACGTCACGCAAACGATCGATCCCGCCAATTCGGCAATCCGATGATTGTTTTGAGACGAATGCAGAGACGGATATCTCTTCAGCCAAAAGAAGTGCGCGGAGAAAAATCGCTCAATCTGGATCCGGGTCGCCTCGTCGAGTTGCTCCAGGCCGACAATTGAGAGCGCTACCGCTACAGAAATAGCGCGAAGCGCAAGCTCCACGCCCGAAATCCAATTGAGGCCACGGTACGGACGGTTTCCTTGCATCCACGACAGAATAATATCCAGGACAAGCTTGCCGGTTTGGGGATCGCCTGTGACCCGCGCGTGGACCGCGAGCGGGACCAGAAACTGCAAGCGGCTTATTTCCCAGACGTGTTTGATTTCGCCGTCGGCGCGAGTGCGATAGGAAATATCGAAGCAGTAGTTGTCCGGACCGCTCAACTGAATTCCCGCCGCATCGAGATGCCAAAATGCAGGCGCGGGAGGCATCGCGCAAGTATGCGTCCATGATGCGCCAAGCAACTCGAATTGTCCTGCGATCGTGCTTTGAGCCTGTTTGGCGATCCTTGCCCTGAGTTCGTCAGGTATTTCACCGTAGGCGCGCCGAACGTTGGGGAGCTCCAGAATATTTCCCGTGGCCGATATTTCGGCCCATTCCCTGTTGAATCGGCGTCCCGACAGGCGAAGAACCTGTTCGGCCGTTCGATGGCCGAGCTCCGGCACGCTCATCGCGGCCAATCGTGACTTGTGCCATCGAATCGAATCGACGATTCCGGCCATATCAGCAGCCGCTCGGCTTGAACATTCGCAGGAACAGCTCCAGGTTCATGAGCGACCACAGGATTTTCTCATGGTCCTGCCGTGCGGCCATATGTTCGTCGACCAGTCGCGTGACTACTTTCCGTTCAAAGATGTGTCCGGTCAGCGCCGAGGCGCCAGTCAAATGATCGCGGATGAATGACTGATAGGGTCCTTGCATCCAATTGCTGACCGGAACGCGAAATCCGATCTTTTTGCGGTGGATTATGTCTTCCGGCAAAATTCCGTTCATCGCCTTGCGGAGAACCAGCTTGCCGCCTTTTCCACCCAACAGGAACTTGTCAGGAATCCGCGCGACCACTCTGGCGAGCTCGGTGTCCATGAATGGCATGCGTCCCTCAATGGACCCCGCCATCATCATGCGATCTCCTCTTTCGAGAAGATTGTCAGGCAACCAGGACGTTTGATCGAAGAACATTGTCTTGCGGCCGTTCGATCCCGCACCCATCGAGAATGGAAATCGGTCCGGCGGTTCGCTCGACAGGGATTGCCCGAGCATCAGGTCGCGGTCCTTGGTCGACATCCCTCCAAACCAGTAACGCATCCGATTGGTGAAATCGCGTTCGCCGGCAGCCCCGAAGAAGATCTTTGCCCGGCGCATCCGATACGGAAGCGAGCGGACAACGGGCGCGACAAGCGAATCGTGAAAGGCTTGCGGCATGATCGACTGATAAATCCCGACCGCACCTTCGGCGCGGTGCTTGGGATAACCGCCCAACAGCTCATCGCCGCCTTCGCCAGTAAGGACCATCTTGACGGTCTTTGACGCGAGCTTCGACAGGATGAGGATCGGAATATCCGATGTTTGGGAGACAGGTGCCCCACGTCGGAGGATGGCTTCCGACCATCCCTCTCGAAAATTATCGCTGTTGACGACCACTTCGTTATGGTCGGTACCCAACCGGCGGGCCACGAGGCTCGCGAACCGGAGTTCCGAATATTCCTCTTCATCGAAGCCCACGGCAAACGTCCGGACCGGTGCTGCACTGTACTTCATCATTGTTGACACGACTGACGAGGAGTCGATTCCTCCTGACAGGTACGCCCCGAAAGGCGCATCGCTTCGCATCCGAAGGCGAACCGCTTCGTCAAACACATCCCCAAACAGGCGGACGGCGTCCGCAAATTTCAGGACGTCCGGACGCGTGGTGGCGATCGGTGGCGTGAAATAACGCTCGACGCTGAACGTCTTCCCAACCTGCCACAACCCAACGCATCCAGCGGGAAGCTTCTTGACACCGCGGAAGAAGGTGGAGGGGCCCGGAACGAACCGATTCAGAAGATAGTGGCCTATCGCTCCCGGCTCGAGACTATTGTCGGTTTTGGGAAAGCGGATCAGCGGTTCGATCTCGGAGCTGAAAATGATGCCGTCGTCGTGCTGAGAATAAAATAACGGCTTCTTCCCGAATGCGTCCCGGGCAAGCACGAGTCTTTGGCTTCTAGAATCCCACAGCGCAAAGGCAAACATGCCGCGAAACCGCGGCAGCGCGTTCAGACCCCAGGCCCTGTATGCTTCGATCAGCACCTCGGTGTCACTGGCAGTCCTGAAGGCGCATCCCGCCCTCCTCAGTTCATCTCGAAGTTCGACGTAGTTGTAGATCTCGCCGTTGAAGACCAGCGCAATCGTCCCGTCGTCGCTTGCCATGGGCTGACCGCCGCCATCAATGTCAATGATGGAAAGGCGGCGATGACCGAAGCCGATCTGATAGCTACCGTTTTCGGTGTGGCCGGTCCAAAACCCGGAATCGTCCGGTCCCCGGTGCGCGAGGCGACGGGTCGCGCTTACGAGAAGATCTCTGCCGGCCTGCCGGTCGGGTGATAGCAGCCATCCAAAAATACCGCACATCAGCTCGATATCTCCGCGGCAACGCTCGGGCCAGGCTCGGTCTGGTCACGCCGGAAAAGGAATTGGAGCCGCTTCCTGAGATGGTTCGCGCTTGAGCTGCGGCTGGCCCACGGCGGATTGCTTCGGCAACCTCCAAATGCCGCGCGTATCTATGGTCTTCTTTCCTGCAAACCTCTCGCGCGGGATTTTTTTGAACTCATCGTGGTCGACAAGCAGCAGGAGTATGCTGCATGACGCCAGCGCATCCTCAAGAGCGACCTTTTGGGCGCCCAAATCAGCCAGGCAGCAAGGCAGTCGAGCCACATGGGGTTCGACGACCGAGACTCTGGGGCCGAATTTTTCGGCGAGCCTTTCGGCGATCTCCAGCGACGGGCTCTCGCGGAGATCGTCAATGTTGGCCTTAAAGGTGATGCCAAGGCATGCCAGTCGTTCGCCGGGATTTGCAGCCAGAAGGCTATGCGCCTTTTGATAGACATGATCCGCCTTGGCGTCATTGACTTCGCGCGCCGTACGGATCAATGGCGAAAGATCAGGCGCCGAATGCACAAGGAACCACGGATCGACTGCAATGCAGTGCCCCCCTACTCCGGGTCCGGGCTGCAATATCTTGACGCGTGGATGGCGGTTCGCCAGCGCGATCACTTCCCAGACATCAATTCCGATCCGGTCGCAGATAACGGAAAGCTCGTTGGCGAAGGCGATGTTGAGATCGCGAAACGCGTTCTCACTCAGCTTTACGAGCTCTGCGGCCTCCGCCGTCGTCCCGATGCACTCTCCTCTCACGAAGGTCTTGTAGAACTCGACCGCGCGCTCAGTGCATCTCTGGGACAAGCCTCCGATCGAACGGTCGTTTTCCTGCAACTCAACGAGAATACGGCCAGGTAGCACGCGCTCCGGACAGTAAGCGACATGAACGCTTGCGGACGATTCCGATCCGCCGGGCAGCGAAAGATCGGGACGCAAGTCCGCAATAAGTTCGCTCATTGCGGCCGTTGTGCCCACCGGACACGTCGATTCCAGTATCACGAGATTACCGGCTCGAAGTCTTGGCGCTATGCTGCGTATTGCTGCATGGACAAATTCGCAGTTAGGCTGCCTGGATGCCGTGAGCGGCGTGGGCACGGTGATGACGAAGACGTCGGCGGCAACCGGCTCAACACTGGTGCGAAGTCTGCCGATTGAGACAACTTTTTGAACAAGCCCATCCAGGTCCGGCTCGACGATATGGACCTTCCCCATACCGACCTTCTCGACAACTCGCGGATTGACGTCAACGCCGACGACGTTCCAGCCGCGACTCGCCATGAGAGCGGCTGTGGGAAGCCCGATATATCCGAGTCCTACTACGCAAACCGTGGAAGCATCATTGATCATAGATCACACTCGCAATGCGTTCACTCGCGTGGCCATCGCCGTACGGATTGGCGGCTCTACTCATCGCCTCATAATGTCCCCGATCGTCCAGCAACCACTCCGCCTCGTTCACGATGTCCTTGGCGTTGGTCCCTACGAGGCGTGCGGTGCCGGCTTCGATGGCCTCGGGACGTTCGGTCGTATCTCTCAAGACCAGCACGGCCTTTCCGAGCGACGGTGCCTCCTCCTGTATGCCTCCGGAATCCGTCAGGATCAGCGTCGCGGCGGACATCAGGTAGACAAAAGGGACATACTCCAGAGGGTCCAGCAGAACGATATTGTTACGAGACCTGAGCGTCGCATCCATGACCTTTCGTACGTGGGGATTTGGATGCACGGGAAACACGATGACCACGTCATCACGCCTTGAGAGCGTTTTGACAGCCTCGGCAATATTGGTGAGGCCTGATTCGAAATTCTCGCGGCGGTGAGCCGTCACCAGTATGATTTTCTGAGCCTGAAAAGGCGCGATGGTATTTCTGATGCCACAGGTCAGCGCGCCCAGACGGTCGATCCGTTGCTTGGTCAACAACAGTGCATCGATTCCGGTATTTCCGGTAATGTGGATACCGTTGGGGTCTACATTCTCCTTGGTCAGATTCGCTGCCGCCAGGCTGGTGGGCGCGAAGTGGAGCGAAGCGATCGGTGAGATGATCCGCCGATTGATCTCTTCCGGCCAGGGTGAGTGATTGTTCCCCGTTCGCAATCCGGCTTCTACGTGAGCTACCGGGATCTTGCGGTAGAAGGCCGCTAGTGACGCCACCATCGCACTGGTGGTGTCGCCTTGCACGATCACAAAGTCCGGCCGAACAGCATCCAGTGCTTCCCCAATTCCGAGCAACAGGCGCGCGGTCAGACCATCAAGGGTCTGGTTGGGAAGCATTACGTTCAGATCAATATCGGGACTTATGTCGGCGATCGCCAGCACCTGGTCGAGCATCGCCCGATGTTGTCCCGTCACGAGAACTGAAATACGGACGTTGGTGTGTTCCCTGAGCGTATAGATGACCGGAAACAATTTGATCGCTTCCGGCCGAGTACCGAAAACCAATGCGACATGTCGACACATCACAGCATCCACAAAACCGATTTCAGGGCCCGACCGGCAAGTTCTCTTGCGAGCATATTTGCAAACAGGATGTTGGTGCTGAGGTAGCGCCAAAGCATTCGGCGCGGCTCCTGATAGAGCCGGTAGAACCACTCCAGCCCCACGCGTTGCATCCAAAGCGGAGCCCGACTGACTGCTCCGGCAAGAACGTCAAACGAACCGCCGACTCCCATGACAAAGGGAACGCCAAATTCATCCCTGTACAGCGCCAGCAATCGTTCCTTGCGGGGGGTCGGCAAACCCAGGAACAAGCAATCTGCGCCAGACCTGCGGATGTATTCGACAACGCGGGCTTCTTCTTCTGCTCGAAAATATCCGTTGTGCCAGCCGGCGATTTGAAGTTCCGGCAACTCCCGCCGCAGATTGAATATCATTTTCTGCAAGACGCGGTCGGTTGCACCTAGAAAAAACGGCTTGAACTGCTTCCGATTGCACAGGGCCAGTATCTCCCTGAAGAGATCGATACCGGCTACGCGTTCATTCGCTTTTACACCGAGCAGCCGACAACCCCACAAGATCCCCATCCCGTCGATGCCGACGATGTCGCTCTCCACAACGTCGCGCCAAAGCTCGGGCTGCCGTCGCATCTTTACAAATTTGGCAACGTTGAGTGCCACGTGCTGGCAACGCTGTCGGCAAGTCATGGATTTTTCGGCGACGTCCACTGTTTCATTCAGAGACAAAATATCTACCGGCACCCCCAGAAATTCCGCACGCATCTCACAACTCCATCGCACACGATAAATTCGAGGATTGCGTTGTTTTCGGAGATTGGCCGTCATACCCACAGTTAAATTTATATCATTATATAAATAATGCAAATTAAATATCGTCGCCGATTTAAATGAATCGTCGCGACGGATCGAACATTTTTATCAGGTGCGTCTTTTGGTCCAGTGGACATCAACGCAAAACCGATCGCGTCCGCGCGCATCGGCAGTCTCAGCTCAACAAGGCGAGCGATCTGAGTCCGTCACCAGCGGCCTCAGGTCGGTCTGCGATCGCGTTGGCTGTGGCGAGGCGCCGCGGCCTATCGCGCCCACATCAGATCCCGCACGACAGAACCTGCAAGCTTGATCGGCTCGGTGAGCCGAAAAAGCCCCACGACGGTGACAAGATAGAAGCCGGCGCAGAAGATGACGGACGAGAAGATGCGCGTCAGGCTAGAGTCACCGCTCAGTATTGTCGCTTGCAAACACCAGCCGGCTGCTACGGTGCAGATCGCCCCGATCAGCTGAGGGCCTGTGGCGCGCATGACATGAGCTGCGCCGATCCCTATCGGGGCGCCCGCATATTTGATGGAGGGTACGGCAATGAGCAAAGCCGCGATGACGCCGGCAGCCGCTACGCCCGTGGGGCCAAACGGCAGGCCGGCGATAACCGCGGCAATCTGGACGGCGAGCGAAACGACTCCCCAGTTCCGCCAGCGGTCCGGTCTTCCGAGGGAAAGGTGCAGCCAGCCTTGGGAGCCTTCGATGACCTGGAAAATGCCGCGCAAGGCGATGATGCTAAGGAGTGAGCCAGCCACCCGCCACTTTTCACCGAGCAACAAGATCGTGACATCGTGGGCCGTGACCGAGAGGATCGCCGCCGCAGGCATCATGAAGAACGCAAGCGTTGAGAGCGCCGCTTGGTATTTCTGCCGGAGCGCAACCGGATCGGATTGAAGCTTGCTGAGAGATGCGCTTCCGACGACGTGCAGCTGAACAAGTGCTGCCAGGATCGAGTTCTCATAAAGTACCGTTGCGTTTTGGTAGTAGCCGACCACATCAGGCCGGTAGAACAAGCCCAGCCCGATCCGATCCACTGCTCTCGCGAAGCTGTAGGCGACCCCAAAGCCGACCACGTGCAGACCAAACCGCACCATCGACTTCACCTCACTGTCAAACGCAGGAAATCCTGGCCTCCAGCGGCAGAGGAACCATGCCCCGAAAGCGACGCAGAACGCGCTTGCGATCGGACGCAAGACCAGCGCCCAATATTCATATCCGCAGCTCGCCATCAAGATCGCGACGGCAACTCCCACAAAGGTGCTCGAAACCTGTATTCTGGCAATCGTGCCGAACTGCATTGCACGTCGCAAAAGCGCCAGGTGCAGATTTGAGACGCCCCACAGCACAAAACAGATCGCAGTACACGCCGCGATAGGTCCAAGCCTCGGTTCGCGAAATATCGCTGCAATCAGCGGGCTGAACGCAGCCACCGCGAGCGCAACCGTCAACCCGAGCGACGCATTGATCCAAAAAAGACCGCTGGTCTGACGTGGTGTTATCCTGCGCCTTTGCGCTATGGCGTCCCCGAGACCAAAATCGATCAGCATCGGCGCAAAGCTCATCAGAACCGTGACAATCGCAACCAGGCCAAAATCCTCCGGCGCCAGCAGCCGTGCCAGGATGATCGCGGCGGCAATCTGGAGCGCGCCGTTACCGTATTGCATTACGAGCGATACGATACCGCCACGCAAAGCCCGGCGCCCAAGATCCGTCGATGCCTTGTGGTCCTCGAAATACACTTCCGCGGCTTCGGCCATGGTCTTCAACCATCCTCATTCAGCCGGAAGTCGGAAGCATATCGCAGCTTCCAGTCGGCGTTGCCTTTGTCGAGCGGTTCCAGGGGCCCCACCATTTGCAGGACCAGTCTTCCCGTATCGCAGGATCACCTTCGTGAATTTCCTCGATCAGTTCGAGCACCGCACGAGGACGCACAACCTTGTGAAGAATTGTCCCGAAAGCGTGCGACAGCGTGGTTTGTCGCAATCCTGATGGAAGCCGCGTCCATAACCAGGCCTTCAGCCGTATGTACAGGCCGAGCGCTGATCCTATCCGCATCAGGAACGCCGCTCCGTCCGCCGGCGAATGCGCTAGACCGTTACCGAGCAACCGACGCTCCCCCGGACTTCTTCATGTTGATCACTTTCACTGATGTCCCGCCACTGGTCTGGTCCAGGAACCCGATTTAAATCCTTCAGCTCGCACAATATTCGCCGGCCACGGGCACTCGCCCGTCCCTTCATCCGGCAAATCCGGCCCTGCAGGGCGGTTTTCTTATCAAAGTTTTTTTAATTAGAAAACCTATTTAAAATTAAATCAAAAAGACGTATCATAATCGCGCGCACCTTCTGCCATGACCATTTTCCGAGCGAAAGTGGGCGCTGGATTGATATCCGGAAGGAGATCAGTCCGATTTAAATTCCAGTCTTTTATATTGTCCCGAACCCAGCTCGCGAGATTTTTAACCATGAAGGTTGTTCTGTTCTGCGGCGGACTCGGTACCCGTATACGCGAGTATTCCGACGGCATCCCGAAGCCGATGATACCGATCGGCCATCAGCCGATCCTCTGGCACGTGATGCAGTATTACAGCCAGTACGGCCACCGGGATTTTATCCTATGCCTTGGCTATAAGGCGAACGTCCTGAAGGACTATTTTCTGAACTACAAGGAGGCGGCGAGCGCTGATTGCACCGTCTCCCATTTCGGTACGAAGATCGAGTTGCTGGGCGAACGGCCTCCGGACTGGCGCATTTCGCTGGTGGACACGGGAATATGGCGCAACATCGGTCAGCGTCTCCTGGCTGTACGCCATCTCGTGCATGACGAGGAAATATTTCTTGCCAATTACAGCGACGGCCTCACCGATGCTCCGCTCGCGGACATGATCGATCGCTTCAAGAGGAGCGACATGATCGGCTGCTTCATCGCCATTCATCCGCCGATTACGTTTCATCTCGCCGAATTCGACGCGAAGGGCACCGTGTGCCGGATGCGCGAGAGCAGGGAATCCGAGATCTGGATCAATGGCGGGTATTTCATCTTCCGGCGCGAGATATTCGACTACATTCGAGAAGGGGACGAATTGGTGGTGCAGCCCTTCAAGCGTCTCATCGAGTGCGGAAAGCTTATGGCCTACAGATACGAGGGATTTTGGCGTGCCATGGATACGCTCAGGGACAGGCAAGTCCTTGAGGAGATGATCGAACGTGGCGATATGCCCTGGCACCTGAACAACAACAACAATAACAACAACGTCGCCACCGCGGTGAATTTGTGAAGGAACTGCGGATCGCCGGCCCCGGTGACCGGCTCTCGGTATTATGCTTGGGAGCGCACTCCGACGACATCGAGATCGGGGCGGGAGGCACCCTTCTAAGCTGGCTCGCCCAGGGCGTTCGCCTTAACGTCCAGTGGTGCGTGCTTAGCGGCGCCGGTGAGCGCCGGCAGGAGGCAAGTGCCTCGGCGTGCGATTTCCTCGCTTCGGCCGAGGATCGCAAGATCGAGGTGATGAACTTTCGAGACGGCTTCTTCCCCGAGCAAGGCGACCAGATCAAGGTCTGGTTTGAAGCCTTGAAGGACCGCGTCGATCCTGACGTCATCCTCAGCCATCGCCTGGACGACGCCCATCAGGATCATCGTCAGGTCGCGCGCCTCGTTTGGAATACGTTTCGGAACCACCTTATTCTCGAATACGAGATACCAAAATGGGACGGCGATATGGGGAGACCTAACGTCTACATCCCGGTCCCAGAACCTGTCATTCGGCGAAAGGTCGACCTGCTCATGGCGCATTTCGGCAGCCAACGATCGAAACAATGGTTCGATGCTGAAACCTTTCTCGGCTTGGCACGGATAAGGGGAATGGAGTGTCGGGCTCACGACCGCTATGCGGAAGCGTTTATCGCGCGGAAGCTGTCCCTGGGTTGACAGTCCGAGAACGCTTCCTTGTGGCCACACCGAACCTTTCACAAGGTCATTATGCCGCGCACGACCGCGCCGATATCACATTAAATGTTTAATTCATTAAAACGCTTTGAATATTTTATTTTTTGTGGCAGCCTAATCTGCCTTCAATATTTTGGCAGGGTGAAAGAGGGCGATGTATTTTACCGATACCCGAATAGCGGGCGCCTGGATTATCGATCCCAGCCCTCATTATGATGAACGCGGCCGGTTTATGCGGACGTGGTGCGTGAATGAATTCGAACAGCGGAGAATTCATTTCATGCCTGTGCAGGCCAACATGCAGTTCAGCTCTCGCAAGGGCACGGTTCGCGGACTGCACCTGCAGGTAGCGCCTGCGCTTGAGGCAAAGCTGGTGCGTTGCACGAGGGGCGCGATCTTCGACGTGGCAGTCGATCTTCGACCAGCATCTCCAACCTTCGGAGCGTGGTGCAGCACGGAACTGACCCCGGAAAATGGACGCATGCTGTACGTTCCCGAGCACTGCGCGCACGGATTTCAGTGCATCGAAGACAACTCCGAGGCGATGTACCTGACCTCAGCATTCTATGCGCCGGATTCGTGCCGCGGGGTCCGCTTTGACGATCCGGCGATCGGCATTCAATGGCCGCTTCCGGTGGCGGCAATCTCGAAACAGGACCGCGGCTGGCCCTTGCTTGAAGATCTACCGAACAGACACTGCATCGAAACGAGAGAACCTCAATGAACGTTGATAGCGCGCTTTTGCAACGCGAGTCTGGCGGCAGGCCTGTCCGGGTAGGCATCGTGGGAGCTGGAGCTACGGGCCGCGCCATTGCACTGCAGCTGGGAACGCCGGTGCCCGGCATACGCCTGGTTGGCATCGCGAACCGGACTCCGGCACACGGAGAACGGGCCTTTCGCGAGGCAGGTTTTCAGGAATGGCGCCACGTCACGTCAGCACACGCGGCGGAAGCGGCCATCGCTCTGGGCATTCCGGTACTAACGGACGATCCATCGGTCCTCACCGAATGTGCGGCGATCGACATCCTCGTCGAAGTCACTGGAACGATCGAGGCAGCGGCCGCAGTCGTCCTGCAGGCAATCGAACATGGCAAGCACGTCGTGATGGTGAACGCGGAGCTTGACTCACTGCTGGGACCGATTCTCAAGTCTTACGCAGACAGGGCCGGCGTGGTGCTGACGCATACCGATGGTGACGAACCCGGAGTCGCCATGACCCTCCTGCGCTATCTGCGCCTTCTCGGGCTTCGACCGGTAGCCGCAGGCAATATCAAGGGGATGGTGGATCACTATCGGACCCCGGAAACCCAGCGTGGGTTCGCCGAGAGATATGACCAGGACGTGCGCAAGGTTACCTCCTTCGCGGATTCCACGAAACTGTCGATGGAAACAACGGTTCTGGCCAACGCCACGGGTTTCCAGGTCGGCCGCCGGGGCATGCACGGGCCGTCCTGCTCGTATGTCAGGGAATTGGCGAACTTGTTGCCGGCCCAACAAATGCTCACGACCGGCATCGTGGACTATTCTGTTGGCGCGATGCCGATGACCGGCGCCTGGGTCGTCGTCCACGAAGACTCGCCGCTCAAACGTGCTCAACTCAGTTACTACAAGCTGGGTGACGGTCCGTTTTTCGTTTTTTACACTCCGTTTCATCTGCCACATGTGCAAATCCCTTCGACGATCGGCCGAGCGGTCATTCACCGGGATCCAACAGTGGCTCCGCTCGCGGGCCCCGTTTGTGAAGTTGTCACGATCGCCAAGCGAGACCTCAAGGCCGGCGAGCAACTGGATGGTATCGGTGGCTTTTGCACCTACGGCCTGATTGATAATCGCACGGCGGCACGCGCGGTTCGGGCATTGCCCATTGGCCTCTCGGAAGGCTGCGTGTTGCTGCGGGACGTTGCGAAGGACGATGTCATTTCGTTCGCCGATGTGGTGTCGCCGCGGGGCCGGCTGGCGGAGACGCTTTGGCAAGAGCAGAACGAGCGGTGGCCGCTGGTGGGCACAACTTCCGTGCGCGCGCCGTTCGCAGAAGCGCCGCTCGAGAAAGAGGCCCAACTCTCTCCCATTGGACCCTGACGCGATGGCGCCGGTGGGCCCAGGAAATTAGCGAAAGGAGCGAGTGATGCCAAACGTTGTCGTTCTCGGAAGCGGGATGGCCGGATACGGGGCGGCGTACCGGTTGCACGCCGACGGCGTTACGCCGGTCATGTATGACAAGAACGCCTATCTCGGAGGGCACACTGCGTCGTCTCGTGACGGCGGCTTCATCTTCGACCAGGGCCCGCACATCTCCTTCACAAAGGACAAGCGCATCCAGGACCTGCTCGCCGACAGCGTCGGCCAGATGTACGAGACCATGCAGGTGAAGTTGAACAATTACTGGCGCGGCTACTGGCCGCAGCATCCGGTACAGTTACACATGCATGGCTTGCCGGACGATGTGATCGTGAAGGTCATCAGCGATTTTGTGGAAGCGAGCCAGACTCCCGAACGCCCCATCCGCAACTACGCCGACTGGCTGCTGGAAAGCTTTGGACAGACGTTCGCCCAACTCTTTCCGATGCAGTACACGCGGAAATACCACCTGACCAGCGCCGACAACATGAGCACAGACTGGTTGGGGCCACGCATCTACCGGCCAAGCCTCGAGGAGGTGTTACGCGGTGCGATCTCGCCGTCTGCGCCAACGATTCACTACATTACCCATTTCCGCTACCCCAAAGAGGGCGGCTTTGATTCCTACCTGAAGAAGTTCATCCCGCTCGGCAATTTACGACTCAATCACGAACTGATCGCGATTGACCCGCGTTCGCGGCGACTCGAGTTCTCCAACGGAGTGGTCGTCAGCTATGATGCGTTGGTCTCGTCTCTGCCCCTGCCAGAGTTGGTTAGGATGATTCAAGGCGCACCGGCCGATGTGCGCGACGCGGCCCGTCGTCTGGCATGCTCGACCTGCGTGCTGGTGAATGTGGGAGTTGACCGCGATAACCTCTCTTCCTCCCACATGACATATGTTTACGACGATGACCTTTGCTTCACCCGCCTGTGCTTCCCGCACATGTTTTCGCCGAACAACGCCCCAAAGGGATTCGGCAGCATCCAGGCTGAGGTTTATTTCTCGGACAAATACAAACCTCTGACCGGTGCACCCAAGGACTGGATTGAACCGGTCATTGCGGACTTGCGTCGCATGGGCTTGGTTCGGCAGGAAGATCGGATCGTGTTCCGCAACGCCCAATTGCTGCGATATGCCAACATCATCTTCGACCTGGAGAGGGCTGACGCCCTGAAGATAGTCCATGGCTATCTTGACGATCTCGGAATCGCCTACTGCGGCCGTTACGGCGAGTGGGGCTACATGTGGACGGACGAGAGCTTCAAGAGCGGAGAGCAGGCTGCGGAAAAGGCCCTGACGGCGTTGGCGGCGCACGCCGGCGCATGAACGAGGACAGCTTGGTATGACGATCGTGAACCCGCAATTCTGGCACGGCAAGAAAGTCTTCCTAACCGGCCACACTGGGTTCAAGGGGTCGTGGATGGGCGCTTGGCTGACCAGGCTGGGCGCGCGCGTCACCGGGTTTTCCCTCGCGCCGGACACGCCGAGTCACTTCGCGCTGCGGCCGACGGAATACGAGAGCATCGAGAGCGACGTACGCAACCTCGATGAACTGCGGGCGGCCTTGCGCCGAACGACTCCGGACGTCGTCGTCCACATGGCCGCGCAGTCGCTGGTCCGTGCATCTTACGCCGATCCGGTCAGCACCTATGCCACCAACGTAATGGGAACCCTTCACCTCCTGGAATCGATCCGTCAGGTGCCGTCGGTGCGCGTCGCGGTGATTGTAACGTCCGACAAGTGTTACGAAAACCGCGAGACGATGAAGCCCTACGTCGAAACCGATCCGATCGGCGGCCACGATCCGTATAGCTCGTCGAAAGGCTGCGCGGAAATCCTGACCTCGAGCATGCGCCGGAGCTTCTTCTCGGATACGCCGTGCCTCATAGCCTCGGTTCGCGCCGGCAATGTGATCGGCGGCGGGGACTGGGCGGCAGATCGACTAATTCCCGACTGCATCCGCGCTTGGACCAAAGGTGAATCGGTGAGAATTCGCCATCCTCGCGCTATTCGGCCGTGGCAGCATGTACTCGATCCGCTTTCCGGTTATCTGCAATTGGCGGAAGCACTGTTCGCCGGCAAGACTGCATTCGCGAAAGGCTGGAACTTCGGACCATCTCTTGATTCAGCCTGGCCAGTTGAAAGAATTGTCGGCGCCGTGAAGGCACGATTACCGGCGTTTGATTTCTTCGTCGAGCCATCGACGGAGCACGAAGCAAACCTGCTTACCTTGAGCTCCGAGCGGGCGCACCGCGAACTCGGGTGGCACCCACGTTGGTCGATTGAAACGGCCCTCGAAAAGACGCTCGACTGGTATGCGGCCCACCGGTACTCCGGCGAACTGCTGACCGACAAACAAATCCACGAATACACACAACGGAGTTCTCCGCCGCAAACGCCAGGTCTTGCGGGCCGTATCTTGGAGAGCGCCGTCAAGAACACATCTTGACCACCGCGGATCAGCGTGTTGGTGCGACGCAAGTGAGCTTTCGCGATGATGAGTGAGTTACCCATGGATGCCAGGTCCGGTGAGCCCCGTGTACTCATCTTTTCGTTGAGAAACATCTTCGGAAGAGCACTGTTCAGGTGTCCCCACTTCGAGTTCGAAAACGTTATCTGCGACATCGATTCTGCCGAGATCCTGGCGCCGGAATTCGAGCCTTATAGCTCGCGCTCCAGGTTCGCGCTGCGAGTGGCTTACCATGCTCCCGTCACACTTAACCCTGGCATCAAAACAAGACCGGCCAAAGCGAATTACGACTTGTTTTTCGCGGTCTGCGGAGGGGTGGCTTCTGCCTACGATTTTCTGATACTCAACGCGGTCGCCAATGCCAAAGACATGTGCCGAACCTCGGTGTGCTTGATCGACGAGCTTTGGGTAAAGCAGATGTACAAGCATCGTCACTTTCTGCGTGTGCTCGAGAAGTTTGATCTGGTCATGCTGTACTACAGTCAAACGGTCAAACCGCTCGGCGAGCAAATCGGAAGCAAATGTGTCTTCCTTCCACCCGGTATCGACGCCATCTCGTTTTGTCCCTATCCGAATCCTTTGGAGAGGGTCATCGATGTTTTCAGCATCGGGCGAAGATCGGAGATAACGCACCAAACGCTTCTTAAGATGGCTCGTGACCGCGGGTTATTCTACCTCCACGACAGCCTTGCCGGGAATCAGGCTATCAACGCAAGCGACCACAGGGCGCTCTTTGCGAACGTGGCCAAGAGAAGCCGATATTTTCTCGTCAATCCCGGCTTGGTCGATCAACCAGAGAAAAGGGGCAATCAAATCGAGATCGGCAACAGGTATTTTGAAGGTGCCGCGTCTGGAGCAATCATGATTGGGGAGCCCCCACAGAATGAAGAGTTTGAAAAGCTGTTCGACTGGCCTGACGCAGTGACACCGCTGCCGTTTGGTTCGAGCGACATAGACGCTGTTATCAAGCGTCTCGATCGAGATCCGGAGCGACAGGACGCAAGGAGGCGAACCGGTGTGGTCCAGGCTTTGATGCGACATGATTGGGTGTATCGGTGGGAAACGATACTTCGACATGTCGGTCTGGAGCCGATGCAAGGCGCGCTGGAACGGAAGGAGCGACTTCGAAAGCTTGCGACGACGGTTGTGGCGCAAAATGAATTGCAGACGGCACAACTGGTTTGAAATCCCGGCACGGCAGCATCTTTGGTTTGGGCTGTGACCCAGGGGGATAGAGAGTCCTGCCGATCCGATAGGTTTACTTTTCCGCTTAAGAGAGCGGATCATTTCGTTATGCGCCATTCAATTTAATCGAGCACGAGTCCCTTGACGAAGGCGAGCAAGACAATTGGCCTTCTACATCACGTAGGTGGCGGAAACCTCGGCGACGACGCAACGCTGGAGGCCGTCGTGTGCAACATAAGACAGCGATGGCCGAACGCAGAAAT
>Ga0134128_10003991_pt1 | contig 18066 bp, 15 predicted proteins | sample KB31754_FD_96462 | JGI IMG/M metagenome (GOLD analysis project Ga0134128, IMG submission 96462) | Terrestrial soil microbial communities with excess Nitrogen fertilizer from Kellogg Biological Station, Michigan, USA - KB3-175-4 | ecosystem: Environmental > Terrestrial > Soil > Unclassified ... | reverse complement strand
GAAATGCGCGAGCAAGTGGCAATTCTTCTCAGCCGTTGGCGTAGGCACGGTCATGAGTTGGGATTCGGCATGGGCGCTTCCTATGGATATGCGACACTTGGGCGGATTGGGTACGAGGGGCGTTTCGATTATTCCGCCATCGGCACGGTCGTGAATTTGGCGGCACGACTTTGTGCCGAGGCCCGCGACGGACAAATCCTCATTGACGGGAAAGTTAAAACTGCAATTGAAGGTGCCGCGATTGTCGAACCGACTGGTGAACTCAAGCTCAAAGGCTTGCACCGGCCGATTCAGGCATTCAACATCTGCGCCCTCGTCTCTTGAAATCGCTTGACCGGCAAGTGTGCGAGCTGAATGCGGCGCAGTCCGTAATCGTATGACAAACAAAATGCCTAATCGGTAATTCGGCCCTTATTCAATCACGTCGTCGGCACGGGCAAGCAGGGATGGTGACACCGGGATCCCGAGTGCCTTGGCAGTCTTGAGATTAATGACCAATTCGAATTTTGTCGGTTGCTCTACGGGCAAGTCGGCGGGTTTCGCGCCTTTCAAGATCTTGTCCACGAAGCTGGCGGCGCGATGAAACTGGTCCGTTCGATCGACGCCATATGCTACGAGCCCGCCATGGTCCGCGTATTCCTTTAAATGAAATGTGGATGGCAGGCGGTACTTGGTGGCAAATTCCGCAAGCCGCTTCAAACTTCCGGCGAACAAAGGGTCCGGCATGATGACGAGCGCGTCGGCATGCGACGCTTTTGCTTCATGGAAAGCATTTTCGAATCCGCTTGCGCCGGTTACCGGAAGCGATTGAAGTTTGATTGAAAGCTGCTGCGCTGGAAGTTGGATTTCCTTCCACGCAATCGGTGAAGTTGTTCCCTTTGGATTCCAAATAACCGCAACGCTTGAAAGGCTCGGGACAAGTTCCTTTAGAACCTGCAAGCGCTTTCCCGCCAGGTCGGGAGCGATCTGCGATAATCCGGTGATATTGCCACCGGGCCGCGCAAGGCTTTTTACAAGGCCTCCACCGACCGGATCGCCTGCGGATGCCATGACGATTGGAATCGTTCGAGTGGCGTTCTTCATGACCAACGTATCGGTATTGACCGAGGTCACAATGACGTTGACCCGTTGCCGAACAAGATCAGCTGCAATCTCGGGCAAGTGCGTCACTCCGCCATCGGCGTATCGAAACTCGATCCGAATATTCTGGCCGTCATTCCACCCAAGCTCCCGGAGGCCGTCGGTGAAGGCCTTGTGCCACGGAGCGGCGGTAGAAGATGGAAATGGCGACAGGACCCCGACAACCGGAATGTCCGTCGCGGCTTTTATCCGCGACGCAAATGCGAAAGTGAGAGCCGTACCACCGAGAAGCGTAATGAACTCGCGCCGTCTCATATTTTCGTCTCCAGAGCCCCGTCACCACGCCTTCGCGCGATAGCTAGAGCCTAGCACTTTGCCACCGGGCAGCGCGCGAGAAACGGCACGCAACCGGCCTCAAAAGACTGAGTGCATCAATGTCGGCTTCTTTAAGCGGCCGATCAAAAGACACCCAACCCTGTCACTCGATAATTTCGTTCGCTCGTATCAACACCGATTGCGGGATCGTCAACCCGAGTTGCTTTGCGGTCTTCATATTTATTACAAGGTCGAAATCCACCGGCTGTTCAATTGGAAGAGAGTGCGCAGGCTCCCCCTTTAAGAGCTTATGCACGTAATCGGCGGCGCGCCGATAAACGACATTTAAATTTGGTCCGTAGGCGATCAGTGCCCCGGCCACTGCGAAGTCTCTATAGATCGATACCACCGGCAGACCATGCTTTGCCGCAAGTTCAAGGATTTGGGCACGGCGTTCCGTGATGGCCCCATCATCCATCACGAAGAGCGCCTCAGACCTAGCACGGGAGGCGGTCTCGAAAGCATTTGCGAAATCGTTCTCATCGTGCACCGGGAGGCGCACAAATTTCAGCCCAATTTGCGCGCCTTTTCGCTCGACGTCGTCCACAATCAGGACTGCACCGGTATTATTTCCCTGGTAAAGGGCGGCCATGCGCGTGGTCTTTGGGATTATTTCATGAAGCAGTTCGACGCCCTTTGGCCCCAGTGCGTCCGGCATAAAACTCAAGCCTGTAACGTTTCCGCCTGGGCGAGCGAGCGATGCGACAAGTCCCGATCTGACGGGATCAGCGACCCGCATTATGACGATGGGGATAGTCTTGGTGGCTTTTTTAGCGGCCTGCGCTGCAGGCGTGTTGATGGCGACGATTACGTCAACCTTGAGCCGCAGAAGCTCTTCTACCAGGCCGGGTAGTCGCTCATTGTGTCCGGCCGCATTTCGTAACTCTATGCTGACGTCATTCCCTTCAACATAACCCAGCTTGTGAAGCTGGCCGCGGAATGTTTCGAGCAGCCCCGGCTGTAAATCTTGGGAAAGGATACCGATTCGACGCACCTGCTTTTGCTGCGCACGAACCGCAATTGGCCACGCGACTGCACTAGCGAAAAGTGCGACGAACTCGCGGCGTCTCAAGATCCAGCCTCCCATCGAGGATAGTAACGGCCCATTCGACGATACCCGTTATGGCCTGCCAGTAGTAGATGTCCCCTTTGTGCCATTGGCGGACATCGCACGATCTATTCGATCACCTCGTCCGCGCGGGCAAGGACAGCCGACGGGATCGTAAGGTCGATTGCTTTAGCCGCCTTAAGATTGATGATAAGCTGGTATTTCGTTGGCGCCTGTACCGGGAGGTCGGCTGCCTTCGCGCCTTTAAGAATACGATCGACGTAACCCGCAGCACGCCGGAACTGTTCAACCCGGTCCGGCCCATAAGAAATCAGGCCCCCGTCGATGACGTTCGAACGAAAACCATAGATCGCAGGTAGCTTGTATCGAGTCGCAAGACTGATAATTGCATCACGATAAGTCGATACCGAAGCGCTGGGCGTTACAATTAACCCTCTATTCGGGTAACCGGCGAAGGCCGCTAGAGCGCGTTCGATTTCTTTGGCATCTCGTGTGTCGACCGGGCGCACCTCCACGCCGAGTGATGATGCCACGGCCTGGATGGCCGCGAACTCGCCAATCCCGGCGCGATTGGCGGCATCGCGAAGAACAGCGGCTCGCTTCATTTGTGGGACGACCTGTTTGAGAAGTTCTAGCCATTTCCCGCTGAAGGTGTACTCAAATAGCATAAAGCCGGTAGCGTTACGGCCCGGCCGAGCCAGATCATCAACAAAGCCGCCGCCAACCGGATCGGAAACACGCACGAATACAATCGGCAAGGTGCGGGTCACATGTTGCAAGGCCGCCACGCTCGGACTGCCACTCGCTAAGATGACGTCCGGCGCAAATGCAACCAATTCCGTTGCGTATTTTCGATCGAGGTCTCCATTATTCTCGCCCCAGCGGATGTCGACGCGTACATTATTGCCGTCCGTCCACCCTAGTTGTTGCAGGGCTTCCCGAAACGCAACAATTCCGGCCTGACCCTCCTGGTCGTTCGCGGCTGTGTTCATGAGCACGGCAATGCGTCGCGTGCGCTCAGGCTGTTGCGCCCGTGCTCCAATGGGCCACGGTGCCGCTGCGCCAGCAAGAAGTGTGACGAAGTCGCGCCGTCTCATTAGCTTCCCCCTGAAGCGCACTCGGCGCCATCGAACCCGCTCAAGCTAGAACACCGGGAGGGAGGCGAATAGCCCTCAGAGGGCGGGTGTCCGCTTTGGGTCATCAGCGGGCACGGCCGGAAACTGAAACCTTGTTTTGAGCCTTCGAATAGCGCGGAAATGAGCGCCATTGCTTGCCGCTTGTCTGCCGGTAGAAAATGTCAAAGAATGCCTGATGAATCGCTATTCGCGAATCATTGTTGTATCCCTCGCGGCTGGCTTGCCTGCGCTGTCAATCGGCATCGGCCGTGCCGAGCCGCCCGCTAGCCCTGTGAAGTCAGACACGGCGAGCTGCGCACGTGCGAGTTTTCGCATCGTGCTCGACGTCGGCCACACCGCCAAATCGCCCGGCGCCAAGAGCGCACGCGGTGTCGACGAATTTTATTTCAACCTCCGGCTCGCCAAGCAAATCGATCAAGCTCTCGTCGATGCCGGGTTTGCCAAAACGGTTCTCATGGTATCGGAGGGGCGTGCGAACCAAAGCCTATATGCGCGTGTAGCACGCGCCAATGAGATGGCGGCAGATCTATTGCTATCCATCCATCACGATTCGGTGCCCGATCGTTTTCTGGAAAAATGGGAATTCGAGGGCAAGCGTGAAATGTTCAGCGACCGATTCAAGGGCCATTCGATCTTTGTCTCCGATGATAATCTCGACCCCAAGGACAGCCTTCTGTTCGGCACCATGCTGGGTCTGCAATTGAAGGCGCGGGGCATGCAATACACGCCGCATTACACCGAACATTTCATGGGTCGATGGCAGCGCGCTCTCCTGAACGCCGACGCCGGCGTCTACCGCTACGACACGTTGTTCGTGTTGAAGAAGACGCAAATGCCAGCTGCACTGCTCGAAGCGGGCTCAATCGCAAACCGCGACGAAGAATTGGTGGTGGCCTCACCTGAGCGGCAGCAGCTGATCAGCGCCGCGGTGGTGGACGCGGTCGATAGCTTCTGCGCGACGGAATCCCACAAGCCCGCGCTGCAAATTGCGCAGCGTTCTAAAGTCAGGCATGCGCTATCGGCACATTCGCATCGACGTGCGCGCACGCATCCTGACAATGCAGTGCCATCAATATCAGTCTCGCAATCAAACTTCGATATTCATTAGCTCGTTTCTTGGGCGTGATGGGTTTGTCCGCGGAGTAGGAGAAGCGAACTCATAAATCGAAGCAGGCCGTATTATTCGATCACCTCGTCAGCTGCGGCCGTAAGGCTAGCAGGCGGACTCAAACCGAGGGCTTCAGCCGTCTTGCGATTGAGGGCGGTCTCGTACTTCGAAGGAGTTTGGACCGGGAGGTCGCTCGGCTTGTCGCCGCGAAGGATTCGATCGACGTAAAACGCTGCCTGCCGATAATGGTCAGCGGCGACAATCCCATAGGACATGAGACCGCCAGCGCGGACTTGGTACTTGAAGTTGTAAACCGCAGGCAAGCGATAGCGAGCCGCGAGCGCGATGATGAGATTGCTATTGAAGGTGGTCGTGCTTTCCGGCAGCACGACTATGGCGCTATTTGGTGTGTTAGCAATGGCGGCGATTGCGCGCTCGATATCGGCCGCGTCATTTTCGACGTGGCTGGGGACCACCTCGATCTTGAGCGACGGCGCGGCCGCCAAGGCCGCGCGCAGCAAATAATCGTAATAAACAGCGGTTTTCGGATTTCCTAAAAGCGCTACGCGGGCAGTCTGTGGCGCAAACTCCTTGAGCATCTGCATCCACTTGCCGACGACATTCGGCTCGTAAGCCATGATACCAGTGAGATTGCGGCCGGGGCGCGCCAAGCTTTCGATGAAGCCTGCGCCGATCGGGTCTATGACGTAGGTGAACACGATTGGTATTGTGCCGGTTTCCTTCTGCAACGCAGCGGTGACTGGCCGTGATTGCGAGAATATTACCTCAGGCTGCGAAGCGACCAACTCTTTGGCAAGCGCCTGCACATCGGCGGCAGCTGGTGAAACGCGATAATCGATATGAATATTGTGGCCCTCGGACCATCCGTGTTTTTCGAGTTCCTGTTGGAATGCTTTTATCTCCGGATCGTTGCTGCTGACGAGCATGCCGACACGCCGAATGCGCTCCAGCTCTTTGGCTCTAACCACCAGCGGCCACGCTATCGTTGCGCCGCTGAGAAAAATTATAAACTCGCGCCGCCGCATGTCCGATCCCAAGCCCAGGAGACGGCATCTTAGCGGCTTAAACGAGCACTTTAATAGAGGCTGTGTGTTCGGCTTCACACGGAGAGGCGGTAGATTCAAACCCGACTGCGCCGACCATTTTTGTGCGCTCGGCGGCAACTTTGCGTGCCAAATGCTCTGGAAAATGGGCACTTTCCGTCGATATTAAAATCTGCTTGCCAAATTGAATGGATTGCCCCGCCCGTAATATCAGGTCGCGAAAGACTCTATCGCGTAATGAGATTCGCTCAATCACCCCGGAGTGTTGCCATGAGTGAAATTCGGATGTCCACCGGCACGGCCACTTGGCTCAACGAACCTACGCGCGATTTCCTCGCCCTCGGCATCTGGTTTGCCGTTCTGGGCGGCTTGCTACTTCTTTCCGTCAACGGCCAATCAATATTGATGACGATAGGGTTCATGCTCGAGTTGACAGCAGCGTACTCGACGTTCTTGTTGTGTGGAAAACAGAACTGCCGGGCCGTCGCCCACGTCATGCCCTACGTCTTTGCGCTCACTGGTGCAGTCTTCCTCTGTCTCGCCCCCGACTTTCGGAATACCGTCGAAGCTAGCCTGGCGTTCCTGGTGGTCACCGCGCTGATGCATGGATTTGTTGTCTACGGCGTTCGTTCGACGCCTGTGGAGACCGAAGAGGCGGAGATCGAAGAGACCGCTTATGCGGGGGCAGCCTGACCGAATTTTCTGATCTAAGCGCGCGCTATCGCAGCACCCGCGCCTTACTTCAATAGACCGCGTCCCCGGTTAGGGACATCATTATTATTTGCGGCGCGCCGGCGGGTCGCGCGTCAGATTTTTGGCGGCAAGTTCGTCAACATAGTCCTGCCAATAGGCGGCATGGTTGCGCCCCAGTTCGAACAGGTAGTCCCAGCCAAAGATTCCGGTCGAATGCAGATCGTCAAACACAAGCCGTACTGCGTAATTCCCGACCGGAAGCACCTCGATGATGCCGACGTCACGTTTGCCGGGAACGGTTTTTCGCTCCTCCGCAGAATGACCCTGCACTTCGGCACTCGGGCTTTTCACACGTAAATATTCGGCCGGCAGATCGAAACGGTCGCCGCCGTCAAACGTGACGGTCAATGTTTTGCCGCCTTTGTGCAGACGCAATTCGGTAGGCCAGACCTGCGTGTCGGTCATCAGTTCACAAACCTTACCGAACCCGTCGTGCCGAGATCGTACCCGTCCAGTTCGCTGGCGCGGGTTGCGAGTTCCTGAGAATGCAGAAATTTGAGGAACGCCTGCAACGGCGGGTGAAAATAGTCGCGTTGACGCATCACAAGATCAAACGGCTCCCAGGCGATCGGAATAAAGTCGAGCCCGGCCGCATTAGCGACTGCGCGCGTGGCAATGCCGGTGTCGGCACGGCCGGCGCGGATCGCCTGCGCAATGTCGGGGCCAGTCGGGCAAACAGGCGTAACCGCAGTTAGGTCATCGAGCGATAATTTCGCTTGATGCAGCAATGCGAGTAACAGAAGTGGGGCACCCGCGCCTTTCGGACGCATGGCAATGCGCGCGCGTTTTTTGCTCACATCATCAATCGAGCGAAGCTTGAGAGGATTTCCGCTTGAAAGGAGAAATCCCTCCTCACGCCGACAGAACGCAATCATCACCGCATCCTGCAAGTCGTTGCGATCTTGCAATGCGGCGATGTTGGCGTCGGCATTGACGTCGTCGACGGCGTGCAGGTGAATTGCGGCGGCGATCGTCTCGCCAGCGCAGAACCGCGCAAAGCCCGCCTCACTGCCGAGCGCCAATGTGGCAAGGCCTGATCCACTCTCCCGCAAGGCCCATTCGAGAAGCGGATCATGGCTGCCGCTGACGATTGGCGCCGCGTCCGGACGGGCGATCCCGTCCGGACGCGAAATGCTGGACGCCAGCCAATGATCGAGCTCGGCTTTGGGAAACAGCCACCGGCCGGTGATCTTCGTGCAGGGCACGGTCCCCTCGGCCACCATTTCGTAGATCTTGCGTTCCTTGAGGCGCAAATAAGCGGCCGCCTCGGCCGTTGTGAACAGTTGCATAACGCCAACCTGCACTCACATGCACCCTTTTTAGGATGGCCAAATATCGCAGAAATAACAAGGGAATGAACGTGCGCGCCGTTGGCGCAGAGCCAGGAGATGTAATGATTTTTGCCAGCCCTGGCGCTCCCTAGGGGACTCGAACCCCTGTTTTCGCTGTGAGAGGGCGACGTCCTGGGCCGCTAGACGAAGGGAGCTTGGCCCTCGAATAGCCTCGATCCGCCAACGCCGCAAGCATGGCGCTCGCCGGGATACGAGTTAGCGAGGCGCCAAACGCGTGCGCCCAACAGGTCCCAGCGTATTGAGGTCAAAACTGAGAAGTTCGATCGCGCCATTAATCTCAACCGTAAGGACAAAGCGGCCGTCACCGATCGCGCTTGAAAGCACCCTTGCCCCCGCGGGAAGTACAACGGAAACATCCGGCGCGACCGGCGCTCTTTCGCCGCCCTTGAAAAAACGGTAGCCGATGACCCCAAGCACCGCCGCTACCGCGACGAAGGTCGTCAGACTTGCAATCATCATCAGCCAGCGAACTTTGGCGACAATCCGCGCGGCTTGCGGATCAAGTGGTTTTTCGTTCTCGTCAGCCATTTCTTGAACCATGACGGATAGCGCCACCGAGTCGGTCACCATCACCGCCGCCGAAGCGGGGGGGCGGGTGGACCGCGTCCTTACTGCACGCCTGGCGAGTTTGTCGCACTCGCGCGCGAAGGCCTCGTCGGACTCGCGCGCGAAGGCCTCGTCGGACTCGCGCGCGGAGGCCTCGTCGGACTCGCGCGCGAAGGCCCCGTCGCCCTCGCACGCGAAGGCCTCGTCGCACTCGCGCGCGCAGCCCTTGTCGCGCTCGCGCGTAAAAGCCCTGATTCTCGCCGGGCACGTGAAGATCGCGGCGCGCACGATCCGCGATCCGGCAACCGCCGTCAAATCCGGCGATGTCGTGACCGTGACCCTGCCCCCCGCAGAACCAGCCTCGCCCAAGGGGGAAACGATCCCGCTCGACATCGTCTATGAGGACGATTTTATCATTGTCATCGACAAGCCGAGGGGCCTGGTCGTGCATCCCGCCGCCGGCCATGCGTCGGGAACGCTGGTCAATGCGTTGATCGCTCATTGCGGCGCCAGCCTGTCGGGGATCGGCGGCGTCAAGCGCCCCGGCATCGTCCATCGGCTCGACAAAGACACCACCGGCCTGATGGTCGTCGCCAAGACCGACAAGGCCCACCAGGCGCTTTCACGCCAATTCGCCGAAAAGTCCGCAGGGCCTCTCCGGCGCGGCTATCTCGCATTCGTCTGGGGAGTGCCGGCGCGCCAGAAAGGCACGATCGACGCCCCGCTCGGCCGCCATCCGCATGCGCGCGACCGGCAGGCGGTCCGGGACGATGGCCGGGCGGCCGTCACGCATTGGGAGCTGCTGGAGCAATTTTCCGGAGCAGACGGCAAACCTGTTGCGGCGCTCCTCGCCTGCACCCTGGAAACCGGGCGGACGCACCAAATCCGCGTGCATCTGGCCCATGCGGGGCACCCAATCCTGGGCGACGCCACCTATGGCACCGGCTTTAGAACCAAATCGAGCCTCTTGGGCCCCAAGGCTCGCCACGCCCTGGAGACCCTTGGAAGACAGGCGCTCCATGCCTATCTACTGGCCATTGAGCACCCCGAAACCGGCGATCTCCTGGAGTTCCAATCGGAACTGCCGGGCGATTTGCGTCGTTTACGTCATGCCTTGCACACGAAGAGCCGTGAAGCCGGGCCCGAACCGCGCAAATAAACAAGCCGAAACAATGGCTTGAGTTATGCTGTGACGCATGACCGCGTCACGCTCACGTGACGGGCACAATGCTATCTTTCGCCCGCCCAAGCCATTATGCTGCACTTGCGATCGAGGGTTTCGCGGTCGCAACATCACTATGCCGTCGGCTCGGGGAGCGGCGGCTGTAACCCGCCTGCCGATCAAACGGGGGCAAGTAAGTAAGGAGGGCGCTACCATGGCCCGCACCGCCGCATTGCCGGCACTCAAGGCCGAATCCGGCCTTTCACACTATCTCGACGAAATACGCCGGTTCCCCATGCTGGAACCGCAGCAGGAATACATGTTGGCGCGCAGCTGGCGCGAGCACGGCGACCGTGACGCCGCGCACCAGCTTGTCACCAGCCATCTTCGCCTCGTCGCCAAAATCGCGATGGGCTACCGCGGCTACGGCCTGCCGATCTCAGAGGTCATCTCGGAAGGCAATGTCGGCCTGATGCAGGCCGTCAAGCGCTTTGAGCCCGAGAAAGGCTTCCGCCTCGCCACCTATGCCATGTGGTGGATCAAGGCCGCGATACAGGAATACATCCTGCGCTCGTGGTCGCTGGTGAAGATGGGCACCACCGCAAACCAGAAAAAGCTCTTCTTCAACCTGCGCAAAGCGAAGAGCAAGATTTCCGCGCTCGACGAAGGCGATCTGCGGCCCGATCAGGTGCAGGTCATCGCCAAGCGTCTGGGCGTGACCGAACAGGATGTTGTCGACATGAATCGCCGTCTCGGCGGCGATGCCTCGCTCAACGCGCCGATCCGCGACGACGGCGAGAGCGGCGAGTGGCAGGATTGGCTGGTCGACGACGCTCCGAGCCAGGAACGGATCCTCGCTGAGAGCGAGGAAAGCGACAATCGCCATCAGGCGCTTGTCTCCGCGCTCGATGTTCTCAACGACCGCGAACGCCGCATCTTCGAGGCGCGGCGGCTGGCCGACGATCCGATCACGCTCGAAGAGCTCGCCGCCGAGTTCGGCGTGTCGCGCGAGCGGGTCCGGCAGATCGAAGTTCGCGCCTTCGAGAAAGTCCAGAAGGCCGTCAAAAGCCGGATGGCTACGCTCGAACAGCCTGCGGAAACCGCATCACTCGCGGCACACTGAAAAACTTCTTGTGCGTAATGCCAAATAAAATGGCCGGGCCCCTGCCCGGCCATTCTTTTTCATGGATCGTCCAATGCCGCGCGATCGTCTACTGCCCCCACGCGCGGAACGCTTCCTCGAAGGCGCGCGTGCCAGGCGTTCCCTTCTCCATCGCCAGTATGGCGCGCTTGCCGCTGGTATAGACGACCGGAATATCAAACCAGTCGCGTTCCTTGAGCAGCTGGATATTGCGCTGCAGGTCGACGTCGACTGCCGACAAGCCGATCAGAAAATAACCGTCGGTTACCTTGACCGCCAGTCCGGCAAGAGGAACGCCGCGTGCCTGCTCGTTCTGTTTCATCAGCACGCCAGGCACATTGCCAATGCCGCCTTCAGGAAAATCGGCGGGCAACGTAAACATGATTTCGATCGTATGACTCGCGGGCAACGCCTTATCGGTATTGCGCCGGAGTGACCACGTCATGCGAAGCTTGCGTTCCGGAATTTCAATGTCTGCACGGACCGCGAGTTCGGGCGCAAGACCCGGTCCCGGCGACACCGTCTCGGTGCGCCAGAGCGCCGAGCCCACATAGCGCTTGCCCTGCGGGTCGTTCGGATCTTCATCGTAGAGCACCACTTTTTGCGCAACGGCGGCCGCCGGAGCATTCGCGGTGCTGGGAGCCGGTCGGCCGGATTGCCCTATCCGATCGGCGATTTTCGGACGCACCGACGGCTGCGCCACTTCCTTCGGCTTCGGCGCGGGCTGCGAACGGAAACTTGCGACCATCGATGCGATCGTCTGCCGCTGCCAATACAGTCCGCCCGCAATAACCGCCAGGACCACGAAGAGCGCGAATAATTTGACCAATCCCGCATAAGAGCGCGCGGGGTGACGCGTGTATTCATCGTCATCATCGTAGGCGCCAGGCGCAGGCGGCGGCCGCGACGCATGGTGGGGTTCTTGCGGCACCTCCTCGGTCAGTGAGGGTTCCGAAACCGGAGGCGGCTCAGGCAGGACCGGGGGTTCGACATGACGTGAACCGTCCGGCTCATCGGGCATCGCCTCATAGGTTGCGTGGGCGGCGCGTTTTGCCTCGGCCGCAGCACTGCCGAGACCCTCCGCCTCGGCAACTGTTTCACGAAAGTCGCGCAGACCCCGGTCGCGAAGCGACGGCTCCGCGGGCTCCGCCTCCGAGGCATCGGACCGCGGCCGCTTGGACGCCTCAGCCTCGACCTTGCGGATCGCTTCCTCCAGCGCCAGCCGCTCGCGGGTGATATCCGTTTCGTCCAGCGGGGGCTCGACACCGCGCAATTGACTGACCAATGCGCTGCGCGCGCGGTCATAAAGCGCGCGACGATTTTCGCCCGTGTTCTTGTCAAGGCCGCTGACGGCCTTCGCGATCAAGGGATAAAAGTCAGCCATTGCCGCTTATTTTGCTGGAGCATGACGGCGTCCAGGTTCTGTTCCCCACGCCCATGCTTGGCCCCGGTTCGTGTCTTTTTTCAGCAATCATAGCTCAAACGGATTTTTCATCAGAATGGTGTCTTCGCGTTCCGGGCTCGTCGACAGCAGAGCGACCGGACAGCCCACGAGCTCCTCGATACGGCGCACGTATTTTATCGCCTGCGCCGGCAATTGTGCCCAGGAACGGGCGCGCGCGGTCGGCTCTTTCCAGCCGTCAATAGTCTCATAGATCGGTTCCACGCGTGCCTGCGCCTGTTCGCCCGCCGGAAGATAGTCGATTTCGCGCCCGTCGAGGCGATAGCGCACGCAGACTTTTATCTTGTCGATTCCGTCCAGAATATCGAGTTTCGTGAGAGCCAGGCCATCGATGCCGCAGGTCAGGACGGCTTGGCGGACCAGTACTGCGTCAAACCATCCGCATCGGCGGGCACGGCCCGTCACCGTCCCGAATTCGCGGCCACGTTCGCCAAGAGTCTTCCCGACCGAATTGTCCATCTGGTCGGTGGGAAATGGCCCTAAACCAACTCGCGTTGTGTAGGCCTTGCAGATGCCAAGCACGTAATCGATTGCATTGGGACCGAGCCCCGAGCCGGTTGCGGCTTGGGCGGCCACGGTATTCGATGATGTCACGTAAGGATACGTTCCGTGATCAATATCGAGAAGCGCGCCTTGCGCGCCCTCGAAGAGAATACGTTTGCCCTCGCGGCGCTTGCCATCGAGCAGCGACCACACCGAGTCCATGAACGGCAGCACCTTCGGCGCAATGGACGCGAGGTGGTCGTAGACCACCTGTGACTCAATCTCGGTCAGGCCATGTCCCCGGCGGAGGGCGTTGTGATGCGCAAGCAGCCGGTCGATTTTGTCCCGCAGCGCCGGCAAGTCTGCAAGATCCATGAAGCGGATGGCGCGGCGGCCGACTTTGTCTTCATAGGCCGGACCGATACCGCGCTTGGTAGTGCCGATCCGGGTCGCCGCATTTTCGGCTTCACGCAATGCCTCGAGCTCCCTGTGCAGCGGCAGGATGAGGATCGCGTTTTCGGCAATACGCAGGCTTTCCGGCGTCACGGCGATGCCTTGCTTCTTTAACTGGGCAATCTCGTCGGTGAGCGCCTGTGGATCGACGACCACGCCGTTACCGATAACCGACAGTTTCCCCTCGCGCACGACGCCGGACGGCAGCAGCGAGAGCTTGTAGGTCAGACCATCGATCACCAGGGTATGGCCTGCGTTGTGGCCTCCCTGGAAGCGTACGACGATGTCGGCCTGCTCCGAGAGCCAGTCGACGATTTTGCCTTTACCTTCGTCGCCCCACTGGGATCCGACAACCACTACATTCGCCATCAGGATCCCTTCCCTGAGCCAGCGCCCGGACGCTTGACGCCGGTGCTACCGGCCAGGTCCACCCTCGGATAATGGATGCTCCCTTTGGTGGCAAGCCAAAGTCGACAGCCTCGGCGGCAACGGGTCGCCGCGACAAGAGATTGATCTTATGCGCGATTCTCAGAAATGCAGCGGCTTGGCTTGCTGGACCTGCGGCAGCGCCCGCACCTTTGCAAGCACGGGTTCTGGCAGGTCGCCGTCGATTTCGATCAATGCGATGGCATTCCCGCCCGGCGCTTCGCGGCCGACATGAAAGGTCGCGATATTGATGCCGGCCTCGCCCAGTGTCGACGAGAATTTGCCGATAAACCCCGGCTTGTCGAGATTGGTGATGTAGATCATCGAGGGGCCGAATTCGGCATCCATGCGGATGCCCTTGATATTGACAATGCGCGGCCGGCCGTCGGCAAACACCGTGCCCGAAACATGCCGCGACTGGCGCTCCGTCGTCATGGTGATGGTGATCAGGCTCTCGTAATCTTCAGGCATTTCACGGGTCACCTCTTCGACCACGATACCCCGCTCTTTTGCCGCGACTGTTGCCGAAACGACGTTGACGTCGCCGAGCATCGGCCGCAGCAGCCCCGCGAGCGCCGCAGAGGTCAGTGCCTTGGTGTTCATCTGTGCCACCGCGCCCTCGTAGGCCACCTGCACTTTGCTGACCCCGGTTTCAGTCAACTGGCCGGCAAAAGATCCGAGCTTTTCCGCCAGCGCAACGAACGGTTTGAGCTTGGGCGCTTCTTCGGCACTGATTGAAGGGAAGTTGATAGCGTTGGTGATGGCGCCGCGCAGGAGGTAGTCGGACATCTGTTCGGCAACCTGCAGAGCGACATTTTCCTGGGCCTCGCTGGTGGCCGCGCCGAGATGCGGCGTACAAACGACGTTCGGCAGGTTGAAGAGAGGATTATCGGTCGCCGGCTCGGTCACGAAGACGTCGAACGCCGCCCCGGCGATTTTTCCATCCTTAAGCGCGGCATAGAGGGCGGCTTCATCCACCAGGCCGCCGCGGGCACAATTGATGATACGGGCGCCCTTTTTCATCATCCCGATCGAGGCCGCGTTGATGATGTTGCGCGTCTTGTCGGTGAGCGGCGTGTGGAGCGTGACGAAGTCCGCGCGTTTGAACAGTTCATCGAGATCGACTTTCTCGACCCCGAGATCAGCGGCGCGTTCCGCGGACAGGAAGGGATCGTAGGCGATCACCTTCATCTTTAGGCCGAGTGCGCGGTCAGCCACGATCGAACCGATATTTCCGCACCCCACGATACCGAGCGTTTTGCCGAAAATCTCCACGCCCATGAATTTGTTTTTTTCCCACTTTCCGGCGCGGGTCGAGGCATCCGCCTCCGGAATTTGCCGTGCCAGCGCAAGCATAAGTGATATCGCGTGCTCGGCCGTGGTGATCGAATTGCCAAACGGCGTATTCATCACGATGATCCCACGGGCGGTCGCTGCCGGAATGTCGACATTGTCGACGCCAATCCCCGCACGGCCGATCACCTTGAGGTTTCTTGCCTGCTCGAGAATTTTTGCCGTGACCTTCGTTGCGGATCGGATCGCAAGTCCGTCGTAGCCGCCGATGATGGCGGCAAGCTTTTCCTTGTCCTTGCCGAGCGCGGGCTGGAAATCCACATCGATGCCGCGGTCTTTGAATATCTGCACGGCGGCAGGTGAGAGAGAGTCCGAGATGAGCACTTTAGGCATGGGATTTGGCCTGATTTTCAATATTGGTGAAATTCGCTGCTGCCGGTCGGCAGGTAGCCTTGCCGGTCACGCCGCTTTCGGTAATGCGGCTTTGGCTTCCGCGAACGCCCAGTCGAGCCACGGCGTGAGCGTCTCGATGTCATGACGCTCGACCGTTGCCCCGCACCAGATGCGCAGTCCCGGCGGTGCATCGCGGTAATAGGCGATGTCATAGGCGACGCCCTCTTTTTCGAGCAATGCCGCCAGCATTTTTGCAAAGGCCGCCTGATCGTCGCCGGACAGCCGCGTGACCGCCGGATCGACGACCTTCAGGCAAACGGAGGTGTTTGACCTGTATGACGCATTTATCGCCAGATGCTCGACCCACGGGCTTTCGGCCACCCAGTCGGACAACGCCTTTGCATTCGCGTCCGAGCGCGCGATCGTCGCGGAAAGCCCACCGACCGATTTAGCCCATTGCAGCGTGTCGAGATAATCCTCGACGCAAAGCATCGACGGCGTATTGATTGTCTCGCCGGCGAATATTCCTTCGTTGAGCTTGCCGCCTTTCGTCAGCCGGAAAATCTTGGGCAACGGCCAGGCGGGCTTATAGGTCTCGAGCCGCTCGACCGCGCGCGGCGAAAGAACGACCATGCCATGCGCGCCCTCGCCTCCGAGCGCTTTCTGCCAGGAGAACGTGACAGCATCGAGCTTCGGCCAATCGAGTCTCTGCGCGAATGCCGCTGAAGTTGCGTCGCAGATCGTAAGGCCCTTGCGGTCGGCGGCGATCCAATCGCCATTCGGCACGCGCACGCCCGAAGTCGTTCCGTTCCAGGTAAATACCACGTCGGACGCAAAGTCGATCTTCGTGAGGTCCGGCAACTCGCCATAAGGCGCTTTGACCAGAGCGACATCCTTGAGTTTGAGTTGCTTCTCGACGTCGGTAATCCAGCCTTCGCCGAAAGATTCCCAGGCCAGCATCGTCACCGGGCGTGCGCCGAGGAGTGACCAGAGCGCCATCTCGACCGCACCGGTGTCGGAGGCCGGCACGATGCCGATGCGATATTCCGCCGGTACTTCGAGCACCTCGCGCGTCAGATCGATGGCGCGCTTGAGCTTGGCCCGGCCGATCTTTGACCGGTGAGACCGTCCGAGAACCGCGTCCGTGAGGTTTTGCAGGCTCCAGCCGGGGCGCTTTGCGCATGGGCCGGACGAAAAGTGCGGGCTGGCCGGCCGCACGCCGGGCTTGGTCGCCGTCATTTCTATCTATCCTTCCAGATAGGCGCCCCTCGTTGGGGAGGGGTGTCCCACTGGCGGAGATAGGCGACTTGTTCGCCGCGGTCAACTCTCTAGGATTGAAACTTAGAAATGAGAGCGGCCGCTAGAATCTCAGGCCTATGCCGAGCGAACCGCTGTTAACCTGCGCAAGAGTGTTATCGAACCCTGCAAACGCAACAAATTCCCATTCGGCGCGGACAAAAATCGCCGGTGTAACCGCCCAATCCATGCCGAGGCCGGCGACAAACCCGCCGTCAAGGGCATTGTCTTTGCCGACAAACGTGCCTGTCCCAATGTTGAGGTTGGCATAATTGAAACGCCCAACCGCAGCACCGACGAATGCGTAAGGCAGGAATTGGCCCATCGCGTATCCGGCGCGAGCCCGCACCGTCGCGTAGTCGTTGAGCTTGAACCGGGCCGTCTCCACGGACGCATCGAGCACCGATGCGTACTTGTAGCCAACATCAACGCCAAGAACGAGTTGCTCCCATTGGCCATTGTAGCCGAGGAATCCGCCGAACACCGGACCGTTGGTTGTATTAAACCCCTGCGTCTCCATGTTGGCAAAGCCCCCTTGCACGCCGAATTGCCAGCCGTCCCAACGGATAAAACCTGCGGGCGCCAATGAGCCGCGCAGTCCAGCGTCACCGAGCAGATCCGCGGCAAGCGCGCGATCGGCCGACGATGCCGCGAGCGTCACGCAAACGGCGACAGCCATGCGTGCGACGTGCATGCGCTGACCTATGAGATCAAATGGCCTAAACCGACTCATGATAAGCGTCCCATCCGAGGTTTGAGCTTGGTCGCACGCTGGTCACCAAGGCGCCGCGAAGCGCGGCGCCCAGTGCTCACTAGCCTTTGCTTCTGAGTGGCGGCGGAGGCGGTTGATAGTCATAGCCGCCGAGATTGAAGCGCACGCCTAATTTCACGTCCTGCGACGTCAAGTGGTGGAATTCCATCGGGTTGTTGAACAGGTTCGTGCCGTCGAATCTCGCGAGGTCGCCGCTTTGTGCATTGCCGAGATCGATGTAGCGGTACGCAAGCTCGATCGTGGCATTTCGCCAGATCTGATAGGCAATACCAGCATGCAGGGCCCACGCGAAATTCCACTTGCTGGCGGTGCCGGCGAATGCGTCGCTGCCGCCCGCAGCAGCGCAATTGCTACTATCGAGGCAGGTTGAGAAATCACCAAAATTGCTGATCGTGTTGCGGCTGGCGCCGACCCCAGCTCCGATGAATGGCGTGATGCTCCACCAGGTGCCGAGATCAACATAGCCGTTGAACAGGAACGTCCATTCGGACTTGCTGGCGGTATACCGGTCATCGGCAAAACCGCCGCCCGGAAGCGCGCCGACATCGAGCCCATGGAAATTCGCAGCACCGCGGTACTCGCCGGTGACGTCGAAACGCAGCCAGTTGTTCACGGTGTAGCCGACGCCCAGCCCGAAGAGCGGCGCTGCGTCGAAACCCTTGTCGATATAGTTCACCGAGGTGAAGCCAGCATAGTTCGCAT
>Ga0134128_10003987_pt1 | contig 18079 bp, 14 predicted proteins | sample KB31754_FD_96462 | JGI IMG/M metagenome (GOLD analysis project Ga0134128, IMG submission 96462) | Terrestrial soil microbial communities with excess Nitrogen fertilizer from Kellogg Biological Station, Michigan, USA - KB3-175-4 | ecosystem: Environmental > Terrestrial > Soil > Unclassified ... | reverse complement strand
TTTTCTTTGATTCCAGAAAAAATGCTGAGCAGTTAAAATCTAATTTTTTAAAAAACTAACTTTCTAAAGGATTAGTAAAATTAAAAAAGCCGTCTCAGTTTTTATTTTGAGACGGCCTCTTTTTGTTACTTTATTATAGTAACGAAATACAAAATTCGAATTATTGATCCGTTTACTCCTTTGGGAATTTTAGTAAAAGACATGCTTTTGAAAAGCTAAAAAAATGTATCTTGGCACAATTGAACCAAAAGCTTGTACTATGTCAGATGATCAAATTTTGGGCCCTCAAAAGTTGGGGCCGTTAACTCCACTTGTTGGTGAATGGGAAGGAAATGTAGGTGTTGACCTATCGTTCCACAATAAGGAAAATGAAACTTCGAAAACTTCTTATTTTGAAAAAGCCTGGTTTCGGCCAATTCCGATACAGGAAAACGGCCAGCAGTCGCTGCACGGACTTACCTATCAATCCACGGCATGGAGGCATGGAGAAGAAGCAATGGATCCGTTTCATGACGAAGTAGGTTACCTTTTGTGGGATAAAAAAGATGGCCAGGTGATCCGTTCAGTGGTTTTTGGACGCGGAATTGCCATTCTGGCCGGCGCTGATGCGAAAGCCCGTGATAAAGAAATTCACTTCAGAGCAATTCCTGGCGACCCTTGCTATGGAATCCTTCAAAATAAGTATTTGATGGGCCGTGCCGAAATGAAAAGCTTTGAAAGCACTTTTAAGTTTAATGATGATGGCACTTTTACACATTCATCGGACATTGTTCTTAAGCTCGGTGCTTTGGGAGGTCAGGAAATGAGGCACACAGATGTGAATATTTTACACCGCGTAAAACGCTATCATCCTGGAAGTGAATTTAAATGAAAATGCGCAGTACGGGCAATTTCTATCCCGGATTTGAAATTGAGGAGATATTTTCAACGTATTTCCACACTTTTGGAAGTGATCGTATTTGCGCTGAAATAACCTAATGCGCCCCCGGAAATATTAGAGGTTGGATTGGCAGGCGAAGGACTTGCAAAGCCGGAAGAATTTGTGGAAACAAGTAAAAGTTGATTCAGATAATTATAAACTGCCCTGTCCACACACTTCATTTCAATAGTTAATGTGACTCCTGTTTTTATATCCGAACTATCGTCATACAAAAGAGCCCTGATATATCTTCCATCAGACAGCCGGTCGCTGAAAACCGAATTGCCACGCCCGTTATTAAGCCTTTCACCATTTACCAACTCTGTAAACTGGTAGTAGTTGGAAACATCGGGCGGATCCTGAAAATTAGCTACTGCATAAAGATCATTTTTTGCTCCGACCAAAAAAGTGATCGAATCTAAATGCACCGGTTGTGGCATTACAGAAGTAGCAGTATATTCCTTACCTTCCAGGGAGACAAACAAGCTATAACTCTTTCCTGGCTTTCCTTCCAGGTTATGCGTATAGTAATTTCCCGGCTCATTTTCTGATAACGTATCCGTAATTCCGTTTCCGGTGATGATAACTTTTGCACCAGAAATACCGGGAAAATTGTTGTCTGCAGCAAAATCAACAGATCTGGAAATACTTACTTTATAAGGGCCACGCTTGTTATTGACCTCACCGCTGATCACTATTTGACCTCCTGCATTTTTTAGCTTTACGTCAATTACTTTTTTACATCCGAAAAGAGAAATCATCATTAAACAACTGAAAAAATATATTCTTACATTCCCCATTTCTTAAAATTTAAAATTATAAGTAACAGATGGAACCCATCTGAATAGTGAATATTGAACCGCTTCTGTTCTTTCCGGATTTGCAGGATCGTTTTGAAATTGAATGAAATAAGGATTTTCTCGTCCGTAAGCATTGTAAATTGAAAAAGTCCAGCTTCCTTCAAATTTTGCTGTTTTTCTTCCTTGCAAAGTAGCGCTTACATCCAAACGATTGTAGGACGGCATCCTGTAACCATTTCTTTCAGTGTAATAAAAAATGGTTCGTCCATCTACCTGGTATTTGCCTGAAGGCCACGAAACCGCATTACCTGTGTTATAAACAAAATCTGCTGCGAAAGTCCATTTTTTACCAGGATTATAGATCGCCACAATAGCCGCATTATGCGTTTGATCGTGCGTTGCCGGATACCATGAATTGTTATTAACTCCTTTGATTAACCGCTCAGTTCGGGAAAGAGTATAACTGATCCAGCCTGTTAGTTGTCCATATTTTTTCTTTGCAAAGATTTCAAGCCCGTAAGCTCTTCCTTTTCCATAAACCAACTGCGATTCTACAGTTTCGTTCGCCATCAAAACCGCACCGTTTTTATAATCTATCTGGTTTTGCAAAAACTTGTAATAGATTTCTGCCGAAAATTCATAAGTATTATTGGCAAGATTATGATAATATCCTGCCGAAACCTGGTCCGCAATTTCCGGTTTTACATTATTACTGCTCGGAATCCATAAATCGGTTGGATTACTTCCGGTAGAATTGGAAAGCAAATGCAGGTTCTGGACATTGCGCGAATAAGACCATTTTAGAGAGCTTTTTGTATTTAAAAGATAGGTTGCAGCGAGGCGTGGCTGAAGATTTAGATACGATTTTGCAATTTTTCCGGAAGAATAAACGGATGTGTCCGTAACTTTTCCGGTGCTGTCATAACTATAAAAATTGCCCGGTCCAAGAAGTGAGAAGGAAGAAAGACGAAGACCTGCAATTATTTTAAACTGAGGACTGATTGTCCACTCATCAGAAATATAAGCTGCTGCGTCTATTGTATATTTATCCTGCAAGGTTAGTGAATTATAAGCTGATGTTGCAGAAGTTTGAAATTCTCCGGGCGTAAAAATATGATGGGTAAAATTGAATCCGAAATTGATCTTGTTATTGCTTCCTGCAAAATATTGAAGGTCTTCTTTTAAACTATGATCTGTAATTTTTGAAAGCACTTTCAACTGATCGCTTGTTTGATTGAGCAGGATATTGTATTTATAATTGCTGTATATAAAAGAAGTGTTGGAAAATAATTTTTGATTGAAAATATGATTCCATCTGAGGGTTGCAGTGGCGTTTCCCCAGTTGATACCAAACTGGTTGCTGAAACCCAGATCGTCCTGTCCAAAATATCCTGATAAATACAACTTATCTTTTTTGCCAATTTGATAATTGGCTTTCGCATTCAGGTCATAAAAATATAAAATGCTCTTGTTGATATCACTGTCTTTTGAAAGTTTCAAAAACAGGTCAGCATAAGTGCGCCTTGCGCTGATCATAAACGAACCTTTGTCTTTTACAATTGGGCCTTCGATGTTGATCCGTGAAGAAATAATCCCAATGCCACCACTCACTTTATAATTTTTGTCATTGCCATCGTTCATCCTGATATCCAGCAACGAAGATAAACGTCCGCCATATTGAGCCGGCATATCGCCTTTATAAATGGTCACATCTTTTATCGCATCTGAATTAAAAGTGGAAAAAAATCCCAGCAAATGGGAAGCGTTATAAACAGTGGCTTCGTCCAGCAAAATCAGGTTTTGATCTGCGCCACCGCCTCTTACAAAAAAACCTGCAGAACCATCACCGGCAGATTTAATTCCCGGCAATAATTGAATCGTTTTCAGAATATCTTTTTCTCCAAATAAAACCGGTACGTTCTTTATCTCATCCATTGAAAGCTTCTGAACACCGGGCAACGCTCCGGTAATATTATCACTTTTTTTTGCCATGACAACTACTTCCTGCAACTGGCTCCCCTGTGGGTTTAAATCAATGTTTAGCACAACATCTTTTGTAAGAGAAACATGAAAAGTGTCATTTACATAGCCAGAAAAACTGGCAATTAAAATATAATTATTTTCAGGAGCTGTGATAGAATAAAACCCGTAACTATTGCTTAAAACGGTTCCTGATCGAACCAAAGAAATCGTAGCGCCGATTAATGTCTCACCCGTTTTTTCATCTTTTACCGTTCCGCTGACGGTATGTTTTTGCTGGGCAAAAGAAAATAATGCTGATAAAAGAGTGACGGTTAAAAAAAATCCTTTCTTCACAATAAATTGTTGAAATGAAGATGAAATAGGCGCGAAATTACTTCTATCTTTTTGATTTCACTCAAGTGAAGTTGCAAGGTTTAACAAAGAAAATAGGAAATGAAATTATTTGTCCGGTTACTGTAAAAACCAGTCTTTCAACTTTCATTCTCAGCAGATAACAATGCTGCTTCTCTGAAAATGTTGATGCATTTTTGCCAGTAAGATGCTTTTTTGGAACGGCGCAACATTTTAAAAACCTCATCCGTCAATTCATTATAAAAAGGAAGGATGATCTCAGGAGTATTATTTTTAAAAATACATTGTAAAAAAATATTGGTGATGTGTCCTGAAGTTGCATTTCTTTGTTTGATAAGATGACAGGCAGCAAGCTCTTCCAGGTTGATAAGATGAAAAACCTGGAAGTCTTTGCTGTTATCAAGAAAAACCAATTTCAGATTGAGCCTGTCAATACCAATCATATTTCGATTTATTACCTGCTTCTTGTCGATTGTAAGATTATTTTTGATCACAAAATCATCAAAAGCAGTGGTTAATTTCTTCCTCTCCTTTTTCTTTTTACTTCTGGTGATCCATGTCAGGATCATTCCAAAAAGGACAATACTTATGATAATAAAAAGTGCGATATAAAGAGTAGCATTCATCAGATAGTTTTATTTACTTTCCGGCGGAATTATTTACTTCCATAATCATAAAATCTTTTTTTCCTGAAGGAACATCCCAGCTTACCTTCTGCCCTTTTCTAAAACCGATCAGGGCTGTTCCGATAGGCGCCAGTACGGAAACTTTCTTCTGTTTAATGTCTGCTTTCTGAGGTAAAACAATGGTGATCGTCATCTCGCGTTTGGTTTGGAGATCTTTTACTACAACGGTAGAATCAAGTCTCACCACGTCAGAAGGAAAATCAACTTCTTCTACTACCTGTGCTTTTTGCAATTCGCCATACAATTTACTGACGTTTTCTTTTTCATTTACCTGCATCCCCTGCGGATTTTTTACACATCCGTTCAGAATTTCAAAATCTGTTTTCAAAAGAATTACGGGTGCTGTTTGAGTAAGTGTTGCTGTTGACATAGTTTTTGTTTTTAGTGTTTTTATAAATGGTTTTGATCTTATAGTTTTTTTGTTGCTATAAAACAGGGTAAGAAGTTTAAAATTTCTTCTTAAAAGAAATTTAAAGAGATTGATCAGCGAAAAAAAAGTAAATAATCCCCGTAACTTTTAAAGGTAGTACGGGGCAAAAGGTTCTAAGACTTTATATATTAATATGAAATGATCTGTAGAATGATCATTCCTGGAAATACAATCCCCTGAAGCCGCAGAAATATCTGCACTTCTGAAAGAAATTTCTTTTATGGATTGTATGATTTGCATTTGAATAAAAATACAAAATAAATGGGAAGCAGCAAAATTTAAAATGAAAAGAAAAATTTTTTTCCTTTAATCATCAATTCAATAATTGTCGCGAATGTTCTGGATAAATTGCTCAATTCCCTTGCGGATAGTGGTTGCAGAGCCACGGTGATTATTGACCAGGATTGAAAAGATCAGCAACTTGTTTTTGCGCGTATATAAAAATCCGCTGAGCGCCACTACTCCATTCAGCGTTCCTGTTTTTACAAAAATAGAACCGCTGTCTTTTAAATAATAATTACTGATCGTCCCCGTACCTCCGGTAGGCAAAATATTTTTGATCCTGTCCATTCCAAAGTCATTTTTCATTTTGTTGAGAATAAAAACAAAGTCCTTTGGCGAAAAAAGATCGTAGCGGCTAAGGCCTGAACCATCCACCCAGGAAGGTCTTTGTGGCATCTGGCTGTAGTCGGTCTTTAATAAGGTGTCAATGATTTTACGATCGCTCATTACACCCAGTAATCTTTCACTCACCATCAGTAAGCTCTGTTCGGCAAAAAAATTATCGCTCCGGTGCATCATCGGCTTTAATAATGAATCCGTTGGCTGCGAATAAATTATATGATTCATTTCTCCCGAATAGTTTTCTACTGTTGCGGTTGGAACGTGCAATGTGTCCTGTAAGAGATACAGCAGTGTTTTTCTATCAGGAGTAAAAGGAATTTCTTTGAAAGCTGATCTTCCGTTTGTAAATGTGAAGTTGTTGATGCCCCATGGTTTCATTACATTAAATCCGCCGGCTAAATTTTCTTTTATCGTGGATTTTTTCAGAAAATAGGAAGGGATAAAAGATAATGTGGTTGAATCAGTCCATTTTACTTTCAGCGTATTTCCATAAACCGGCATCTCGCTTCTTTGCGCCATATAATCTTCCATATAATCGTCCCAGCCCCAACCGGAACCCAGATAATCATCATATGTCGGGTTAACAACAAGAATTAATGAAAACTGTTTTAAAAAATTAAAAACGGGATTACTGGTATAATCAGGATGCAGGAAAGACGGATCAGCCATGCCTTTGATCAAAATTGTTGTATCATTGATCTGGTCGTATTTTATGCCAATAAGACTATCGCCAAGGTATTTCATTGCAGCATAACAAGTGGCTAGTTTGGTATTACTGGCAGGAGTAAAATATTTATCTGCCTGGTAATTGTACCAATACTTTCCGGTGGCTGGTTCATAAACGGAAATACCAGTATGGGCATGCTCAAACGCTTCTTTATTTAAAACATCATTTGCATATCGGTTTATCTTTTTTGAAACTGAGCACGAAGAAAACAAGATGGCAGAAATAATGGAAGCAGTAAGAAATTTTTTCATGGTTCAAAATACAAAGAAATATTTACAGGCACGAAAATAACGTTAGTCTTTAATGCATTTTCAATCAGTGCTGAAACTCCGGACCTTCATTTCCTAATTTTCTTTTTGCATGATTTCCGTAGAAACTTTTTGCTTCCTCTTTTCTTTTTTGTGTAAAGATTACTACAATAACTTAGTTTAAGTATCACGATTCCGGTTTTAATAACCAATATTAAAGGTATAATCAAGTACTTAATAATATTTGATTTTCTTAATTTGCCTGTGCAGATGGAAAAGCACATTTACAGCCGGAAGAATTTTTAGAAGATTTGCCTTTACAATGTCCTGTTTTAAAAATAAACGAGCATTTTGATCACCATTTTCAAAAAATGATTTGTTGATATTGCTTATGCCCTTCAGGTTCAATATCCCGCCTGCTTTAACAACTTTATTAAGCGGATGCCCGGCACAGGGTCTAAATCCGTCAGAGAACATTTGGTTTGAATCTCTTAATGATTGGTTTGATAATCATTACCTGGAGAAGTAATCTGTACCTACTTTTGCATTAAATAAGAACTTTAGGGATATAATGCTTAATAAAGATATTTTCGATAGATTGAAGGCCGGAGAACCAATCCCCCTGGATGACCCTCAGTACTACAAAATACAGGAAGTCGTTAACCGCACCATTGAATTATCTGCACAACTAAATACGTCCACAACGATTAACGAAATAAGGGAAAGACTGGGCGAAATCACCGGCAGTATTATAGATGAAAGTACCACCATCTTTGCTCCTTTCTACACCAATTTTGGACGTTTTACTAACATTGGTAAAAACGTTTTTATCAATCATGCCTGCTCTTTTTTAGATATGGGCGGCATTACCATTGAAGATGAAGTATTGATAGGCCCAAGAGTTAATCTGGTAACCGAAAATCATCCGCTGGATCCTGACAACAGGAGAGCACTGATTACAAAACCTGTTGTGATAAAACGCAAAGCATGGATAGGTGCAGCAGCTACGATATTGCCGGGAGTAACAATTGGTGAAAACTCTGTTGTGGCAGCAGGAGCAGTGGTTACGAAGGATGTTCCTGACAATGTAATTATCGGCGGGGTACCTGCAAAAATCATTAAATCAATTGAAACCAAAACTTAAAATGACTTTATCGTTTAGCCGGCATAAACGATTGAGGAGCAGAGATAGTAATTGGTTTGATTTATGTGAGAGAAATTAGCACAAATTTTTTCTTAATTCATTTAATAAAAAATATCTACATGGAAGCAGTAAAATCAACATCAGAAGGAGCAAAACGGGTTAATGCAAAACGAGTAAAGGCATTTGGCACAGAAGCAGCTACAGAGCCTTTGGAACAATTGAATATTGAAAGAAGAAAACCAACGCCGCATGATGTCGAAATTGAAATCCTCTTTTGTGGTGTTTGCCACTCTGATCTTCATACAGCCAGGAATGAATGGCATAGCACGGTATATCCGTGTGTTCCCGGGCATGAAATAGTGGGAAAAGTAGTAAACGTAGGAAATCATGTTACCAAATTTAAAGTAGGTGATTTGGCGGCTGTCGGCTGCATGGTAGATAGTTGCCGCGAATGTGACTATTGTAAAGAAGGCCTCGAACAATATTGTGAAGAGGGAAATACCGGAACTTATAATTCCCCGGATAAACATCTTGGAGGCCGCACTTATGGCGGCTATTCAGAAAGCATTGTGGTGGATGAGGCTTTTGTTTTACAGGTGCCTGAAAACCTGGATCTGGCAGCAACTGCGCCGCTTCTGTGCGCTGGCATTACTACCTATTCGCCGCTCAAACACTGGAATGTTGGCCCCGGTAAAAAAGTAGGAATTGTAGGAATTGGCGGCCTGGGTCATATGGGCGTGAAACTTGCCAAAGCTATGGGTGCTGAAGTAATTGTATTTACTACTTCGCCTTCAAAGTTTGAAGATGCGAGGCGATTGGGCGCTGATGATGTGGTGCTTTCTAAAGATGAAGAACAAATGAGAAAATATGCAGGTAAGCTTCATTTTGTTTTGGATGCCGTTTCCGCAAAACATGACATCAATGCATATTTAAATCTGCTAAGAGTGGATGGTGCTTTGGCCTTAGTGGGCGCTCCGGAAGATCCGCTTCCTGTGGCAGCATTCAGCCTGATTCCTTACAGAAGAAGCTTCGCCGGTTCTATGATTGGAGGCATCGCTGAAACACAGGAGATGCTTGACTTTTGTGGCAAACACAATATTGTTTCCGATATCGAAATGATCAACATTCAGCAGATCAACGAAGCGTATGAACGTTTATTGAAAGGTGATGTGAAGTACCGTTTTGTGATTGATATGGCATCGTTGAAACAGTAAGTTAAATCATTTCAGAAATCTCCTGAATTCAGTAATAATAAAATGGCAAGAATATTTATCACCGGCTCGGCAGATGGACTTGGGCAATTGGCAGCAAAAGCGCTTATTGACCGCGGTCACAAGGTAGTACTTCATGCACGTAATGAAAAAAGAGCACAGGAAGCCTTGAATAAAATACCACGTGCAGAAGCGGTGGTAACAGCAGATCTTTCCAATATAGAAGAAACAAAAGAACTCGCGTCAAAAGTGAATGCTTTAGGATCATTTGATGCTGTGATCCACAATGCAGGTGTTTATCAGATTTCATCAAAAGAAATTTTTGCTGTTAATACATTAGCGCCGTATGTCCTTACCTGCCTGGTAAAAAAGCCAAAGCGATTGATCTATCTGAGCTCGGATATGCATCTGCATGGTCATGCAAACGTGGAAAGCTTTAAAGCCAACATTGATCGTATTACTTACTCTGATTCGAAGCTGCATGTGTTGATGCTTTGCAAGGCAGTTGCCCGCAAATGGCCTGACGTTTATGCCAACGCTTTGGATCCCGGTTGGGTGCCTACAAAAATGGGAGGAGCCGGTGCACCTGATAACTTGCAAAAAGGTTATGAAACGCAGGTGTGGCTTGCCATTAGTAGTGATGACGTGGCAAAGGTAAGCGGTCATTTTTTTTATCATAAGAAAGAAGCACGCTATAACCGCGAAGCAGATGATGTGCAGTTACAGGAGCAATTTCTGAATGCATGCAAAGAGATCACAGGCGTTTCATTTCCATCAGAATAAATACAATTATAACAACCGGCATAAAATGAATACTAACAAAAACCTTCACAATTAAAAATACAAACACTATGGAAGCAACAAATTCTGAAAACAGCATTTTTCCTAAAGGTGAACCAGGTTCAAAAGATTATTTTGCCGGAAGTACCATGGTAACGCTCTTACTTTCAAAAGACAAAAACAATGAATTTTCCATTGGCAATGTAGTCTTTGAACCTGGCGCCCGAACCAACTGGCATACTCATCCGAAAGGACAGGTTTTATTGGTTACTGAAGGACAGGGTTTTTACCAGGAAAAAGGCAAACCCGCACGACCACTTAAAAAAGGTGACGTAGTAAACATTCCTGAAAATGTAGAACATTGGCATGGCGCCTCTGCTCAAAACAAACTCGTTCACATTGCCATCACCAATTATAAAAGGGACGAGAATGTGGTTTGGCTAAAACCTGTGACTGATAAAGAATACGAGGAGGTTAACAAAAAATAAAAGCTGATTATGAATAGAAAAAGCTTACTAAGTCAGCTGCTGCTTTTTGTTTTGATACTAAATACAAACATCATGAATGCACAAAATAACACGATCAACAGCGAGTCTTTAAATGCACAACAGCAAAGCCTTGTAAAGATATCTGCATTAACTTCTGTTGGAAATCTGGAACGATTGAAAGCAGAATTAAACGCCGGGCTTGATGCGGGACTTACCATTAATGAAATCAAAGAAGTCCTTGTACAACTTTATGCTTATAGTGGTTTTCCGAGAAGCCTGAACGGCATCAGCACTTTTATGAATGTGTTGGAAGAAAGAAAAGCAAAAGGCATCAGCGATAAAGAAGGAAAGGAATTTGCGGCAGGTAATGAAACCGGAGATAAATACGAACAGGGAAGAAAGGTATTGGAAACTTTGACAAAAACGCCACAAACAAAGCCTGCACCAGGTTTTGGAGTGTTTGCGCCACGGATCGATGCATTTTTAAAAGAGCATTTGTTTGCAGATATTTTTGAAAGCGATGTGCTTACCTATCAGCAACGGGAAATGATTACCATTGCTGCATTGACTGCAATGACGGGAGCAACTCCGCAATTGCAGGCGCACTTGGCAATGGGAAAAAACACGGGTATCACTGAAGGGCAATTGCTGCAGATTGCGGATTTGATTGAGCAGGAAATTAGTATCACACAGGCAAATATTTTAAGAAAGTTATTGTCAAAACCGACTGTCGCCATTCCGGAACCGGACATGATTGTCCGGATTTCTGAAATAGAAATTGTGCCTGAATACCGGGAAGAATATAACGCCATCCTGAAAGAAGAAGAAGTGGCATCTGTAAAAAAAGAACCGGGTGTGATTGCCATTTTCCCGATGTATGAAAAAGAAAATCCAAATCAAATAAGGATAGTGGAAATATATGCGAATAATGCAGCTTATCATTCGCATTTGAAAACTCCTCATTTTCAGCATTACAAAACGAATACGCTCAAGATGGTGAAATCATTGAAACTTGTGGACATGGAGAGCCTTGACGAAGAAACGATGTTGGAAATTTTTAAAAAATTAAAATAGGAAAGCAAGTCATTGGCCAATCATGCTGCAAACCTTCGTCTAAATCCATTCTTCTTTTGTCTGGTCAATTAAATTCCTGTAATCAGTAAACTATCTTGTATCCATTCCACCAGGAACCTTGTGCATTTTTCTATGCTTTATGCCTTTTTATAAAAATGCCTTAAACCTGGAAAACTTCTAATAAAACCTGCGTCAAAACCGAACGCATGGTGTATCAAAACCGTACACTTTTAAATACACTAAAAGTATAACTGCTTAATAAACAACCACTTCTTAAACGGCATTATGTTAGTGAAATAATTAAAGCACCTTCATTCCTGAGGTGCTTTCTGTGTCTATCGGTATCGTAGAGATGTTCTGGGTTTTCTATACTGATTCATTTAACTGAAAATAAAAACCAGCATGTTTACTAATTTTTTCAAAATAGCTTTTAGAAACCTTACAAGACATAAAGGCTTTTCGTTCATCAATATTGCAGGTCTTACACTCGGGCTTACTGCTTGTATTTTAATCGGCCTTTTTGTTTGGGATGAAAATCAATATGATAAATTCCTTCCGGACGGAGACCAGGTTTACCGGGTTTATAATCACTATACCAGTAATGAAGGCGGTGAGGATCGCGCAATTGCTTCCCCGATGTTTGCAACTACTTTGCAACAGGATTTTCCTGAAGTGGAACAAACAGCAAGGATATTAATGCAGCCTGAAAACAAAACCCTTTTTGAAAACGGTGATAAGAAAATATATGAACAGGAAGGGTTTTATGCTGATTCAACTTTCTTCGATGTATTTCCGCTTTCGTTTAAATATGGCTCACCTGTAAAAGTTCTCGATGATCCTGCTTCCATAGTGATTTCCATGCCGCTTGCCGAACGTTTTTTTGCTAATGATAATCCGGTTGGTAAACAATTGCTGGTGGACAAATCTCCATTCACAGTAAGAGGGGTGTTTGTAAAAAATCCAAAGTTTCATTTACAGTTTGATTATGTGCTGCCACTTGCTGCTGCACAATTGCCAAAGGATCGGATGCAAAGCTGGCAATGGCAACAGTTTTACAATTATGCAAAATTAAAAAAGGGAACAAATGCCGGTTTGTTGGAAACTAAGTTCCAGGCAGATGTAAAAAAGAAATCGGATCCGTTTATGAAAGAGTTGCATGGTTCGAATAAACCTATGTTTCAAGCCTTAAAAGATATTCATCTTTATTCGGCCAACTTCAAATTTGACAATGCGCAAAGAGGGAATATCACGTATGTGCGTGCGCTCACCATTATTGCCATTTTTATCTTATTGATCGCATGTTTCAACTTTATCAATCTTGCAACAGCAAAATCATTGCAAAGGGCAAAAGAAGTTGGCGTGCGAAAAGCGATTGGCGCAGAGAGAAAACAGCTGATGTTTCAATTTGTAGGCGAAACGATATTGCTTACTTTTATCAGCATTCTTATTTCCATTGCTCTTGCTATTTTGTTTTTGCCGTGGTTAAATCATTTTACCGGAAAAAATATTTCATTGGCTCTTTTTGCCAATCCGGTTGTCATTTTATTATTCATTGCATTAACCTTAATTGTTGGGATTCTTGCAGGCTTTTACCCGGCGCTTGTTTTATCGAACTTTAAACCGGTAAAAGTTTTAAAAGGAACCATGTCTGCAAATGCAGATGCCGGAAAAACTCCATGGCTTCGTCACAGCCTTGTAGTTGTTCAATTTACGTTTTCTGTCCTTCTTATCATCAGCGCTATTGTTGTTTTCAGGCAGGTAAATTATCTGCACAATAAAGATATTGGATTCAGCAAAGACCAGATCATGTTTTTCCCTATGCGCGGCGATAATATGTTTAAGAATGATCAGGCATTTAAGAATGAACTCACTCAAATTCCCGGTGTTTCCTCCGTCTCTATTGGTTATGGTTTTCCGGGCGATGCTGTTGCAGGTGATGAAATTATGGTTCCTAAAAATGGTAAGCAGGAAAAGGAACCGGCCACGCAACTGATGGTGGATTACGACTACATCAAAACCCTGGGTTTACAATTAGTTGCAGGAAGAGACTTTTCTAAAGAAATGGGAACGGATAAAGATCATGCGTGGATCATCAATGAAACTGCCGTGAAACAATTGGGGTTTGGAACGCCGCAAAAAGCACTTGGACAAAAATTATATTGGCATGTGTGGAATAATATTAATCCCGATTCCATCAAAGAAGGACAGGTGATCGGTGTAGTAAAAGACTTCAATTACAAAAGCTTGTACGATAAAGTGGAAACAACAGTGCTGCAGATCTTTCCGGATGCAGCGTGGAAAGTTGCAGTAAAAATGAAAACTGCTGACATAGGCAAAACCATCAGCCAGGTAAAAAATATCTGGAATCAGTTTACCCCCGATTATCCAATCGAATATAAATTTCTGGATGAAAATTTTGAGCAGATGTATAAGTCAGAAGATAAATTAAGATCACTGCTCTGGGTATTTACATCGTTGGCCATTTTTGTCGGATGCCTTGGCTTGTTTGGCCTCGCAGCTTATACTGCTGAAAGGAGAACAAAAGAAATAGGCATCAGAAAAGTTTTGGGTGCAAGCACCAACGGCATTGTAGTGCTTTTATCAAAAGACTTTGTGAAACTCGTTATTATTTCATTGTTGGTTGCGTCGCCCGTTGCCTGGTATTTTATGAATAAATGGCTTCAGGATTTTGCTTATCGTATCAGTATCAGTTGGTGGATATTTATGGCGGCGGCCGTATTAACCATTTTAATTGCCTTGCTGACAGTCAGCTTCCAGGCAATAAAGGCCGCGGTGGCAAATCCGGTGAAGAGTTTGAGAAGTGAGTAATGTGCTGATTAGATGATGTGCTAATGAAAGAATGAAGAAATATGAAAATTGGAAAATGAAATGATCAACAACGGTAATGCACACGAAAGGATTTAAAAATATCAATGTAAAGTATTTATCACTTTACTAACTACAACTAAAAAACCCAAAAAGATGTTCAGGAATTATTTCAAAACCGCATTCAGAAACTTTAGCCGCAATAAAAGTTATGCGCTCATTAATACCTTTGGTTTGGCAGTAGGAATTGCAGCGTGTTTGCTTATTTTCCTGGTTGTACAATTTGAAAGCAGTTTCGATAATTTTCATCGAAAGAAAGATAATATTTATCGTGTAAGCACAGAATTCCATAACCAGGATGGGGTAAGTTATTCTGATGGTGTTGCTTTTCCCGTTGCAAAAGGTTTGCGCATTGATTTTCCGCAGATAAAAGAAGTGGCTTCTATTTATCGAAATGGAGGGCAAATAACGATTGAAGGTGGAGGAAATCAACCAAAGAAATTACAGGAAGATAATTTTTATTATGCCGAGCCGCAGTTCTTCAGCATTTTCAACTTTCCATTTCTTGCCGGCAATGCAAAAGCCGCATTGAATGATCCGAATAGTGCAGTACTTACACAAGCAACAGCAGAAAAGTATTTCGGTAATTGGAAAAATGCGCTTGGCAAAACCATAATGTATAACCACAAAGCGCTTTTTACAGTGAAAGGCATTCTGAAAAATATTCCGCACAATTCAGATTTTCCTTTAGGTGTTGTTGTTGCTTATTCCGCTCTTCAAAATACTGAACGAAAAAGGAATTTAAGCGATTGGGTAAGCACGTTCAGTGAGGCATATACATTTGTTGTGTTGCCGTCGCATTTGCCTGCAAATAAATTTAATGCTGAACTGAAAACATTCGCCAAAAAACATAAACCAGCAGAATATGCCGGTGATAGTTTCGTCGCACAACCTTTATCCGAAATTCACTATGATGACAGGTTTGGTAATTTTAACGGGCATACATTTAGTCACTCGCTTATCAATGTATTATCCCTCATTGGGATTTTCCTTATAATGATCGCCTGTGTAAACTTTATAAACCTTGCAACAGCACAAGCGGTAAACCGGGCAAAAGAAGTTGGAGTGAGAAAAGTTTTAGGAAGCAACCGCTTGCAACTTGCGAGACAGTTCTTAGCAGAAACAGCATTGATCGTTTTTGTTGCATTGCTTCTTGCTATCGGCATTGCTACCCTTACTTTACCCTATTTAAATAACCTGCTTCAGGTACATATGACAATGAGTTTCATTGCCAATCCTGGAGTGATATTGTTTGTGGTTGCAACGGCGATCCTCGTTACACTTTTATCGGGTATCTATCCCGCAGTTATTTTATCAGGCTTCAATCCAATTACCGCTTTAAAAAGTAAGATAACGGCTAAAATGGTAGGCGGTATTTCTTTAAGAAGAGGATTGGTTGTTTTGCAATTTGTAATAGCACAGGTTTTGATCATTGGCATGTTTGTGGTGGTTAGCCAAATGAATTATTTCAGAAACGCATCCCTTGGTTTTGACAAAGCTGCTATCATTAATGTTCCCGTTCCCGGCGACAGCATTAATCACACAAAAATTGATTATTTGCGCAATCAACTACTTGCCAATCAAAACATAAAGGATGTTAGTTTTAGTTATGGAAGCCCTTCTTCTGAGGGAAACTGGAATAGTGATTTTAAATTTAATCATTCAAGCAAAACAACAGACTTCAGTGCCAACCTGAAATGGGCTGATCCTGATTATTTCAAAACATACAATCTTCAATTTGTTGCAGGCAGACCTTATTATCCGGGCGATACAGTTCGTGAATTTGTAGTGAACGAAACGCTCCTAAAAAAGTTGGGAGTAACCAATCCACAAGATGCTATTGGCAAGCAAATGGATTTTTGGGATGGCGGAAAGGTTGGAAATATTGTGGGTGTAATAAAGGATTTTAATTCCCTTTCTTTACGTGAACCAATCGCACCAGTCGTATTAAGTACGTGGAAAGCTGTTTATCAAACTATAAACATAAAAATAAGACCGGGCACACAAAAAGCAGTGTTGCCATTTGTAGAAAGATTATGGACGAGTGAGTATCCGGATTACGTTTATGATTATAAATTCCTTGATAAAACGATAGAAAACTTTTACAAACAGGAAGACCAGCTTTCACAGCTTTATAAAATCTTCGCCGGCATTGCTATTTTTATTTCCTGCCTTGGCTTGTATGGATTGATTTCTTTTATGGCTGCACAGCGAACAAAAGAAGTCGGCATTCGCAAAGTGTTGGGTGCATCCGCCAGAAGCATCATTTATTTGTTATCAAAAGAACTTACGGTTCTCATCATGATTGCATTTGTAATTTCTGCTCCAATAGCCTGGTACATTATGCATAAATGGCTACAGAATTATACCTACAGAATTCCTTTGGGTGTATCCATCTTTATTCTTGCCATCATCAGTTCTATTGTTATTGCTTGGATAACGGTTGCATACAGGGCAATAAAAGCGGCAATGACGAACCCGGTGAAGAGTTTGAGAAGTGAGTGATTTGATAATTTGAAAATGTGAAAATTGGAAAATATCTTGATATAACAGGGATGTATAAACGAAAAGTATTTGAAAATAAAAATTTGGATTATTTCTCTGTTAACTAATTAGGAACTAAAAAGTAAAAATCATGTTCAAAAACTATTTCATAACCGCATGGCGCAATTTGATTAGAAACAAAGTGCACTCTGCGATCAATATTACCGGTCTTTCGGTGGGAATGGCTGTGGCAATATTGATTGGTCTTTGGATCCATGATGAACTTTCTTTTAATAAGAATTTCTCCAACTACAGGCGCATTGCCCAGGTAATGCAACACCAAACCTTTAACGGGGACGTAGATACGCAATATTCACTCCCTTACTTGATGGGAAGTGAATTGAAAAAAGATTATGCCGGCGATTTCAAATATATCAGCATGTCTTCGTGGAATAATCAACACATCATAAAGCATGGAGATAAAATGATCACTCAAAGCGGCAGCTTTATGGAACCGTCCATTACTGAAATGCTTTCCTTAAAAATGATTGAAGGTGAAAGAAGCGCTTTAAAAGATTATAATTCCATACTGCTCTCCTCCTCTTCGGCAAAAGCTATTTTTGGTACTGCTGACCCGATGAATCAGCTTCTTAAAATTGATAATAAGTTTGATGTAAAAGTAGAAGGTGTTTATGAGGATTTACCTTACAATTCAAGCTTCAAAGATCTTTCTTTCATAGCTCCGTGGCAATTATACATCGATAATAATAACTGGATGGAAAAAGCTACCAATCCATGGCGCAACAATTCTTTCCAGGCTTTGGTGCAAATTGCTGATAATGCTGACATGCAAAAGGTGTCAGAGAAGATAAAAGATTCCAAGCTGAAAAATGTTACACCGGCTGATGCTGCATTTAAGCCTGCAGTTTTTTTACTCCCGATGAGTAAATGGCATCTATATTCAGAATTCAAAAATGGTATTAATGTAGGTGGCAGAATTCAGTTTGTCTGGTTATTTGGTTTCATAGGTTTTTTTGTTTTGCTTCTTGCCTGTATCAATTTTATGAATCTGAGCACGGCAAGGTCCGAAAAGAGAGCGAAAGAAGTTGGTATCCGGAAAACGATCGGATCTGTGCGCGGGCAATTAATAAAACAATTTTTTTCTGAATCATTATTAATTACTTTTTTTTCTTTTGCCTTATCTCTCATCCTGGTGCAAATTATTCTTCCATCATTTAACCTGG